>Ga0182744_1000533_pt1 | contig 35457 bp, 32 predicted proteins | sample eDN3rd30CKraftMG_FD_128525 | JGI IMG/M metagenome (GOLD analysis project Ga0182744, IMG submission 128525) | Enriched Miracle-Growth compost microbial communities from Emeryville, California, USA - eDNA 3rd pass 30_C Kraft MG (version 2) (version 2) ... | reverse complement strand
CTGGCTCGTCACCCTGCTGGTCAACGGCCTGCCGGTGATCGCCTTCCTGGGCCTATGGATATTCCTCTCGCGACAGATGCAGGGGGCCGGCGGCAAAGCCATGGGCTTCGGCAAGTCGAAGGCGAAGTTGCTGACGGAGGCGCATGGAAGGGTCACCTTCGATGACGTCGCCGGCATCGACGAGGCCAAGGAAGATCTGCAGGAGATCGTCGAGTTCCTGCGCGATCCGCAGAAGTTCCAGCGATTGGGCGGGCGGATTCCGCGCGGTGTACTGCTTGTCGGTCCTCCGGGCACCGGTAAGACGCTGACGGCGCGCGCCGTCGCGGGAGAAGCCAATGTGCCGTTCTTCACCATCTCGGGTTCCGACTTCGTCGAAATGTTCGTCGGCGTCGGCGCCAGCCGCGTGCGCGACATGTTCGAGCAGGCGAAGAAGAACGCGCCCTGCATCATCTTCATCGACGAGATCGATGCTGTCGGCCGTCATCGCGGCGCCGGTCTCGGCGGCGGCAATGACGAGCGCGAACAGACCTTGAACCAGTTGCTGGTCGAGATGGACGGTTTTGAAGCGAACGAGGGTGTCATCATCATCGCCGCCACCAACCGACCGGACGTGCTCGACCCGGCGCTGCTGCGTCCCGGCCGTTTCGATCGTCAGATTGTCGTGCCGAACCCGGACGTGGCCGGCCGCGAGAAGATCCTGCGCGTGCATGTGCGCAAGGTTCCGCTGGCGCCCGACGTCGACCTCAAGATCATCGCGCGCGGCACGCCGGGCTTCTCCGGCGCCGACCTGATGAACCTCGTCAACGAAGCAGCCCTGCTGGCGGCGCGGCGCAACAAGCGCGTCGTCACCCATCAGGAGTTCGAGGACGCGAAAGACAAGGTCATGATGGGCGCCGAGCGCAAGTCGATGGCCATGTCGGAAGACGAAAAGAAGCTGACGGCCTATCACGAGGCTGGCCACGCCATCGTCGGCCTGTTCGTTCCCGCGGGCATTCCGGTGCACAAGGCGACGATCATCCCGCGCGGTCGCGCGCTCGGCATGGTGAAGTTCCTGCCGGAAGGCGATCGCTACTCGATGAAGTACAAGGAGTTCACCTCGCAGCTCGCGGTCGCCATGGGCGGACGTGTGGCGGAAGAGCTGACCTTCGGCAAGGAGAACATCACCTCCGGCGCGTCCGGCGATATCGAACAGGCAACCAAGATGGCGCGGGCGATGGTGACACGCCTCGGCTTCTCGGATGAGCTTGGCACGGTCGCCTATGGCGAGAACCAGGAAGAGGTGTTCCTCGGTATGTCTGTCGGCCGCCAGCAGAACGTCTCCGAGGCGACGGCACAGAAGATCGATACGGAAGTGCGCAAGCTGGTCGATACGGCCACCGCCGAGGCACGCCGCATCCTCACCGAGAAGAACAAGGAGTTCAATACCGTGGCTGAGGCGCTGCTCGAATACGAGACGCTCACCGGCGACGAGATCAAGGACCTCATGATCGGCAAGAAACCGACCCGCCAGCCGACGGATGAGCCGCCGTCACCGCGCTCCTCGCCGGTGCCGACGACGACCACCAAGCCGCGGCCGCGCCCTGAAGGCGGGCTGGAGCCGCAGCCGACCTGATAGGTCTGTACGATTGGTTCGATGAAAACCCGGCGCAAGCCGGGTTTTCTTTTGCCCCGATCATGACATCAAGGCCGTGACCGCGACGGACGGGCGGGAACCTGCCGCAGCCTTCATCGCTTATCATCCAGCGTAACCACCGGTGGATGGGCTGCCTCAGCATGATCGACGACCTCTGGTACAAGAACGGTGTGTTTTACTGTCTTTCCGTCGGCACGTTTATGGACGCCAATGGCGATGGCGTCGGCGACTTCAAAGGGCTGTTGCGACGGTTGGATTATCTGGAGGGCCTTGGCGTCACCGCGATCTGGCTGATGCCGTTTCAGCCGTCGCCCGGCAAGGATGACGGCTACGACATCGCGGACTATTACGGTGTCGATCCGCGCTATGGCAGTCTCGGCGACTTCGTCGAATTCACCCATGGCTGTCGGCAACGCGGCATGCGGGTCATCATCGATCTCGTGGTCAATCACACCTCCGACGCACATCCATGGTTTCGCGATGCGCGAAGCTCACCGGATTCGCCTTATCGCGACTGGTATGTCTGGGCGGACAAGAAGCCGGCCAATGCGAGCAAGGGCATGGTGTTTCCAGGCGTGCAGAAATCCACCTGGACGCGCGACAAGGAAGCCGGAGCCTGGTTCTTCCATCGCTTCTATAATTTTCAGCCCGACCTCAACACCTCGAACCCGCACGTGCAGGCCGAGATCCTCAAGATCATGGGGTTCTGGATTGAGCTTGGCGTATCCGGCTTCCGCATGGATGCGGTGCCCTTCGTCATATCCACCAAAGGCGCGAAGGTAAGCAAGCCGATCGAACAATACGACATGCTGCGATCGTTCCGGGAGTTCCTGCAGTGGCGGCAGGGCAATGCCATTATCCTCGCCGAGGCCAATGTGCTGCCAGAGACCGATATGGAATATTTCGGCGACGATGGCGACCGCATGCACATGATGTTCAATTTCTTCGCCAACCAGAATTTGTTCTATGCCCTGGCGTCCGCCGATTCCCGTCCGCTGGCAAAAGCGCTCCAGGCAACCAAGCCGCGGCCGGCCACCGCGCAATGGGGCCTGTTCCTGCGCAATCATGACGAGCTCGATCTCGGCCGGCTGACGCAGGCGCAACGCAAGGTGGTGTTTGACAAGTTCGGTCCCGACAAGACCATGCAGCTCTACGATCGCGGTATTCGTCGCCGCCTGGCGCCGATGCTTGGCGGCGATCGCCGGCGTCTCGAACTCGCCTACAGCCTGATGTTCACGCTGCCAGGGACGCCTGTCATCCGCTATGGTGACGAAATCGCCATGGGCGACAATCTCGACCTGCCAGAGCGCAATTGCGCCCGCACGCCAATGCAGTGGTCGACCGAGTCGCAGGCCGGCTTCACGCAAAGCGACAGACCCTCCGCGCCGGTCATCGACAAAGGCCCTTACGGATACGAGCACGTCAACGTCGCCAAGCAGCGCCGCGATCCCAACTCGATGCTGAACTGGACCGAGCGCATCATCCGGATGCGCAAGGAAGTCCCCGAAATCGGCTGGGGCGATTTCAAGGTGATCGCCGTGCGCGATCCGGCGGTTCTGGTGATGCGGTATGACTGGCGCAACAATTCGGTGCTGTTCGTGCACAATCTCGACGACAAGCCGCGGGAAATCTCGTTTGTGGTCGGGCTTCCCGGCGATGCCGGCAAGCTGCTGATCAATCTGCTGTCGGAAGACCATAGCCGCGCCAACGAACGCGGCAGGCATAGCCTGATCCTGGAGGCGTATGGCTATCGTTGGTACCGGGTCGGTGGTCTCGACTATTTGCTGAAGCGCAGCGACATCGACACCGACCCGACAGGCAAGACCGGTCATCCCGCCTAGAGTTCGGTTCTGATGGAATCAGAACCGAACTCTAGGTTTTTGTTTTGACGCATTTTCTTCACGCGAACCGGCAACCACTTCGCTCGCCGAATTCCGACAGCCAATTGTTCGGCGGGCCGCCATCCGGCGCAGGATCTCGCCAGATGTACCAGTCGCGCTTTCGGGCAGCGCGAGAACCACGGCTTTCGATAAACCAGGGATGCTGGTCGGAGGTGTGGTTGGGGACGAGATCGAGGATAAGTTTGAGACCGTTGGCATGCACGGCGCTGATCAGCGCGTCGAAGTCCGCCATGCTGCCGAACAGCGGATCGATCCCGGTGTAATCGGAAATGTCGTAACCGAAATCGGCCATCGGCGAGGGAAAGATTGGCGACAGCCAGACCGCATCAACGCCGAGCGCCTGCAAATAGGGCAGCCGGTCGATGATCCCGGCGATATCGCCGATTCCGTCGGCGTTGGAGTCCTGAAACGAGCGCGGATAGATTTGATAGAAAATGCCGTGCCGCCACCAGGCTTCAGCGCTTTCATTCATGGGAAATCGTCTTTTTGAAATCGAGTTACATGGGGCAACGCGGGAACGGCCGGCTGGTTCAATCAGCTATTCTTTGGCGATGCCGCCATGACACGCACATCGCCGACCCGCCAGCCGACGGACGAGCCGCCGTCGCCGGGCTCCTCGCCGGTGCCGACGACATCCACCAGCCGCGGCCACGGCCGGAAGGCGGCCTGGAGTCGCAGCCGCTGGTCTAGAGCGGCAGGCTGCCGGGCGTTGTTGCACGTGGAGTTAGAGCGCCGCGATGCTCTAAGGAACCGCGCTCGGTCTGGCGATCAGGGCCTTTTCGGCCTGATCCATCAAGGCCCGTGGAATCGCCTTGAGGTCTTCGATAGATTTCTGCAGCTTCTCGCCGGAGACCGGATCGACATCGAAGCGCAAGGTTTTCATCTCGGCAAGAAATTCCGGATCTTCCATTGTTTGCCAGAAGGCAGTGCGCAACGTCTGCAGGCGCGCGGGCGGCGTCTCCGCCGGCGCGACGAAGGGACGCCCCATGGCCTGACGGGCCAGAATGAATGCGAGCACTTGCCGCTGTTCGTCGGTCGTCGCCATATCGATCGCCAGAGGCACGTCAGGGAACAGGGGATTGCGGGTCAGGCCCATCGAAACGATGATGTTCAGCTTGCCGTCGTCATACCACTGCGACTGTTGCGCCTGCAGCGATGTCCACGACCAGCCGCAGCGTCCATTGACCTCGCCGCGTTCCATCGCGAGGCTGACTTCGGTGCCGCTCTTATAGCCTTTGATGATGCGGAACTTGGCGCCGAGAACATTCTGCATGGTCGCCGCGAGAGCCACGGTATCATCGTTCGGAGACGTGCCGCCGATCATGACCTCCTTTTGCTGGGCTTGCCGAAACGTCTCGACCGGGCCCGGACGCCACAGAACGCACAGGCTGACCTCCTGGCTCGGGCTGCCGATCCAGTTCAGCTTTTCGGAGTGGTACTGGGCGCCTTCGGATTGTAGCAGGCCTGCGTAAATCACGCCGCGGTTGAGGACCGCGATGGCGGTTCCGTCCTTCTCGGCCAGATTGGCGAGAAAGTTGGTGGCGCGCACGCCGCCGGCGCCGGGCATGTTCTGGGGTAGAATCCGGACCGAGCCGGGCATATGGCGCGGCATGTGCTGGGCGACGACGCGGCCGACCTGATCATATCCGCCGCCTGCGTCGGCGCCGATAATCAGTTTCATCGTGCGGCCGTTCCAGAAGGGATCGGGAGCAGGCTCCGTCTGCGCGGATGCCGCGGCGGCGACCGACCAGGCTACAATGGCCATGATCGGCGATTTCAGAGATGCCATTGCCGCCTCCCGTGCCATGTGTATGGCGAATTGATATCGTTGTTGCGGCGTTCGCCGCTTGATCGCCAACGTCCGGCAATTCGGGCGTTGGGTAAAGAGATTGAACATCGCCACCGTGTTGAGCATTTTTCACCAGCGCGGATGCAGGCCGGAGAGATACAAGACGGGAGAGATCAAGATTTGCGCGACCAAGCGCCGGTCGACCGGAGGAGAGGCCAGGAATGGATAAAATGCGGTTGATGCAGAGCTTCGTGGCGGTCGTGGACACAGGCAGCTTTGTCGCCGCCTCGTCGCGGCTGGGGACGTCGCGCAGTCTGCTGAGCAAGCATATCCGGCAACTTGAAATATCTCTGGGCGTGCAGGTTCTGAATCGCGATACGCATAGCATCGGCCTCACCGAGGTCGGCGCGGAATACTACAGGCTCTGCGTCCGGATCATGGAGGATCTGCAGAAGGGCGAGGCGGCCGTCGCCGATCTTCACAGCAGTCCCAGCGGCGCTCTGCGTTTGATGGCGCCGGTCGCGTTCGGTTCGCTCTACCTGCCGCGACTGATCCTGGAGTTTGCGGACATGTTTCCAGAGATCAGCGTCAGACTGAGTTTGTGGGGGCAGCCGCTGCAATCCAGCGAGATCGTCGAGCAATCGTTCGATCTCATCCTGCGCACGGCGCTGCACGGGGAATCGAGCATGATCGTTCGCAAGCTCGCCGGGTTTCGCAATGTGTTTTGCGCAACGCCTGCGTATTTGCAAGCACATGGCGAACCGAAAAGTTTTCGCGACCTAGATAAACATCCATGCTTCTGTCACGAACGCGATAGGGAAGTGAGCTGGCGCTATCGCCGGCGCAAGGGGGCGACGACGCTTCGCAGCGCCGGTTCGCTGCTGCCGCAGACCAACAGCTTCGAGGTGCTGCGCCAGTGGACGCTGGACGACAGGGGCATCGGCTATCTGGCCGAATATGTGGTGGACCGCGATCTGCGGGACGGCAGGCTGTCGGAAGTATTGTGCGATTATGCAACCGGGGAGCGGGGTCTTTACGCCCTTTATCCCGGTGCGCGCTACCTCCCCATGAAGACCCGGCTCTTTCTCGACTTTCTGGTGGAGCGCTTTTCCACGCCTGCGTGGGTCAGTTCGCGCAGCCAGATATTGCAGCTCTAGATTTCGGCGGAGAATTGCGGTGCGGTGCCCGCGTCCTCGATCTTGCGCGCCTCCGAATCCGTGCGCCCGGTATTGGTCACCTTGGGATCCGCCAAGGCCTGGACGAGCAGGATTTCCAACTGTTCCTTGCCGCTGCTCTCAAACCAGTAGCGCGCGTTGCGCGGGATCACGACGCCATCGCCGCTGGATATTTCGCCGAGAAGCTTGTCGCCTGGACCGTAGAATTTGGCGCAGCCTTGCAACACCATCCAGAAGCCGTCGGCATTGGAATGGTAATGCAGGTTGTTCTCGCCGCCTTCCTTGACCACTTGCACCATGCCGCGAACCAACTGGCCCCGCGCGAGCAGAACGCTGGTTTTCTTGCGCGCGAAGTTTTCGGGCGTGCGGTAGGAGAAGAATTTTACGGCGGCTTCCGCCGCGAGATGGTCCTGTTCTTCCAAGTCGACGTTGTCCATGTCGCGTTTCCCCAATGATGTTGATCGTTTTTTCACCGGTGCTCGTCAATTGTCTGGAAGCAGGGCGGTCGTTGCAAGCGCCGATTGGTCATCTTCGTGTTGCCGGGAGTGACGCAGCAGACCGTGGAACGGCCCATCTTGCCGGCTGTCTTTGAGCTTGACGGGCAGATGATATGTTATATTATAACATGTATGAAAACAGCCCAATCGCGCTATTGTGTCGAACTTCCTCCCGAGGGTGTGAAAACGGCCTGTGTTCAGCCGAAAGCAACCGCGCCGCGCCAGGTGGACCGGCCGGAAGCAGGTGCGTTCGGTGCTTCCCGGCCCGGCGGCATGCTCTCCCGCCGGCGCCGGGCTTTTTGCGCGGTGCTTTGCCCCCTCTACGCTGAGATCTATGGAAGGCCACCGCGATGTTCCAATTAGGCAAGTCCTTGCGCGCCGGCGTCTCTGCGGTCGCAAACGTCGCGGAACAGGCGCGCATTCGCCGGCATCTGCGTGAGCGGGTGTGCGAGCTTCTCGGTCTGGCGGAGGATGTCGCGGTTTCGGTCAACCGGATCGACTGTCCCGACGCAACCTGCTTGGAGGGCGCGACCGCCGTGCTGGTGATGCGGCCGGGACGTAAGTCGCAGGCCTTTACGATCGCGAAGCCTCCGGAAGCGGTTACCGATGACGATCTTCGCGCGGCGCTTGTGGGAAGCGTCTGAGCTGGTGATCGATACCTGTGTCACCAGAAGCCCTCATCCTGAGGAGCGCCTGCAAGGCGCATCTCGAAGGACGGGGGCGTCATGCCGCAGCCGATGTGAGAGCCTCTCACCATGCGTGTTATAAAGCGCTTGTCCTTCCTGCTCCCTTGACGCCCCCGTCCTTCGAGACGGCGCTTCGCGCCTCCTCAGGATGAGGGCTTCTGGGAACTCTCTGCCGCTTGCAACATAGAAATCTTCGATTCGCTATGCGCTATCCCAGGTGCGATGGGTCAGCCAATGCTCCAGCATCGGCAGATGGTCGCAGCCGAAGAAGGGCTCGTTGTCGACAATACAGAAAGGCACGCCGAAGACGCCGTTGCCGATGGCCTGTTCGACGGAGGTTTGAAGCAGCCGCTTGATGTCGTCCGATGTGACGGCGCTGCGCAGATCGCCGGGATCGACGCCGAGGTTGCGCGCTTCCTCCATCGAGGCCTCGATGGGGGTGATATCGAGGCCGTCGGCCCAGAGCCTGCGATACATGGCCTTGGCGAAGCGTTTGGCGAGATCGGGATCGCGCTGTTTCAGCCAGACATAGGCGCGCATGGCGGTCAGCGAGTTGTGGCCCTTGAGGCCATGAAAGCGGAACGGCACGTTCCATACACGGGCGATGCGCTCGGCGTCGCGGCGCAGGTAGGGGCCTTTCAGCGGAGTGTCCATCAGGGGCTTCATACCCATGATCTTCATCACGGTGACGCCGACAAGCACCGGCCGCCAATCGGTCCTGCATCCGTGCTGCGCGGCGATCTCGTCGATGCGGTTCGAGGCGAGATAGGCGAAGGGCGAGAAGATGTCGAAGTAGAAGGCGATTGTCTCGCTGGTATTGGGTGTGCTCATCTCGCTCTTTCGCTCATGGTCTTCGGAGCTGTCCGGATTGGCTTCAGTCTGTCATTCCCGCCAAGCGAAGCGCAGAGCGGGAATCCAGGGCAACGTGACGACGCAATGTAGCGGCCCTTGACTCCTGGTTTCCCGCTCGCGCCTTCGGCACGTCGGGAATGACAGGACACTCACGCTTTCTCGCCCGCGCGCAGGCTCGCCACAAGTTGTTCGCGGATTTTCACCTTGGCGATCTTGCCGAAGCCGATGCGCGGAAAATCCTCGACGATATGCACCTCGCGCGGCACCTTGAATCTGGCGAGCGAGGCGCGGCAATGCTCGGCGATGCGGGCGCGCATCGTTTCCGCATCGGCCTGCCTGTCCGCCGTCAGAATCACGAATGCGACCGCGACCTCGCCGAGCATGTCATCGGGCCTGCCGACGACAGCCACTTCACGCACGCCGTCGAGCGTGGCGATGGCAGCCTCGACCTCGCCGCCGGAGACGCCTTCGCCGCCGACCTTGATGACGTCCTTGGTGCGATCGCCGAACTCGATCAGACCGTTCTCAAGCAGCACCACGCGGTCGCCGGTGATGAAGCGTCCCTGCGCATCGAAGGCGGCGGCATTGGCTGAGGGATTGTTGTCGTATTCGCGGAAGATCGAGAGGCCGCGCACGCCGCCGACATAAAGGTGGCCGGTCCCGCCGGGGGCGACCGGTCTGCCGTCATCATCCTCGATGAAGATGCGATAGCCGAGTGACGGGCGGCCGATGGAGCGCCCGGGAAATTCCGACCATGGATCGCCGACGATGCCTTCGGCGACCATCTCCGTCATACCCCAGCCGCCGATTTCACGCACGCGGAAATGTTGCGCCACTTTCGGTGAATGCAAGGCGGTCGTGAACTGGCGCAGGCTGTGATCGGGCACGGGCTGTTGCGACAGGACATTGGTGGTGAACTTCACTTGCGACGACAGGGTCGCGCCGTGTTCGAGCGCCACCGGCCAGAAACGGCTGCCGGAGAAGCGTGGCTGCAGCACCACGGTCGCGCCCGCATAGAGCGCCGGCAGGAACGACCATGAAAAGCCGACCACATGAAACAGCGGCAGGAAGATTTGATAGACGTCATCGGCGCGCACGCCGTTCTGCAACGCGCCGAACTTGCCGCCCCACAGTACATTGGCGTGGGTCCACACAACGCCCTTGGCGCGCGATGTGGTGCCGGTGGTAAACAGCATCAGGGCATCGGCGGTGGGGTCGGGCGCACGCGGAGGCGCGGGTTCGTCCATCAATGCCGCGAAGCTGTCGGCGCGCGCCTGCAAGTGCGCCATCGTCGGCGCTTCGCCCGCATCCGTCTCGCTGACTGCGATCCATTCGAGATGCGGACAATGCTGCGCCAGTATCGCGGCGAACTTTGGTTGGGTGATCGCGGCGCGGGCGCCCGAGGCTTCCACCACATCGCGCAATTCAGGACCTGCGAGCGCGGCATTGCTGAGCACGGCGATGGCGCCGATCCACATGCAGGCGAAACGGGCGATGAGTGTCTCGGGACAATTCTCGAAATGCACCAGCACGCGATCACGCGCGCCGATGCCGCGCTTCAACAGGCCGCCCGCGACGCGCGCCACATCGTTTTCGAAGCCCGCATATGACCATGTCTTCTGCGGTCCTTCGAACGGCGCCCAGATGAGGAAAGGATGCGCGCCGCGCGCCGCGGCGCGGGCGCACAACAGCGCCGCAGCATCCTGTCCAAGGAACGGATGAACGAACGGCGTCTGTTCGAACGACGACATCGATGGTTTCCTCCGCGGGATCTTGCGCCGATCCTCGATTATGCGGCCGAAATTTCAAAGCGAGAAAAATTCAGGCCGGAAAAATATCAAGCCGGAAAGATATCCTGCAGCACATCGGCCGGCCGGCACACCCGGGTGCCTTTGGCGGTAACGACCACCGGGCGTTCCATCAGGATCGGGTGGGCGCCGAGCGCATCGAGGATCTGGTCGTCGGTCAAGGCTGCATTGTCGAGGTTGAGATCATCATAGGGCGTTCCCTTGCGTCGCAGGATATCGCGCGGCTTCATGTTCATCGCGGCAAGCAGGCCCTGCATTTCGGCGCGCGATGGCGGCGTGACCAGATATTCGATGATTTTCGGCTCGACGCCGGCTTCGCGGATGCGGGCGAGCACGGTGCGGGAGGTGCCACATTTTGGATTGTGGTAGATCGTGGTTTCGGTCATCAATTTTTCACCTGATTGCTGATGGATAGCCGGGTAGATAGCATACGGGACGGCTTGTTAAATACGTTGGATTTTAGCGAAAGACTTCCCGCTGCCTTGCCGTTACACTATTGATCTCCCCTTTTAGAGCGCGGCTGAAAGCGGCGCTGGCTTGGACCGGGTTGAACTGATGGCGATTGCACGCAAATATTTCGGCACCGATGGCATCCGCGGACGCGCCAACAGCACCATTACACCGGATCTCGCGTTGCGGGTCGGCCAGGCGGTCGGGCTCGTCTTCCAGCGCGGCGAACATCGCCATCGGGTCGTGATCGGCAAGGACACGCGGCTGTCGGGCTATATGATCGAATACGCCATGGTCGCCGGCTTCACCTCGGTCGGCATGGATGTGCTGCTGCTCGGGCCGATGCCGACGCCGGCGGTGGCGATGCTGACGCGGTCCATGCGCGCCGATATCGGCGTGATGATTTCCGCCTCGCACAATGCCTATGAAGACAACGGCATCAAGATTTTCGGGCCGGACGGATTCAAGCTGTCCGACGATGTCGAGCGCAGCATTGAGGCGCTGGTCGACAGCGATATGTCGGCGCAGCTCTCCAAGTCCGGCGATCTCGGCCGCGCCAAGAGGGTCGACGACGTTCGTGCCCGCTATATCGAGGCGGCGAAACTGACCTTGCCGCGGCATCTTTCGCTCGACGGCCTGCGCATCGTGCTGGATTGCGCCCATGGCGCTGCCTATCGCGTGGCGCCTGAAGCGCTGTGGGAACTGGGCGCGGAAGTGATCCAGATCGGTGTCGATCCCGACGGCATGAACATCAACCGCGAAGTCGGCTCGACCTCGCCGGAAGCGCTGATCCGCAAGGTGCGCGAAACCCGCGCCGACATCGGCATCGCGCTCGACGGCGACGCGGACCGCGTGCTCATCATCGACGAACAGGGGCATCCGGTGAACGGCGACCAGGTGATGGCGGTGGTGGCGCAGAGCTGGAAGGAAGACGGCCGGCTGAGCAAGCCCGGCATCGTCACCACGGTGATGTCCAACCTGGGCCTGGAGCGCTATCTGGCCTCCATCGGCCTGTCGATGGCGCGCACCGCCGTCGGCGACCGTTATGTGCTCGAACATATGCGCGAGCATGGGTTCAACCTGGGCGGCGAACAGTCCGGCCATATCATCCTGTCGGATTTTTCGACGACGGGCGATGGACTGGTCTCGGCGCTGCAGGTGCTGGCCGTCGTGCAACGCCGCCAGCGCCCGGTGAGCGAGGTCTGCCATTTGTTCGAGCCCCTGCCGCAATTGCTCAAGAACGTGCAGACCAACAGTAGCGCCATGGAGCGGGAGAATGTCGTGCGCGCCATTGCCGACGGCGAGCGCAAGCTCGGCAAGAACGGCCGCTTGCTGATCCGCCCCTCCGGCACCGAGCCGGTGATTCGCGTCATGGGCGAGGGCGACGATCTCAAGATGGTCGAGGCGGTGGTCGATTCGATCTGCGAGGCCATGGAAGCCGATCCGCGCAAAGCCGCGGCCGAGTAGGAGGCTTGTGCCGGCTTCGGCATAAGCTGCCTAACTTGTTGTTATATATATAAAATCAGCTAGCATTAAGGTTAATCCTTAGGGTTAAGTGCCCATTAATCCTTTTGGTTCAAATTTGTCTCGTTCACAGGTCGGGCGCGCTGGCGTCTGGCGAAACGAGAGGGATTTGGTCATGGCCGCTAGTAAGGCCCTTTTTCTTGCCGGAGCGGGTGTCGCAGTGGTCTTGGCCGGCTTGACGGGCGCAAATGCCGCCGATCTTCTGCCACCACCGCCGGTGATCGCGCCCCTGCCCGTGCAGGATTTTTCCGGCTGGTATCTGCGCGGTGACGTTGGCGTCGGTCTTTCCCATAGCGTCAAGGCCACGAACCCGCCCCATCCGTTGACCCAGGGCGGACCCGGCTATGTGCCGACTGCCTACAATCTCAATGACGCCGACTTCTCCTCGGCGACCTTCGTCAAGTTCGGTATCGGCTACCAGATCAATAGCTGGTTCCGCACCGACATCACCGCTGAATATCGCGGTGGCAGCAGCTTCTCGACGCAGGACGAACTGTCCTGGAACAACGGCGCCGGTTCGTTCAACGTGTTGCGCAATTTCTATCGCGGCAATATGGCGAGCTTCGTCGGCCTGGTGAACGGCTACGCCGATCTCGGCACCTGGTACGGCATCACGCCCTATATCGGCGCGGGCGTCGGCTTCGCCAGCAACACCATCTCCGGCGTGACCGACAACGGCTACAACAATCTCTATGCCGGCCCCGGCTCCTTCGCGACGTCGACCACGGGCGGCTATTACAGCTCCAAGACGACGAGCAGCTTCGCCTGGGCGCTCATGGCCGGTCTTTCCTACAACGTCACGTCGAATCTGAAGCTCGATTTCGGCTATCGTTATCTCAACTACGGCACGGCTTCCGCCGGCTCGCCGCATTGCTTCGGCCCCGGACCGGGCTTCTCGACCTGCAACAACGTGCTGACATTCAACCGCGCCGGCTCGCATGACTTCTCGATCGGCATGCGCTGGATGCTGGCCGATTACGGCCCGGCGCCGCTCCAGGCGCCCATCGCCTATCCGGCGCCGCAGCGCCCGCTGGTGAGCAAGTACTAAGGCAAGTACCAAGCACGTCCTCGCCCATCGCGAGACGATCGTTCTGAAGACGGCGCGGCTTTGTCCGCGCCGTTTTCCATTTGCGGCACAGGGCTTTCTTTCATCGTCAAGCACAAAATGTCGGTATGCTTAAGACAGGATTAAGCAATACCTGCGACTCTTACCGCGACGAATGGGGTGGTCGCCGCCGATCGCGCGGATTGAAGGGATGCTGGTATGGTTCGCTTGGGGTCGATGACATTTGCGGCGGCATTCGCTGCGATTGCGACGGTCGGCGCGCACGCCGCGGATATGGATTTCCCGAACGCGCCGCCGCTGCCGAGCCTGACGCCCGAAGTCCCGATGGAACTGGGTACCGGCTGGTATCTGCGCGGCGACATCGGCTATGCCCGCGAGCAGGCGCCAAAACTATTTCTCGATGCGAATGCAGGAACGCCGGGAAGCACCATACCAATAGGCGCGCAACTTCTGAATTCAAACGCAACGAAGAACGGATGGTCCGCCGGTCTTGGCTTTGGTTATAAGTTCAATAGCTGGTTGCGCACGGATATTACTTATGAGCGGCGCAACACGATGAAAGCCGATGCCTCGTCGTTGCCGTTTGATTGTCAGCGTGAAACCGCAGGCATGGATGACCCCGATGGGAACAAGGTCGGCATCGGTGTTATCTATAACAAGTGCACGGCCGGACAGAACGCCAGCCTGTCGCGGTCGGTTGCGCTTGCCAATATCTATTTCGATCTCGGGAACTGGTCGGGTGTGACGCCTTACGTCGGCGCCGGTGTCGGATTTGTCTACGGTGCGACCAACGCTACGTACAACTGGTATAACCAAGCCGATGGCAGCTCCTACAATCCTACGCTGGTCAGGCCGGATGGCTATCCGCTGATTTATTATCACTTTGACAATCTTGGGAATCCAATTGCGGGGCAGCCAGTCAACTACGGTTCGCAGAGCAGACTGCAGGCAGTGAATAGCGGGAATTTCAGCTTTGCCTGGGCGCTGATGGCGGGCTTCTCCTATGACATCAGCTCGCATATGAAGCTTGATATCAATTATCGCTATCTGAATATGGGAGCTTGGACGACGCCGACCGTCTCCAGTATCGCCAAAGCGAGCGATGTACGCATCGGCGTGCGCTACATGATCGACTAAAAGGCGCTTACGTCTTCGATCCGCCCAGCGACGAGTTCAGCTCCGCGGACAGTTTGAAGAACTGCTCGCGGACGCTCGCCGAATAAGGGTTGGACCGCTCGATCGCCAGAAACACTTCCGGCGCGTCATAGCGCACCATCTCGACAGCCTTCATGATCATGTCGAAGCTCGTCGTGGTCATGCGTGTCGGCAGCGGCTCCATCTGCACCAGCACTTTGGCGATGAGATGGGTAAGGCCCTGCACCGTCGCCAGTTCCTGGTCGTGGGCCTCCGGCGTGGTGACGAAGACCTTCAGGCCGAGCGTCCTGCGCAGGAAAGCGGCGACGCGGCTGACCTTGTCGCCGCGGATCGGACACAGCGCGATCTTCAACCCCTTGATGCCGTCGCGCGCGCTCTGCGGGCCAAACAGCGGATGGGTGCCGATGATGTCGACATGGGCGGGCAGGTCCCGGCGCATGATGTCGGCAGGGATCACTTTCACGGAGCCGACGTCCAGCACCAGGGTTCCCGGCTGAAGATGCGGGGCAATGACGGCGATGGCCTGTTCCAATTGATTGACCGGCATGGCCAGCACGACGATGCGGCACCTGGCGACCGTGGCGATATCAGCGAAGGTGACGCCGAGCTCTTCGTTGCGGCCCGTGGCAGGCGCCGCAGGATCGAAGGCGTAGAGCTGGAAATAAGGATGCAGATGCTGGGCGATCAGCCGCCCGAAAGCGCCAAAACCGATAATTCCAATAGTGATCTGGTCTGAATTCAACACCGCGAAATCTCCACAGGAGCTGCGATGCTGACGGCAGTTTGCTCACTTCAACCGCCAGCGACGCAGCGGTTAAAAGATGGCTCAATGCATCTCGCCGCTATTTAGGCGGCGCGTAATAAAGGTCCGACGTGATGCAGATCGTGCTCATGGGCCGTATTGAGAGCATCTGGCCCTGGTTGTCAACAAGCGCGGCAAGGGGCGCCGCGCCCGGGGGCGTCTGATTCCGGTGCGGCGCGGGCCTTTCGGCTTGATTCCCCTAAAAGTCTCGGTCAGGTTGCGGCCAATCCGGCGCATGGTCCGGGTGCTTTCCGGCGGAGAAACGATGCCGATGCGGATGCCAGCGATAGTCCTCTTCGCGAGTTTCGCGCTGGCCGGATGCCAGTCCATCCCCGGGCCGCCGGAGACGCTGGTGTTCGACGCGGCTGCCGCGCGTTTCATCAAATCCAAAGGCGCCCAGCGCATCGAGGGACAGGCCTATGTGGTGGCGCGGGACGGCAGCCCGAGGCCGGCGGCCCACAGAACCGTGCGCCTGATCCCCGCCACCTCCTATGCGCAAGCGCGCCTCGAGGCGCTTTATCAGGGCAGGAGATTCATTCCGGCGGCAAAGATGACGACGGTCTATCCCGACCCGCACTATGCATCTTATACGCGCACGACGAAGACCGACGGCTTCGGCCGCTTCAGCTTCGTCGATGTGGCGGCGGGGGATTATTTCGTCACGACGCAGGACTTCTATTCAGCCCGCGGCACGTTCCTGCCGGAGGGCGGCGCGATGTATCGGCGCGTCAGCGTTGGCATCGGTGGCCCGCTTGCCGTCGGCGTCGTCGTTGCCGGATATTGAGAAATTTCCAGGAGAATGGGTTTGAAAATTCTGCTTGTCGTCGCTGTCGCTCTCATCGATGCGGACGACCGCATTCTCATCGCGCAGCGGCCGGAGGGCAAGCAGTTGGCCGGGCTGTGGGAGTTCCCCGGCGGCAAGATCGATGCGGGCGAGCGCCCGGAAACAGCCCTCATCCGCGAATTGCACGAGGAGCTCGATATCGCGGTGAAGGAGGATTGTCTCGCGCCGCTGACCTTCGCCAGCTACGGCTATGAGACGTTTCATCTTCTCATGCCGCTTTATGTGTGCCGGCGCTGGGAAGGATTGGTGCGGCCGCGCGAGGGCCAGGCGGTGAAATGGGTGCGCGCGACGGACCTGCGCAACTACCCGATGCCGCCGGCCGATGCGCCGCTGATCCCGCCGCTGATCGATCTGCTGGGCTAGGATGCGCTGATCTTCACGTGATACCGGCGTGCAAATGCTGGTTCTCTGCGCTTCCGGTGCTCACGTACTTAAGTACGTTCCGCGTCGGTTCTCGAAAACCATCATTTTCGGCTCGGTCTGATGTGAATCTCAACGCATCCTACAAAATGCGGCCGCGCAACGTCAGGGAGTGTCAGAAGCCGAACAGCTTCTTGCGCAATGCGTCTTCGTAGGCTTCCTTCGCCGCCTTGACGCGGTCGCGCGCGTCTTCCTCATCCATATCCGCCTGTTCCCAAAGATCGACTTCAGCGGCGGTATGCGCGACCGAGGCGAGTTCTTCTTCGTGGCGGATCTTGGCGATCCATTCTTCGACGGCGGCTTTGTACGCCGCCTGCATTTCGTCGAGGTCCGGATGTTCGTCGTTCATCACCGTTTCCTTTGGTCTTCGTCGCCGCCGGCATGAAGCTGGCATTTCGACATGACCGCCGGACGACGGTGAAGAGCTTAGGGTGACGACGTCAGCAGGCCGAGAACGGCGCCTTCGATCACGAGGGCGCCGAGCCAGTGGCCGCCGTCGATCAGGGTGAGCTGCTTCTTCGCACCCTGATAGGCGTGGTTGGCGACGAGGGTGGTGATGACGAAGCCGAGCCACATCAGCGCGCCGGTGACGACGCCGCGGCCGATGCCGCCGCCGAGGTTGGCCCCGCTGCCCAGAACGTCGGCTATGCCGCCGTCGCGCATCAGGCCGCCGAGCACCCCGGCCATGATGAGCAAAGCAATGAAGGAGATGATCATCGGCATGACCGGCAGCTTCAACGCGCCATCGGCGGCAATCATGTCCGCCTCGCTGCGTCCCTGCGCGGCGAGCCAGTTGGTGCTCAGCGCGCTATACCAGAGGCCGCCGAAAATAAATGCCGACACGGCCGCGGCAAGCACGGCTACAATAGTCGCTTGCATGGTCGTTCCCCCTTGCGGCGCGCGATATGACGCGCGCCACGATCAACACCCCTTAGATTCCGCCCATCTTGCAAACCAATTTCCATTCGGCGTCGGTCACCGGCTGAACCGAGAGCCGGAACGAGGTGACGAGCGACATTTTCGCGAGGGCCGGCGTCACCTTCACCTCTTCGAGCGTCACAGGTTTCTTCAGCGGCTTGACGGCCTTGAAATCGACCATGCCGAACTTGCCGCTGGCGTCGCTCGGGTCCGGATAGAACAGCTTGATCACCTCGACGATGCCGACGATCTCCTTGCCCTCGTTGGAATGATAGAAGAACACCTGCTCGCCGAGCTTCATCGCCATCAGATGCAGCTTCGCGGTGTGGTTGCGGACGCCGTTCCAGGACGTACCCTTCGCGCCCGCCGCGACCTGCTGCTCCCACGACCAGGAGGAAGGTTCGCTCTTTACCAGCCAATGCGCCATGTCGTCTCGATCTCCGTCCCGTCGTGCAGCTGCCGTCATGCTTTCGTTGGAAATGCTATAGCGCGGATCAGCCGAGGTTGAAATCGACTGGCGGCGAATTTCCAGCGGTTATGTTTATGGCACGTCTGTCTCATGACGCGCCGTCAATGTGGGACTGTCAGCCCTCGCCGCGCAGGGGCCGCGCCAGCAGGGCGTCGATGGCGCCGCCGATATCGAGCCTGCCGGCGAGGACAGCATCGACGGCCTGGGAGATCGGCATTTCGACATGATGTTTGCGGGCGAGATCGAGGATGGCGCTGGCGGTGAAGGCGCCTTCGGCCAGCTTGCCGCCGCTGGCCTTGGCGAGCGGCGTGCCTTCGCCCAGCGCCACGCCCAGCGCGAAATTGCGCGACTGGGTGCTGCCGCAGGTGAGCACGAGATCGCCGAGGCCGGACAGGCCCATCAGGGTTTCGCCGCGCGCGCCGAAGGCGCGGCCGAAGCGCGTCAGCTCGGCGAAGCCGCGCGCCACCAGCGCCGCACCGGCGCTGGCGCCAAGGCCGCGGCCGGCGGCGATGCCGCAGGCGATGGCGAGCACGTTCTTGGCGGCGCCGCCGATCTCGACGCCGCGCAGATCGTCGCTGTGATAGAGCCGAAACGATGGCGTCGCCAGCGCAGCGCCGATCCGCTCTGCCAAAGCCGCATCGCTGGCGGCGATGGTGACCGCGGTGGGCAGGCCCCTGGCGACATCATGGGCGAAGCTCGGACCCGACAGGACCGCGGGCGGGCGCTCCGGCATCGTCTGCGCGATGATGTCTGAGACGAAGAGGCCGGTGCCCTGTTCGATGCCCTTGGCGCAGACGACGACCGGCGCGCCGGGTTTCAGAAGCGGGGCGAAAGTTTGCGCCACGCCACGCAGGCTCTGAGTCGGCACGACGAGCAGGACGAGATCGGCTGCGGCGATGTCGGCATGGTCGCCGGTGGGCGTGACGTTGGCGTCGAGCCCGATGCCAGGCAGCTTTTGCGTGTTGGCGCGATCGCGCGCGATGGCCGCAATATGATGGGCGTCGCGCGCCCACAGATCGACACGATGGCCGGCGCGGGCGGCGACATTGGCCAGGGCCGTACCCCAGGCGCCGGCGCCGATGACGCCGATCCGGGCGAAGGTGTCATTCCTGCTGGTCACGGGCGATCATCTCCGCCGACGAAGCGGCGCTGCACGGGCGGCGGCGTGTCGGGATTGAGCGGCGTGCTGCCCGACCGCGTCCACATATACTGGAACTCGCGGACGAATTGCGCCACGGTGTCCTGGCCTTCGAGCAGCAGCAGGTCATTGTCCTGATAGCGCGAGCCGCTGACGGAAAAATTCGCCGAGCCGGTGCGCAGGATGCGGCCGTCGACATGATAAGCCTTCAGATGCATCAGATCGTTGCCGCCGGTCTTGAGGCGCGTCTCGACATTGTTCTGGCGCACCATGTTCCAGAAGGCGGTGAACGACCTGGGGCTTTTCAGGGCCGGCTGGTCTGGATCGAGATAGACACGAATTTTCACGCCGCGCCGCGCCGCGTCGGTCAAAGCCTCGGCGATGGCGCGGTCGGTCAGCACGTAGCCGGTGAAATCGATCGAGCGGCTGGCGCCGGCGATGACGGCGCGGTCGACCTCGCTCAGATTGTCGCGCGGCGCATAAAACATCCGGACTCTCGCGGTGGTGGCCTGGATATCGAACGGGCCGCGGGCGGTGACGGGCACATAGCTGATCGCAACCGCGGTGAACGCAATGAGGCGCAGGCCGGAGCGGATGCTACGCCGCATGTGCCTCATAATTTCATGCCTTCCCGTTGTGGACCCGCTGCGCGTTGATATCGAGCGGCCAGCGCGGCCGCGGCGCGAAATTCATGCCGTCGCGCAAACCGGCCTGCAGCCGTTCGATCCCCGTCCAGGCGATCATAGCGCCGTTGTCGGTGCAAAGCTGCGGCGGCGGCATGACGAGGCGCAGGCCCGATTCCGTGCCGAGCCGCGTCAGGGCCCGCCGGATCGCGCCATTGGCGGCGACGCCGCCGGCAACCACGAGGGCGGAGGGATAGCCGTGGCTGGCGCGGAAGACGCCAAGCCCGGCGCGGACCCGGTCGACCAGCACATCGACGATGGCGGCCTGGAAGCCGGCGCAGATGTCGGCGACGTCCTGCTGTTCCAGCGGCGCGATGCGCTCGGCCAGCAGGCGCACGGCGGTCTTGAGGCCGGAGAGCGAGAAATCCGGTTCCTTGCGGCCCAGCATGGGGCGGGGAAAATCGAAGCGGCGCGGATCGCCCCTTTCGGCCTCGCGCTCGACCTGGGGGCCGCCGGGGTAGGGCAGGCCGAGCATTTTCGCCACCTTGTCGAAGGCCTCGCCGACGGCATCGTCGACGGTGGTGCCGATGCGGGTATATTTGCCGACGCCGTTGACGGCGATGAGCTGGGTGTGACCGCCCGAGACGAGCAGCAGCAGGTAGGGAAATTCGACGCCGTCGGTCAGCCGCGCCGTCAGCGCATGGGCCTCGAGGTGATTGACGGCGACGAAGGGCAGGCCTGAGGCCAGCGCCAGCGCCTTGCCGGTGGTGAGGCCGACAATGACGCCGCCGATGAGGCCGGGGCCGGCGGCGGCGGCGACGCCGTCGAGATCGGCCAGCTTGACGTTGGCATTGTCCAGTGCCCGGCGGACGATGCGGTCGATCAGGTCGACATGGGCTCTAGCGGCGATTTCCGGCACCACGCCGCCATAGGCGGCATGTTCGGCGATCTGGCTCATCACCTCGCTGGACAGGATCTCGCCACTGCCATCCGGGCGCACGCTCACGACGGCCGCGGCTGTTTCGTCACAGGTGGTTTCGATTCCCAAGACTCGCATGCGGCACTTGTAGACTGTCCCGGAAGCGCTTGAAACCCTATAGTCCAAGCCGATATCGGGGTGAATCGGTGATGAGCAGCATGAAAAACTTGGCGATCGGCACACGCGGCAGCCCGCTGGCGCTGGCGCAGGCCCATCAAACCCGCGCTTTGCTGGCGCAGGCCCACGGGATCAGCCCGGATTCCATCGAAATCGTCGCCATTCGCACGACCGGAGACATGATCCAGGACCGGGCGCTGGCGCAGGCCGGCGGCAAGGGTCTGTTCACCAAGGAACTTGATTCCGCGCTGATCGAAGGCCGGATCGACATCGCCGTGCATTCGTCGAAGGACCTGCCGACCGTCCTGGCGCCGGAACTCGACATCGCCGGCTATCTGCTGCGCGAGGACGTGCGCGACGTGCTGATCTCGAATGTGGCGACGCGGATCGCCGATCTGCCGCAGGGCGCGCGGATCGGCACGGCATCTCTGCGGCGCGGCGCCATGATGCGCCGGCTGCGGCCGGACGTCACGATCGGCCTGCTGCGCGGCAATGTGGAGACCAGGCTGCGCAAGATCGAGACGGGCGAATTCGATGCCACCCTGCTGGCGCTCGCCGGCCTGAAGCGGCTGGGCCTCGAACATCGCGCCACGGCCATTCTCGATACCGACGAATTTTTGCCCGCTGTCGGCCAGGGCGCCATCGGCATCACGGCGCGGCTCGATGACGCGAAGGTGCACGGCTGGCTGGCGCCGATCGTCGACCGGCCGACCGGGCTGGCGCTCACCACGGAGCGCGCCTTCCTGCGCGTGCTCGACGGCTCCTGCCGCACGCCGATCGGCGGGCTGGCGCGGGTCGAGGGCGGGCGCATCAGGTTCGCCGGCATGCTCCTGCGCGAAGACGGCAGCGAGGCTTTCGAGGTGGCCGAGGAAGGACCGGCCGAGCAGGCGGAGACGCTCGGCGAAATGGCCGGGCGCGTGCTGCTGGCGCGCGCGCCGGCCGATATTCTGGGCTGACCCGTGAACGTGCTGGTGATGCGGCCGCAGCGCGACGCCGAACGCACGGCGCAGCGGCTGCGTGACGCCGGCCATCACGCCGTCATCGGGCCGGTGACACAGATCGTCGCGACGGGCGCCAGTGCGCCGGCGGGCGATTTCGACGGCGTGATCGTGACCAGCTCCCATGCCATCGAGATGGCGGCGAAAGATCCGGGCTTTGCGCATCTGAAAGAGAAGCCGCTGCATGTGGTCGGCGCGCGAAGCGCGGCGCTAGCGCAGGCGGCCGGATTTACCGGCGTCGGCCTGTGCGCGCCCGATGCCCAGACCTTGGCGACATGGATCATCCGCGATCTGCCGCGCGGCGCGTCGCTGCTTTATCTGACCGGCCGCAACCGCAAGCCCAGCCTGGAGATCGCCCTGCCGATCGCCGGCATTCGTCTGGCGACGGCCGTCGTCTATGAAGCGCAGGAGGTGACTGTCTTGCCGGCAGCCATTATCGACGCACTCCGCGCGGGCACGCTCGAGGCGGCGTTGCACTATTCGCGCCGCAGCGCCGCCATCGCCGCCGGTCTTGTGCGCCGGGCGGGGCTCGCGGCTGAGTTCGCGGCGCTGCGCCACGTCTGCATGTCGCATGATTGCGCGCTGGGCCTGGAAGGCTTTGAGGGGGCTGACATCCGCATCGCCGATGCGCCGAATGAGGCCATGCTTGTGGCGGCGCTAGGCTGATGTGATGGAAACCAATAGCGATCGCGATGGGCGCGCTTTACACAATGTACCATTTAATATAGAACATTGTGTATGACACCTGACGACCTTCGATTCGCGCTCCTTGAATTGGGTATCACTCAAGCTCACTTGGCGCGATTGATCGACATTACTCCGCGCGCGATAACCCTTTGGTTGGGAAACGAGCGAGGTATTCCGGGAAGCGTCGAAGCCTATTTGAGGCTCATGTTGTCATTGCCGCAGCTTGAACGGCAGCGTGAACTTTCTCGCCTCGATAAAGGAATCGAAACCATGAAAGACGGGATTTACAAGATCGACTACGCGGGTGCGACGGGCACGGGATATGCCATGCTGGTTTTCGACGGAGGTCGCATCTACGGTTCAGATGTGGCGCGTGGTGAATACGATGGCCACTATGCGCCCAACCCAAACACTGGAATGGTGGATATCGCAGTTAAGGTCAAAATGCCTGCCAATGCTCCTTCCGTTATTGGCATGACGAATCCCTTCGAGTGGATGCTTGAAGTTGAAACTTCAATGAATCCCAAGCGAGACAGCGATAACATGGCGGTACGCAATAATTTGGGCCAACCCATCAAGGCGCGCTATGAATTTATGCGCAGTCTTCCGGTGTGAATCGCCGCTGCGCCGCATGAGCCATCCTGGTGGCGGCACTGTTGTGAATCTCAACACGTCCATCGCCGCATGGGGCCTTTGACAGGTCCTGCCCACTTGCCTATAGGGCGGGTCAACTAAAACCTCCGGGAGGATGTTCATGACGCGCGCATTGGCCAGGAAGTGCCTGCAAATCGCCCTTTGTTCCAGTTTTGCTCTGCTGCCGCTCGCTACCGCCAAGGCAGAGGATGCTGAGGCTGCCTTCTTCCGCGGCAAGACGGTACGCCTGACGGTCGGTTTCGGCCCTGGCGGCGGCTATGATGCCTATGCGCGCATGATCGCGCCCTATCTGTCGAAAGAGCTCGGGGCCAATGTGGTCGTCGAGAACCAGCCGGGCGCCGGCGGCATCGCGGCCCTCAACAATGTGTCCATCGCGGTGCCGGACGGCACGCATATGATGCTCGTCAACGGCACGGCGGCGGGTCTGTCGCAGATCATGGGCGCGCCGGGCGTGCGCTACGATCTCGACAAGCTGACGCAGCTCGGCACGGTGAGCGCTTCGCCTTGGGTTTGGCTGGTGCCGGTGAATTCGCCGCTGCGCACGATCGAGGACGCGCGCAAGGTCGAGAAGCCGCTCAACTGGGCAGCGTCCGGCCCGATCGACGGCCTGTCGGATGGCGCGCAGGTGACGTGCGAAGCGCTGCGGCTCAAGTGCAAGATCGTCATGGGCTACAAGGGCAGCAGCGAGGCAGGGCTTGCGGTGGCGCGCGGCGAGATGGATTCGATCTATGTGTCCGACACCTCGGCCAACAACTATGTGAAGGCCGGCGACCTGCGCGCGATGGCCAATACGTCGCGCAAGAAGTCACGCTTCTTCCCCGACCTGCCGACGATTTTCGAGACCGAGAAGCTGACGCCGGAATCCGAATGGCTGCTCGACTTTCACGCCACCATGGAAGATATGGGCCGCATCCTGGTGATGCCGGCCGGCATTCCGGCGGCGCGGCTGGCCTATATCAACGCGGCGATCGGCAGGGCGATGAAAGATCCGCAACTGCTCGCCGAAGGCGAGAAGTCGCAGCGCTATGTGGATTTCATCGATCCGGAAACGACGCGCAAATCGGTCCATAAAGCCATCGGCGGCCTGACGCCCGAGCAGAAGAAAAAGGTTATGTCCGTTCTCACCATGGCGCAGTAACGCGCCCGAGCGGACGATTGGATGCGATCCCTCGCTGCACCGCGTGCAGCGGGGATGACGTTGCCGCTGTCTCTCAGAACTTGCCCTGAACGGTCGTTCCATCGGGAATAAGAATCTGGACCGCGCCTTTGGGCGCCTTGGATATGGCGGTGGATGAGGTTCCGGTCAGACGGTTGCCGCCGGCGGGGCTCAAGGCAATGCGTTGTGGCTTGCCGTCGATCAGCAGAATTGCGGTGCCATTGAATTCCTTGGCGTCCACCTCTTTGCTGGCGCCGTCGGTGACGTAGACATTGACGGCCGTATCCTTGGCCACCAGCTCCATATGGTAAGGCCCGGCATCAACGACGGCACCGCCGTGCTGGCCGGTTGTCTCGTGAGCCCGGGCCGGCGCGGCCAGAAGGGCGGCGACGATGAGTATACGCTTCATGAGGTTTTCCTTTCAGTAGGCATCGATCGGCTGAATGTTCGAGGCCGTGCGGGTCTCTTTCGCGGCCGTGCGCAGGCGTTCAAGCGAGGCGCGGCCGTAGCGCAGGAACAGCACAGGTGTGAGGAATGTATCGAGCAGGGTGGCGCTGATGAGCCCGCCGAAGATCGTGACCGCGACCGGATGCAGGATCTCCTTGCCGGGGGCTTGCGCATCCAGCAGCAGCGGCACCAGGGCGACACCGGCCGATAGCGCGGTCATCAACACCGGCGTCAGGCGTTCGATGCTGCCCCTTGTGACGAGCTCTGCGCCAAACGGCGTGTCCTCGCTGATCGCCAGATTGATGTAATGGCTGATCTTGAGGATGCCGTTTCGCGTCGCGATGCCGGTCAGCGTGATGAAACCCACCATGCTGGCGACTGACAAGGGTTGCCCGGTCAGCCAGAGCGCGCTCACCGAGCCGATGAGCGCCAGAGGCACGCTGCCCATGATGATCAAGGCCAGAACACTGGAGCGGTAGCGGTTGTAGAGAATCGCGAAGACCAGCATCAGCGACAGCAGGCTGAGCACTGCCATGCGCCGGCTCGCCTCCTCCTGCGCCTGGAAGGTTCCTTCCAGGCTCGTGAACACGCCTTCTGGCATGGGGGTGGCCGCCACCCTGGCGCGAATGGCGTCGATGACCTGCGCCATATCGGCCTGGCCGTCGGTGTTCGCCAGGACAACAAGACGGCGCCGGCCGTTCTCTCGCAGGATCTGGTTCGGCCCGTTGGTCTCGCGGATGTCGGCGACCTGGCGGACGGGTATCCAGCCAGCGGGGCTTTCAAGCAGGAGTTCTTTCAGCCCCGCCGTGGTGCGCTGCGCCTCCGGCAGGCGCATGACGACGTCATAGCGGCGGTAGCCATCGACGATGCGCGAGACCACGCGGCCATTGGAAAGACGCTCCAGCTGGTCCGTGATCTGGGCCGGCTGCAGTCCGAACAGCGCGGCGCGCTGGTAGTCGATGCGGATATCCAGTTGCGGGATGCGCACCTGTTTTTCCACCTGCAGGTCGACAATGCCGGGGATGCCGGCAAGCTTGCTGCGCAGATCTTCAGCCAGGGTGCGGTTGGTGTCGAGGTCCTCTCCGAATATCTTCAGCGCGATCTGCGCGCGAACGCCGGAGAGCATGTGATCCAGCCGGTGCGAAATAGGCTGGCCGACATTCACCGAGACGGGAAGCGCGCTCAGCCGCTCGCGGATGTCCGCGACAAGCGCGTCCTTGCTGCGTCCGCCGTCTTTGAGATCGACTTCGAGGTCCGAGGAATGCACGCCTTCGGCATGTTCATCGAGTTCGGCGCGTCCGGTGCGGCGACCGACCGATTTGACCTCCGGCATCTCCATGACGAGCCGCTCGGCAATCAAGCCCGCGCGATTGCTTTCGGCGAGCGAAATACCGGGATTGAAGAGCAGATTGACGGTGAAGGTGCCTTCGTTGAAGGGCGGCAGAAATGATCTTGGGAGTTGCGCCAGCGCCGCCGCCGCGATGAGCACTGCGGCTGCCGCTGTTCCCATCAGAAGCCGCTGATGTTGAAAAGCGCCGGCCAGCGCGCGTGCATTGGCGGCTTTCAGGTGCCGCACCAGCCAGCCGTCATGTTCCCGCAGCCGCTTCAGTCCCGGCAGCAGGAAATAGGCCATCACCGGCGTGAGTGTGATCGAGACGATCAGGCTGGCCAGGATCGAGATGATATAGGCCTGGCCCAGGGGCGCGAACAGGCGGCCTTCGATACCGCTCAAGGCGAACAACGGCACGAATACAAGCACGATCGTCATCGTCGCATAGACGATGCCCGAGCGGACTTCCTGCGAGGCCGACACCACGACGTCGAACACGGGGCGAGGATCTGCCGCCTCGCGATTTTCACGCAGGCGCCGGAAGATGTTTTCCACGTCGACGACAGCGTCGTCGACAAGCTCGCCGATGGCGATGGCGAGGCCGCCGAGCGTCATCGTGTTGATGGACAGTCCCGTCACCGCGAAAATGATTGCGGTGACGAGGATCGATACCGGAATGGCCGTCAGCGATATGGCCGTCGTGCGTATGTTGAGGAGGAACGCGAACAGGATGATGGCCACTGCCACGATCGCTTCCAGCAGCACGCGTTCGACGTTCTGGATGGAATGCTCGATGAAGTCCGCCTGACGGAACAGGATCTGGGGCGCCTTGACCCCCTTGGGCAGGCTTGGAGCGATCTCAACGAGCGCCGCCTCGATAGCCCGAGTTAATTTCGTCGTGTCGACGTTCGGCTGTTTCTCAACGGACAGAACCACCGCCGGCTTGCCCATATAGCCGGCATCGCCGCGCTTCAGCCTTGGCGCATAGTCGACCGTGGCGATCTGGTGCAGATAGACCGGCCGGTTGCCGACATTGGTCACAACCAGATCGCGCAAGTCCTCCAGCCTGGTCGTCCTGCCGATGTTGCGCACCAGGAATTCGCGCGAGTACTGATCCGTGAATCCGCCGCCGGTGTTGACGCCGAACTGGGTGAGGGATTTTTCCAGTTGATCGTAGGTCACGCCCAGCGCGCGCAAGGCGCTGGGGTTGGGCGCAACCCGGTACTGGCGTACCTCGCCGCCGATCGGAATGACCTGGGCCACGCCGGAAATGTTCAACAGGCGCGGCCGCAAGGTCCAGTCCGCGACGTCGCGCAGGGCCATGGGCGACACGCCATCCTCGCCCGCGACCGCGATCAGCAGGATCTGCCCCATGATCGAGCTGACCGGGCCCATCTGCGGCTGCACATTGGCCGGCAACTGGCTGCGCACCGCTGCAAGACGTTCCGCCACCATCTGGCGGTTGCGGTAGATGTCCGTATCCCATTCAAACTCGACATAGACGATGGACAGTCCGACGCCGGATACGGAGCGCACGCGGCTGACGCCTGGAATGCCGTTCAACTGGGTTTCGATCGGGTAGCTGACGAGCTGCTCGACCTCCTGCGGCGCAAGGGCCTCGGCTTCGGACATGATGGTGACGGTCGGCCGGTTGAGATCGGGAAACACGTCCACCGGAAGCCGCGTCGCCGTGAGCGCGCCGATGACGACGAGAGCGGCGGCCAGCGCCAGCACGAGCAGGCGATTCTTCAGGGATTGCGTGACGAGGAACGTAAACATGGTCATCGCACCTGGTTGAGCAGTTCGGCGCCCCGGGTGACGATCCGCCGTCCGGCCGCGACGCCGTCGGCGATCAGCACCCCATCGGCATCGAGCGGCTGCGTGCGCACGTCTCTGGCCACAAACCGCTCCGGATCGGTGTGATCGTAGATCACCGCCTGGCCATTCTGGCCTTCGATCAGGCTCGCGCGTGGCAGCGCGATGCCGGTGACGGTTTCGCTGGTCTTGACCGAGACGGTGACAAGCTGGCCGACGCGCAGATTGGCGACATTGCCAGTGACTTCGAAGTGAACCGGTAGCGACTGGCTGTTTCTGTCGCCAAGTCCGGACCCTTTGTAGGACAGTGCAAGCGAGCGCGCTTCGCTGGTTCGTGCGGTCGCGTCCGTCACGCCGTCGAGCGCTTCAAAGCTGATGGCTTCAACCCAAAGCCGTTTGGGATCGACGATCTGATAGACGATCGCATTGGTCTCGGCGATCTGCCCGGCGACCGCGTTGGCTGCGGCCACCACGCCCGACACCGGCGCGATCAACGCTTCGGGCTGTCGTCTGACCTGATCGAGCGAACCGCGGCGGTCACGCAGGCCCTTGAGCTCGAGGCGCGCCTCGTCGACCTGCACTTTCGCGATCGCGCCGCTCGGCAGAAGCCGTTCGTAGCGGTCTATGCGCTGCTGCACGATCGCAATCTGCTGGTCGAGCTCTCCCTGTCGCTGGCGCTGATCGGAATGTTCGGCCGCCGTCAGGGGCGGCATCACATAGGCCAGGACATCGCTCTGCTTCACAGCGGTTCCCAGGCGCGGAAATCCGCCGGGCGGCGGCGACAGGCGGCCGCTGACCGAGGCCTGCACGTAACCGCTGGCGTTGGGATCCGGCACGATGCGTCCGGGCAGCTCCACGCTGCGCGCATGTGTTTCAAGATTTGTGAGCTGTGTGCGGATTTCCAGCAGCCGCTGTGTCGGCTTCGGAGCGAACACGGAACCGTTGGCCTGACGCTGCGCAGTGTCTCGCGTCGCCGTGATGCGGGGAAGAGCAGAGGGCGTCCCATGATCCTCGCCCTCATGAGCGCCGACCCGCGCAATATAAAGCCCGCCGGCAAGCAGCAACACCAGAGTCGTGGCGGCGATCATCCGATGGCGGGCGACGAGCGCGCTGACGCCCAGGCCGAGCAGGAATGCGGCTCCGATTGTCAGATATACGCCGGCGCCTTGCAGGAGAGGCGGCTGCGCCTCTTGAGCAACGGAGATGGTCTGGCGCGGCGGCAGTGTCAGCGAAGTTGCCAGGACGTCGGCGCCATCCTGGGTCGTAACCGAAAACACCAGGGCATAGGTGCCTGCCTTGGCAAGCCAGGGCGCGGGCAGTTCGTAGACACTTCCCGTCGCCGTGGCAGACACCGTGCCGGCCGGTCCGTCCATCTCGACGGTGGCGTTGGTCACCGGCGCCAGAGTGTGGAAATCATCGAGATAGACCGTCAGCTTGTCGCTGCCGGCGATGGCCACCAGTTCGAACATCTCCGATGTCGCGACCGCGCGCGGCAAAGCCGTGGTGCTTGTCGGTGCGGGAGGTGCGTCGTGGTCGTGGCCTTCATGGGCCTGCGCAAGCGGGCTCAGGGCCAGCGCGGCCGCCATCAGCACCGCACGTATGAGAATTCGCATCGGGAATCGTCCTTCGCATTGAGTTTCGGCGCCTGTCGGCGCGCATACTCACGCTCGCTGATGCGAGCGTGGTCTCAAGCGAAGGGTCGAGGGGGTTCCGGCAGAGCTTCTGCTGTTTTGGATTCCGGCTGCCGCCATTGTGAAATCGGCATGCGGTCCCGTAAGGAAGACCGCTCCAATATCATCTCCGGGCTTGCCATCACCATGCTGCAGCAACAGGCCAATGTGCTCGTGCACAAAAGGCAATCACAGTCGCGCTGCGTGTCCGGGAACTCCGTTCGCGCTGTGACGCTGACGGCCGGGCGCGCCTCGGCATTGGACATTTGCGCGGATATATCAATGGTCTGATGGACAGAGAGGACCGCGTGGCCGGCATGGGCCTGGGCTGCACTCGGCATGGCATAAGCCGCGATCAGCAAGATCGCAGCTCCCAGCCAGCGAATGAAATTCGGCCCAATGCTCATGGCACGATGATAAGGCACATTGAGTCAGGCAACAATAGGGCCAAACCGTCGCGTCTCGGCCGGCAGTTATTGCGCGGCCACCCCGGCTGAGCTCGGATGCGCGTCGATACCCTGGTCGCGCCGGATGAAGTCGTTCAATGCGCGGATCATGCGCACGCGCGCGACATCGGTGTTGATGTCCATCAACTGGCTCGTGTCATAGCCGTTCAGGCGCAACTGCTGCTGCTCGAGCATGAAGGCGTCTTCCTTGAAGACATCGGTTGTCGAGGCCCAGGTGCGGACCTTGTTGGGGTCTTCAAACTGGGCATAGCCATCGGCCTTGTTGAAGAAGTAGAAGCAGGACTTGTCGGTCTCGGGTGTCACCGCATGCAGCGTGCGCACGAGATGGTAGCCATCGCGCTTGCCCTGGTCATATTCGCCGGCTTTGACGCCGCCGCTGAACTGCACGATGGAACACGGCGCGACGAATTCGAAATCCGACCAGCGATCGACCTTGTCGCCGATGGGGTAGCGCTTGCGCCAGTTGGCCGGCGCATCGGCATTGCGCATGACGCGCAGGAAACGCATGCCCCGGTCGGTGCGCGTCACGTCCATGCTGGCGTTGGCGCTGTCCTCTTCCGAACTGCCGATGCTGCTCTTGTGCAGGTAGGACAGGTGCGAGAGGTCCATGAGATTTTCCAGCACCATGACGTAGCTCGCCTGCAGGTGCAGCATGTCGTTGGCGCGCGGCCACTTCACCGGATCGTCCGGCGGGTAGCTGACGACCTGCGAGGCGTCCGCCTTCTCGGGGTCTCCCATCCAGATCCAGACGTAATCGCCATCGGCGACCAGCGGATAGGATTTTACCTTGGCTTTGGCGGGAATGATGGTCTGGCCCGGGATGTCGGTGCATTTGCCGTCCGGCCCGAACTCCATGCCGTGATAGCCGCAACGGATACCGGCCGGAGTGGCGTAGCCGAGTGACAGCGGCGCGCCGCGATGGCAGCAACGGTCTTCGAGGGCGCAGGGCGTTCCGGCTTCCGTCTGGAAGAGCACGACCGGATCATTGAGCAGGGTGCGCGCGAGCGGCTTTTCGGAAATTTCGGCGCGGGTACAGGCGATGTACCAGGCATTGCGGGCGAACATGGCGTGCTCCCTGTCTGTTCGAAGCGGCAGCTTTCTGGAATCTATTCGAAAACAGCCCTTTGTTGGTGCCGTTCTAAGAAACAGCGCCCGCCGCTGTCCAGAATGATTTAGCGCGCGCCGCGCTCTGATTTTCATTGAGCTGGCGGGGCCGCGACCCTAGAAGGGGCGGAGGGAGGGCGCCCCATGATTTCGTTCCGTCAGCTTCTGTACTTTGCCCGGATCGTCGAACTGGGCAGCATGTCGAAAGCGGCCGACAGCCTGAACGTGGCGCAGACGGCGCTCGGGACGCAGGTGCGGTTGCTCGAGGAAGAAATGAAGGCGACGCTGCTGCAGCGGCATTCGCGCGGCGTGGCCACCACGCCGGCGGGCGAACTGGTGAGAGCGCGCGCTGTCGAGATTCTCGATCTGGTGCACAAATGCGTCCGTGACGTCGAAGACCTGAACGGCAGAGAGACGCACACGCTCAAGATCGGTGCGTCCGGCAGTGTCGTGCAACTGGCCGCGGCCGACTTCCTGGCGCGGGCACGCAGTGCCATGCCCGATGTGGCGGTCAGTCTGGCCGAGGACACCAGCATGGCGCTCGCCGATGCGTTCGGGCGCGATGAACTCGACCTGCTGCTGGCGCATGCAGTCCCCGACCTGCCGGGCACATCCTGCGTGCCCTGGCTGCGGGAAGAGCTGTTGTTCATCAGCTCTTCCCTAGACGGCATGCCCGGCATCAAGATGGCTGCCGAGCTCACCGAAACCATCACCTTGGAAGAGGCGCTACAGAAAGAGCTTGCACTTCCCTCGCGGCTCGACGGCATCCGCAAGATCATCGCCGCCGTCGCCGACGAGCGGCATCTGACGTACAGCGTGCCCTACAAGGTGCAGTCTCATCAGGCGCTGAAGCTGATGATGATTGCCGACAACAACGTGGCCAGTGTCCTGCCGTATGGTCTGGTCAGCAGCGAGTTGCGCGCGGGAAGTCTGCGAGCGCGACGCATCGTCGGCCAGTCCATTTCCCGCACGCTGTATTCCTGCCGGTCCGCGCGCCGGTTGGCCGCGACGACCGAAGTCACTCTGGAAAGACTGCTGGAAGAGATGCGCTCACGCATGATCGCCATGCTGGGGCCGCTTGCTGTTGCTGTGTGAGAATGCTGACTTCAGCCGCCCCTTGCCCCCATCCGTCCCCTGTGCTGACTGGCCGGCATGACTTCACCTGAGCGCGAATCGATGTCCGGCCCGGTTCTCGACCGTCGCGAGCGCGTCGCCGATGTGCTCGTGCCGGTTGCGGTCGATATCTCCTATTCTTACCGGGTGCCGGCGGGGATGGAGCTGCAGCCGGGGGATTTCGTCGAAGTTCCGCTGGGGACGCGGGAGACGACGGGTGTCGTCTGGGGCGTGCGGGAGGTCGGCGGCGGCAATCTCAAGCCCATTCTGGCCAAGCGCGACCTGCCGGCGGTGGGGGCGCCGCTGCGCGAGTTCATCGACTGGATCAGCCGCTGGACCCTGGCGGCGCGGGGCATGGTGTTGCGCATGGGGGTGCGGGCGCCCGACAATGCCGGGCCGGAGCCGGTGCGCATCGGCGTGCGGCTGGCGGGCTGGCCCGATGCCGTGGTGCAGCCGCGGCGGATGACGCCGGCGCGCCAGCGCGCCATCGCGGCGGCCGAAGGCGGGCTCACCTTCACCAAATCGGCGCTGGCGGAGGCCGCCGGGTGTTCCGCAGGCGTTATCGACACTCTGGTCGACGAGGGCACGATGGAGGCGCTGGCGCTGCCGCCCGAGCCGGTGGCGCTGCCGCCCGATCTCGATTTTGCCGTGACGCAGTTCGAGCCAAACCAGCAGGCGGCAGCCGACGCGCTGGCGGCTGCCGTCGCCGAGGGGGCGTTCTCCGTCACCCTGCTGGAAGGCGTCACCGGCTCGGGCAAGACGGAGGTCTATTTCGAGGCGGTGGCGGCGGCGGTGCGGGCCGGCAGGCAGGCGCTGATCCTGATGCCGGAAATCGCCCTGACGGGTCAGTTTCTCGACCGCTTCGCGAAACGCTTCGGTGTGCGGCCGGCGGAATGGCATTCCGGCGTCAGTTCGCGCAAACGCGCCCGCATCTGGACGGGCGTCGCCTCGGGCGAGGTGCAGGTGGTGGCCGGCGCCCGCTCGGCGCTGTTCCTGCCGTTTGCCAGGCTTGGCGCGCTCATCATCGATGAAGAGCATGAGCAGGCCTACAAGCAGGAGGACGGCGTCGCCTATCACGCCCGCGACATGGCGGTGGTGCGCGGCCGGCTGGAAAACGCCGCCGTGATCCTCGCCTCCGCCACGCCGTCGATCGAGACCAGGGTCAATGCCGAGCAGGGACGCTACCGGCATCTGAAGCTCGCGGCGCGCTTCGGCGGCCGCACCCTGCCGGAACTGCAGGCGATCGACATGAAGGCCGGCGCGCCGCCGCGCGGCAAATGGATCTCGCCGCGGCTCGCTGCCAGCATGGACCAGGTGCTGGAACGGGGCGAGCAGGCCCTGCTGTTTCTCAACCGGCGCGGCTATGCGCCGCTGACCCTGTGCAATTCCTGCGGCCACCGGTTCCAATGCCCCAATTGCACGGCCTGGCTGGTCGAGCACCGGTTTCGCCGGGCGCTGATGTGCCACCATTGCGGCCATGTGGAACGGCGGCCGGAGCAATGTCCGGAATGCCATACGGCTGACAGCCTGATCGCCTGCGGGCCCGGGGTGGAGCGGCTGGCCGACGAGGTGGCGGAGCGGTTTCCCGGCAAGCGGATCATGGTGCTGTCATCGGATTTCCCCGGCGGCACGGAGCGGCTGAAGCGCGAGCTGGAAGAGATCGCCAACGGCGCGTTCGACATCGTCATCGGCACGCAGCTCGTGGCGAAGGGGCATAATTTTCCCGGCCTCACGTTGGTTGGCGTGATCGATGCCGATGTCGGCTTGTCGAGCGGTGATCCGCGCGCGGCCGAGCGCACATTCCAGATGCTGCAACAGGTGACCGGGCGCGCCGGGCGCGGCGACAAGCCGGGCGTCGGCCTGGTGCAGACCTATCAGCCCGAGCATCCGGTGATCCGCGCCATCGTCTCGGGCGATGCGGAGCGCTTCTACGCGGAGGAAACCGAGCAGCGCCGCCGCGCCGGCCTGCCGCCGTTCGGGCGTCTCGCCGCCCTCATCGTATCGGGCAACGATCGAAATTCGGCTGAAGCGCACGCTCGCGCGTTGGTGCGCGCTGCCAATGCGCTGCCGGCGTCGGATCGCTGGTCTTTCGCGCGCCATGGCGCGCTGCCGGAAGAGGACGATCTGGTGCTGCTGGGGCCGGCCGAAGCGCCCATCGCCGTGGTGCGCGGACGCCATCGCTTCCGCCTCCTGGTCAAGGGGCCGCGCGCGGCCGACATGCAGGGCTTCCTGCGCGCCCTGCTGGCGGCAGCGCCGCCGGAACGCGGCGGCGTGCGCGTGCAGATCGACGTCGATCCGATGAATTTTATGTGAGCGTGAACGAGTCGTAAATGACGTCACATGACACCGAGATGACAGACGCTTGATCTCCCTGTCCCAGTGGCGCATCCTCATCTTTGCCGACGCATGCTGATCGCCTGCGCCTTACTTTAAGGATTACAGACGCGTCTTTTCGATCCAGCGGATCGAAAAACGCCATGGTGGGGGGTGTCATGTCTGATCTTGATATGCGTCTGTTCGCGGCCAAGGCCGGAACCAACATAAAATATCCGGCGGGCAGCATCGTCTTCAGCGAAGGCGACATGGGCAATTGCATGTATGTGGTGCAGTCGGGCGTCATAGAGATGGTCATCCATGACAAGGTCGTCGACGTTTGCGGACCCAATGAGGCCATTGGTTTCATGTCGGTGATCGATACCGCGCCGCGCACGTCGACGGCGCGCGTGCGGGAAGACGCCGAACTGTCGATCATCGATCAGCGCAAGTTCCGTTTCATGATCGATGAAGTGCCGAATTTTGCCACTTACATCATGGGCGCGATGGCGCATCGTATCCGTGGCATGGGCAAGGCGATTTAGTTCTTCTCACGTCCCACCCTCATCCGACCCTTGCCTGCCTTCGCCGAAGCGAAGACAAGCTCCGCTTGGCTCCGCGCAGGCAGGCTGCGCAAGGATTCACTGGCTTGTGCGATCCGCCCTGTCCATCTAAGTATTCCTTACAACCTGCATAGGTTCCTTTCGCTCATTTTTGGAGAGCATCACGTGGCGTCCAAACTTCATGTCATCATCACCAGCACGCGTCCGGGCCGGGTCGGTCCGGCGATCGGCCGCTGGTTCCACGAGTTCGCCCAGAAGCACGGCGGCTTCGAGTCCAAACTGATCGACCTGGCG
>Ga0182744_1000526_pt1 | contig 35948 bp, 38 predicted proteins | sample eDN3rd30CKraftMG_FD_128525 | JGI IMG/M metagenome (GOLD analysis project Ga0182744, IMG submission 128525) | Enriched Miracle-Growth compost microbial communities from Emeryville, California, USA - eDNA 3rd pass 30_C Kraft MG (version 2) (version 2) ... | reverse complement strand
GCCCGAGTTCATTGGGCTGACGATTGCTGTGCACAATGGCCGCCAGCACGTTCCCGTTTACATCAACGAGAACATGGTCGGCCACAAGCTCGGCGAGTTCGCGCTGACCCGTACGTTCAAGGGGCATGCCGCGGACAAAAAGTCCAAGAGGTAAGCGATGGAAACTACAGCTATTATCCGTGGGGTGCATATTTCGGCCCAGAAGACGCGTCTTGTAGCGGATCTCATCCGCGGCAAGTCCGTCGCCCAGGCGCTGAATATCCTGACTTTCACCCCCAAGAAAGCCGCAGGCATACTCAAGAAAGCGCTTGAGTCCGCCATCGCCAACGCCGAGCACAATGACGGCGCCGACATCGACGAACTCAAGGTCACCACGATCTACGTGGACAAGGGCCAGTCGATGAAGCGCTTCTCCGCCCGTGCGAAAGGCCGCGGTAACCGTATCGAGAAGCAGACCTGCCACATCGTGGTCAAGGTCGGAGCTTAAGGAGTCACAATGGGACAGAAAATTCACCCGATTGGGTTCCGCCTCTCGGTCAACCGCAACTGGAGTTCCCGCTGGTACGCCGACGACAAGAACTTCGGCGGCATGCTGGCCGAAGATATCCGCGTGCGCGAATATCTGAAGAAGAAGCTGAAAAGCGCTTCCGTCGGCCGCGTCGTCATTGAGCGTCCTGCCAAGAATGCCCGCATCACCGTGTACTCGGCCCGTCCGGGCGTGGTGATCGGCAAGCGCGGCGAAGACATCGAAAGCCTGAAGTCCGACCTGCAGCGCCTGATGGGCGTGCCCGTGCACGTCAACATCGAGGAAATCCGCAAGCCTGAAACCGACGCTCAACTGATCGCCGATTCCATTGCTCAGCAACTGGAAAAGCGCATCATGTTCCGCCGCGCCATGAAGCGCGCCATGCAGAACGCCATGCGTCTGGGCGCCCAGGGCATCAAGATCATGAGCTCGGGTCGTTTGAATGGCATCGAAATTGCCCGTACCGAATGGTACCGCGAAGGCCGCGTGCCCCTGCACACCCTGCGCGCGAACATCGATTACGGCACATCCGAAGCCCAAACCACCTACGGCATCATTGGCATCAAAGTATGGGTCTACAAGGGCGATATGCTGCCTAACGGCGAAATGCCCCCCGAGACCGCCGCTCCTCGCGATGAAGAGCGCCGTCCGCGTCGCGCGCCCCGTGGCGAGCGCCCCGACGGCCGTCGTCCGGGTGGCCGCGGCCGTGGCCCTCGTAAAGACGCAGCGTCCGCCCCATCGGCGGCGCCGGCGTCCGAAGGAGAGTAAAACATGCTGCAACCGTCACGCAGGAAATACCGCAAAGAGCACAAGGGCCGCAATACCGGCCTGGCGACTCGCGGTGCACAGGTTTCGTTCGGCGAGTTCGGTTTGAAGGCCACGGGTCGTGGCCGCCTGACCGCGCGCCAGATCGAAGCCGCTCGCCGTGCGATCAACCGCCACATCAAACGCGGCGGCCGGATCTGGATCCGCATCTTCCCGGACAAGCCGATTTCGCAGAAGCCTGCCGAAGTCCGCATGGGTAACGGGAAGGGCAATCCTGAATTCTGGGTCGCAGAAATTCAACCCGGCAAGGTGCTGTATGAAATGGAAGGTGTGAGCGAAGAGCTCGCACGTGAAGCTTTCCGCCTGGCCGCCGCTAAGTTGCCGATCTCGACGACCTTCGTGTCGCGCCACATCGGTGCTTAAGGAGACCTCATGAAAGCCAGCGAACTCCGTTCCAAAGACGCCACCGAGCTCAGCAAAGAGCTCGAGAGCCTGCTGAAGGCACAATTCAACCTGCGCATGCAGCGTGCCACCCAGCAGCTTTCCAATACCAGCCAGATCGGCAAAGTCCGCCGCGATATCGCGCGCGTCCGTACCATCATGGCTGAGAACGCAGGAAAGTAACATGAGTGAAACTCAAAACACCCAGCCCGCAAAGCGCCAGCGTACCCTCGTCGGCCAGGTTGTGAGCAACAAGATGGACAAGACTGTCGTCGTGCGCGTAGAGCGCCGCGTCAAGCACCCCGTCTTCGGCAAGATCATCGTGCGCTCCAACAAGTACAAAGCGCATGACGAAAACAACCAGTACAACGAAGGCGATACGGTCGAAATCGCGGAAGGTCGTCCGATCTCCCGCGACAAGTCGTGGACCGTCGTCCGCCTGGTCGAAGCCGCGCGCGTCATCTGACTGATGTGGCGGGGCGGCGTCGCCGCCCCGTCGCATACATCATTGCAGCGGTATGTAAAGCCCCGGAACTTATTGTCTCCGGGGTTTTTTGCGTGTGGGCCCAGGGATGCATGGTTTTCGATGGGGCTGCGGCTTGCAGCAATGATCCGGCCGGGGCTCGGGCCCCGGGGCTTTGGCAGCGCATGCCTGATCTCCTAGCCTGGATGCATCGAATAAGGATCGGGCCATGGCCACGCATGGCCATGGCGCTATGGGTGCGCCGCCGTTTCCTCCTTCAACTTGCGCCGCAGGATTTTGCCCACGTTGCTGCGTGGCAGGTCTTCGCGGAACTCGACGTACTTGGGGGCTTTATAGCCCGTCAGCTTGCTGCGGCAGTGCTTGATCAGCGCTTCTTCCGTCAGCGAGGGATTCTTGCGGATGACGAACAGCTTCACCACTTCCCCGGAATGCTCGTCCGGCACGCCGATGGCTGCGGCTTCTTTTACGTCGGGGTGCTCCATGGCGACGGCTTCGACTTCGTTGGGATAGACGTTGAAGCCGGACACGAGGATCATGTCTTTCTTGCGGTCCAGGATATATACATAGCCTTCTTTGTCGACATAGCCGATATCGCCCGTCATCAGGAAGCCGTCGGGGTGAAACACCTGCTTTGTTTCCTCGGGGCGGTTCCAATAGCCTGGCGTGACTTGCGGGCCGCGCACGCATATTTCGCCGCTTTCCCCCTGGGGCACGTCTTTGCCGTCGGCATCGCGGATAGCGATCTCGGTGGACGGTACGGGCAGGCCGATGGAGCCGGTGAATTCGGTCTTGTCCAGCGGATTGATGGTGACGGCGGGCGAGGTTTCAGTCAGACCGTACGCCTGGGCCAGGGGCTTGCCGGTCAGCTTGAGCCAGCGCTGCGCGACGACTTCTTGAACCGCCATGCCGCCGCCCAGGGTAAGCGTCAGCGCGCTGAAGTCCAGTTTGGCGAAGCCGGGATGGTTCAGCAGGGCATTGAACAGCGTGTTGACCCCGGTGATCGCCGTGAAGCGGTGCCGCGACAGGGTTTTGACGAAGTCGGGAATGTCCCGCGGGTTGACGATCAGCAGGTTGCTGGCGCCCAGCTTGACGAAGGTCAGGCAGTTGGCCGTCAGCGCGAAGATATGGTAGAGGGGCAGCGCCGTGACGATGCATTCCTTGCCGGCCTGCAGATACGGCTGCACCCAGGCATGCGCCTGGCACACATTGGCGACCATATTGCCGTGGGTCAGCATGCAGCCCTTGGCCACGCCCGTGGTGCCGCCTGTGTATTGCAGCAAGGCAAGATCCTTGTGGGACAGCCTGGGAGGCTTGAAATCGGCTCTTCGGCCCTGGGCCAGCACCGACTTCAAGCATTTGGCGTCTGGCAGGCGGTATGCCGGCACCTTCCGCTTTACATGGCGCACCACCAGATCGACCAGCCTGCCTTTCAAGGGGCCCAGCATATCGCCCAGCGAGGTCAGGACGATATGTTTGACGGGAGTATGCGGCAGTACTTGCTGCAAAGTATGGGCGAAGTTCTCGGCGATCACGATCACCGTCGCTCCCGAATCGCTCAACTGGTGCTGGAGCTCGGTCGGCGTATAGAGCGGGTTGGTATTCACCACGACAGCGCCGGCGCGCAGCGCGCCGAAGAGGCAGACGGGATATTGAAGCAGATTGGGCATCATCAGCGCGACGCGGTCGCCTTTCTTGACGCCCATGGACTGCAGCCAGGCCGCGAAGTCGCGCGCCTGTTCATCGAGCCGTGCATAAGTCAGCGTTACGCCCATGCTGATGTAGGCGGTGTTGCGCTTATGACTGCTGCAGCTTTCCTCGAATATCGCCGATAGGGAACCGTAGCGCGCGGCCACGTCGTCGATATCGGCGGGTATGCCGGCAGGGTAATGCTCCAGCCAGATACGTTCCATGTTGTGTCCTCTTATATTTATAGAAGCGCCGCCGCGCCGGGGCCGGCCTTTGCCGGAGGCGGCCCGGCGCCGCCTGCCCGGCAGAACTATCGTATCACCTGCCGGTCTCTTGCCGGGCATGGCGCGGCATGATGCGATCATGGTACCGCGCGGCGCTAGAAGCGATGCGATATTTGTATGCCCAGCAAGTTGGCGTTGGATTTATAGTCGCCGCGTACCGTGCCCTTGTTTGCGGCCGTATCATTATCGATGGAAGCGTTCTTGACGAACAAATGGGCATAGCCTATGTCCACCTTGGTTTTGTCATTGAAGTTGTACTGCGCTCCTATCGATACCCAGTAGCGGTCGCTGTCGGGAAGAGACGTGGGGCGGTAGCGCGCCTCGTGGACCGGGGACTGGTCCCAGGCCAGGCCGCCTTTCAAGGTCCAGCGCTGATTGACCTTGTAATTGGCGCCCAGCGCAACGCGCCATGTGTCCCGGAATCGCAGGTCCAGCTTGTCGTTCAGGGCCGGGTTGCCGTTGTCGATATCCAGCGCCTGGATGCTGCTCCAGCCCGTCCAGGACACGTCGGCAAGAAGCTGCCAGCGCGGGTTCAGATCATGCACGATACTCAGTACGGCGGTGTCGGGAAGCTCGACCGAAGTGCTGGCATGCACGGGCCCCGGTACGGGAACCGGAACGGTGGCCGGGATGCTTGCGTCGCGGCCGAATCGCGCCGTGCCATCCGCATCGATCTTCACCCTGGAGCGATAGGACAGGCCGATACGCGTCGAGGGCGTGACCTGATAAAGCAGGCCGAGGTTCCAGCCCCAGGCGTCACCCTTTAAATTGAGCTTGGCGTTGATATCGCCCAGATACTGTCCGCCCATGGCCGGAGGCAGCACCACCGGCGCCGCGGCGCGCCGATACTGCGCATCCAGTTGCATCCAGTTCAGGCCCGCGCCTATCGACAGCCGTTCGTTGACTTTGTAGGCGATGGAGGGATTGACGTTGATGCTTTCTATGCTGAATTCCTGGGAATGATAGCGCCCTATCCAATCGTCTTCATGTTCCGTCATCAACCCGAAGGGCGCGCCCAGGCCCAGCCCTATGTACCAATCGGGGTTCAATTCCCAGGAAATATAGGCATTGGGGGCAAAGCCGACGGATCCGGCGTCGCCGCCCTGATTGCCGCCCAGCGGCAGCCCGCCGGGGCCCGTGCTGCCATGGTCGTGAAACTTGAACGAGGGGCGAATGGCGGTGACGCCCCCGGATACGTTAACCCCGGGCAAGCGGGCCATGCCGGCCGGATTGAAGAAGATCGTGCTTGCGTTGTCCGCCACAGCCGCCGATCCGGCATAGGCGTCGCCGATGCCGCTGGCATTCTGCTCCAGCAGCTGGAAGCCGGCCGCCTGGACGCCCGTCCCGCACAGACCCAGGGCAATCGCCGGAATCGCCCGCATTAGGTTCGCTGCTTTCATAGGCCACCTCCTGGATATGCCGTCCTTGTTCGTCGGTCAAGGGCTCCGGCCAGGACATCGGCGCAGTGGAAGCTCCAAGCTGGAAGCCGGCGTCAGCCTCCTATGTGGAAGGGGCGGTAGAGTCCAAGGGTCCCGAGAGTGTCCGGCGAGATCTTTGATAGTGCAAAGGCCCTCCGGTAAAAGGAGCAAAACCCGTGCCGAAGACGATGCCGGCGTCGACCAGGTCCGCGTCGGCGACCACGCCGCTGTCCAACCGCTCTTGCGCCTTGTCCAGCAGAGGACGGATAAGGCGATGGGCCAGCCCCGGCGGCGCGGGCGGAAAAGAAGAGCGTTTGACCGGCTTGCCGTCCTTCCACACATAGAAGCCGCGCCCGGTTTTCCGCCCCAGCTCATTGCCGGCCAGATGCGCTTGCAAGCGTGTGGGAACTCCGGCCTGGCCGGCAAGCCGGCGGCCCGCATCGCGCACGATGTCCAGCCCTACGGTATCGGCGAGCTCTATCGGCCCCATGGGCATGCCGAAGGCGAGCATGGCCTCGTCCACCGTTTCGGGCGCCATGCCTTCGTCGATGCAACGCATGGCTTCGAGCAGATAGGGCGCAAGCACTGCATTGACGAGAAAGCCCGGGCTGCTTTGCACGGGCAAAGGCAGCTTGCCTATGCGCCCGGCAAAGGCCAGGCCCACGGCGAAGGCGTCTTCGTCCACCCCTTCCGCGCTTACGACTTCCAGCAAAGGCATGCGGTCCACTGGATTGAAAAAATGCAAGCCTATCAATCGGCCGGGCCGCGGCAGGCCGCTGCGCAGCGCTTCCAGGGGCAGGCTGGACGTGTTGGTGGCCAGGACGGCGGCGGCTTTCATGCGCGGCGCGATCTGCGCATAGAGCGCACGCTTGGCGTCCAGGTCTTCGTAGATGGCTTCAATGACGAGATCGGCCCGGCGCACGCCATGGCCTTGCGGATCGGGCAGCAGGCGGTCCGCCGCGGCGCGAGCCATGTGTGAAGATTTCATCTTTCGTGCAAACAGCGCGTGGGCGCGTCCTTGCGCTTGGGCGATGCGTGCGCGATCCTGGTCCTGCAGAGTGACGGTCATGCCTTTCAAGGCGCACCAGGCGGCGATATCGCCGCCCATGACGCCCGCTCCCACGACATGCACATGCCGCAGTTGCTGGCGGCGCCCGGCCTTGCCGAAAGCCTTCAGGCGCTCGCGCAGATGGAACAGGCGCACCAGATTGCTTGCGGTGTCCGAGCGGATCAGGCTGTCGACCAGGTCGGGCGCCGCCAGGGCATTGCCTTTATGCCGGCTCCAGATCTCCAGTATGGCGCGAGGCGCCGGATAGTGACGGTATGGGTCGCGCGCGGCGATTTTCCTGTCCGCCATCCGGGCGACCAAAGGGCGCAAGGCTTGCAGATTCAGCAACCGCTGCATGCCGGCCGGCCGGCGCCGGGGCCGGCGGCTGGCGACCAGCATCGCGGCGGCCCGGTCCATCAGGCGCGGCGCCACCAGGCCGTCGGCCAGGCCCAGCCGCTGGGCGCGGTGCGCATCGACCGCGCGGCCCGTCAGCATCATGTCTAGCGCGGCCATGGGGCCTATCAGAGCAGGCAGCCGCAGCATGCCTCCCCACGCCGGCACGATGCCCAGCATGACTTCCGGCAAAGCCAGCGATGTACCCGGCCTGTTCACGACCAGGCGGTAGCGGCATGCCAGCGCCAGTTCCAGCCCGCCGCCCAGGCAATGACCATGGATCAGGGCCAAGGTCGGATACGGCAGCCTGGCAAGCCGGTTGAACAGTTTCCAGCCGCGCGCAACCAGGGCCATGGCCTGGTCGGCCGTGGCCAGGCCGGCGAACTCATCGATGTCGGCCCCGGCGATGAAGCCATTGTCCTTGCCGGAGCGGATGATCAAGCCCACGGGCGGTTTTTGACCGAATTCGTCCAACACCCGGCTGAATTCCTGCAGGACCTCGCCGGACAAGCGGTTTACGGCGCTGTCAGCGCAATCCAGGGTAAGCCAGGCGATGCCCTGGGCATCGGTCTCGCAGCGGAAATGCCGATACCCGGCTGAGCTATGGGTTTCAATCATGGCCGGCCTCGCTGTCGCAGGTTTCTATGAGCATCGCGCCGCCTTGCCCGCCGCCTATGCACAGCGTCGCCATGCCGCGGCGCAGGCCCCTGGAACGCAGCGCCTCGAGCAGATGCAAAACCAGGCGCGCGCCCGTGGCGCCGACGGGATGGCCCAGCGCAATGGCGCCGCCGTCCACGTTCAGGCGCTGCATGTCCAGCGCGCCCAGCGCCTCGCGGCCCAAATGGCGGCGGCACCAGTCCGGGTCCCGCCATGCCGCCAGGCAGGCCAGGACCTGTGCGGCAAAGGCCTCGTTGATTTCCCACAGATCCAGGTCGTTCAGGCCCAAGCCATGCCGGTCCAGGATGGGGGTGGATGCGTGCACGGGCCCCAGCCCCATGACAGCCGGGTCCAGTCCGGCCCACTGCGTATCCAGGATGCGCCCCAGCGGCCGCAGCCCCCAGCGATCCACGGCCGCCGCGGATGCCAGCAGCAACAGCGCCGCGCCGTCGGTGACCTGCGAACTGTTGCCCGCGGTGATATTGCCCCACGGCGGGTCGAAGACCGGCTTGAGGGCCGCCAGCTTTTCAAGGCTGGTATCGGCGCGTACGCCGTCGTCCTGCTCGTACAGGCGGCCGTTTTCACCGGCAAGCGGCACGATTTCGTTGTAGCGGCCCGCTTCGCGGGCGGCCAGCGCGCGACGATGGCTTTGAACCGCATAGCCGTCCATATCGCTGCGGCTGATGGAAAAATCATGCGCCAGATTTTCGGCGGTCTGGCCCATGGAAAGGCCGGCGACCGGATCGGTAAGGCCTTTGAGCAGGCCAATGACGGGCGCAAGATGGCGCGGGCGCAGCCCCTTGAGCGACAAGAGCTTCTGCTTTGCGCCCCGGGCGGTATTCCAGGCCGCCAGGCTACGCACTATTTCATCGGAAAACAGGATAGGCGCCCGCGACAAGGCGTCTGTGCCGCCGGCCAGGACGATGTCGGAACGGCCGCATTGTATGGACATCAAGGCGGAATCCAGCGCCTGCATGCCGGAAGCGCAATTGCGCATGACGGTCCATCCGGGGACGCGCTTGCCACAGCCCAGTCGCAGCGCGACCAGCCGCCCGATGTTCACTTCGTCGGGAGCGGGAGCGGCGCAGCCCATGATGACTTCGTCCAGCGCCGAGGGATCGAATGGCTGGCGCAGCAATAATTCCCGGCTCGCCTGCACCGCCAGGTCGGCGGCCGAGAAAGGGCCCGGCGCGGCGCGGGCCTTCAGGAAGGGGCTGCGCGCCCCATCGATGATATATACCGGTACGTGAGCCATGGTTACGAGTCCTTTTGCGAGCCGCGCATGGCGAGCGCCGCCCCCGCGGCTGGCCGCGGCCGTATCAGCAAGCCAGGGGCCCGCGCTGTGGGAATGGACGGTCACGGCCCTTCGCGCCCGATGCCGCGAATTGCCTGTCAACGGTTATAGCACGCGCGCTCATTGCCGCCCGCCGGCTCGCCATACTCCGAAAGCCCGCGCTGTTGTTTTGTTCACACTTGTTTGCACGCAGTTTGCTAGAGTTGACAATATTTTGCGGAAGCATCCGGACATTAAAGATACAATTCGACCGGAGCCGGAATAGATAGCTTATTCATCTGCCCGGTTCACCAGGGACACCAGCTCTTGTCCGCCGATGGGACATGCGCGTGCTGGTTCCACCTTCCCGACGTGCCCTTGAATGGCAATGCGCCGTTGCCCATGTTGCATTGTGTTGCAGCGTCCGTACGGGGAGCCATCCAACCGGCATGGGCTTTCATATTGACCACCGGAAACTATCGCTTTCTCGCACGACTTGGTATTCGATGGAGGGCATGCAGACGATCGCGTCTATTGAAAGGCAGAATTCGGAATGCAGCGTGGCATTGGGTGATTTGCCGGTGGAGTTCGGCCGAATGCGCCAGGGGGAACTGTACTGGATTAGCATCGCCAGCGCCGGCGACAGCGCCGCGTTGATACGCCAGGTGCTGGCGGCGGCGCCTGCGCGGGCGCGCATGGCATTGATCTGCTCGGGCGACCCTTCCGGATTCCTGGAAGCATTGCCGGCCGACGAAGGGCCGGGAGACATCCGCGCCTTTCGTCTGCGGGGCGAGACGCCGAAAGCGCTGCGCGCTTTGGCCAAGGATCTGGATAGAAGCTTGCGGCCCAGGGGCCGGACCATCGTCCTGAGTCTTCCCATCGACGGTTTCCCCCCGGACGAGGGCGGTTTGCGCGACCTGCTGGCGAGCTGGAGGCGCTGGCTGCAGGGCAATGGCTGCACGCTGCTGCTGTTGGCCCACGGCGAAGCCGCCAAGCGCTACGCGGACGCGCTGTCGCCGCTGAACGATGTGCTTTCCGGCGTGGCCTGCCTGGAGCCGGGCGACGCCGATGACTATGCGTACAAGCTGATGCACTGGCGCAATGCTTCCAGTGTTTCAGGTCCGGCGGAACTGCGTCTGGGCGGAAGCGAGGCCGGGTTTACCGTAACGCGGCAGCGCAGCGCACCGGTAATCCCGGGCAGCGACCGCAATCAGTTTTACATCGAGCGCGCGGTGCTGGAGGGTGCGCCGGTGTTCATGGCCGAAGATTGGCATGTGTTCGACACCTCGGCCGCCGTATTCGAACGGGCGCTGCAGGCAAATGCGGCGACGGTCGTGTTTGGATTGGGCTCCGATGCGGATGTCCCCGCTTTGGCGAAGATGCTGCATGCGCTGCGTTCCCAGCGCGGCCCCGCCTTGAAGCTGGTGGTGCGTGCGATGCAAAGAGGGCTGCGCTACCAGGACGAACAATTGTTGCTGGCTTGCGGGGCGACGCTGATCATTCCCTCGGACATCGCATTCCCGCATTTCTTCAGCCTGCTGGAAAGCGTTCAGGGCCAGACATACAAGCGCGAGCTCGTGTCCGACCCCGATGCCGTGATCGAACGCTACCGCTCGGTGCACATGTGCGGCGTCGTCGATGTGCCGCGCTTCCTGGCGTATCTGGAACCCATTCTGAGCCGGCCGGATGCTCCTCCCGGGGGCGTTCTGCTTGCCATGAAGCCGGTTCCCGGCCTCGCGCCCGGTATCGCCTTGGATCAACTGCGCTTGCGCCGTCTGGGCGACCTGGCCTGCGAGCAGGACGGGATGATTTATCTCTTTCTACAAGGCTGCCATCCCCACATGGTGGAAGCAGCGCTGGCGAACGTTTTTCAGTTGCCGTACCGGGAGATTTTTTCGGACCATGCCGTCTATGCCACCGCGGCGCAGATTCAAAACGAGTGCCTGAACCTGCAAGCCGAAAACCATAATGGCGGGTTGGCGGGCGACGCCCAGCCAAGCGCGGCGCGGGACGATGGCCGGGCGTCGCGGCCCGGCATGGAGGCGGCGGAAAAACGCCTGCTCGCGTACTTCGAGCCCAAATTGTGCGCCTTGCCACTAAAAGGATGATGCATGTAATGAACCATTCAGCGTGGTGGGAATCTATGCTGTGGGCCGCTCTGGCCGGGGCGCTGGCAGCCATTGTGTTGCGCAGGCCCGTATCCGCTTTGATCGCATGGCTGGACTTGCGCGTCATGCCCGCGCGCCATCTGAAGCAATGCGGCGAGCGCCGCCGTTGAGAGACCGAGCACGAATGCCGCACAGGGAAGAATCGACTTTGAACAAGAAAACGGCAACCGCCGGCGTATGGTTGGGGCTGGGCCTATGGAATCTGTATTTCATAGCCAAGCTGTTGCTGTACTGGGCGGGTTTCCTGAACTTTCACGGCTATTACAACCTGCTGTTCGCAGCGGCGCTGCTGTTGCCATTGCCGTGGCGGTGGATGCATACCGCGCGTCATATCGTCGCCGTACCCGTGGGCGTGGCGCTGCTTTACTACGATACCTGGCTGCCGCCTTTCAGCCGCCTGCTGGCGCAGCCCGAGGTCCTGAACTTTTCGCCCCAGTATCTGCTGGAACTATTGAGCCGGTTCATCAACTGGGACATGGTCGGAGCGGGGTTCATCCTGCTGGTGGCTTATTTGTATCTGTCCCAATGGCTGCGCTTGACGGTGTTCAGCGTGGGCGCCCTGGCGGCCGTCGCGCTGTCGAGCGTCATCACCCTGCCGGCATGGCCATGGTGGAAGGGCCAGGTGCCGGAAGCCGTCCAGGCCCAGCTCGCCACCGCGCCGGCGCAGGCCGCGGCGGTATCGCCCGCCGCGCCCCCACAGCCGCAAGGCAAGCCGACCAACCAGCAGCTCGATGACGCGCTGCAGGCGTTTTATCAAAGCGAAAAAGGCCGCCATACGGCGTTCCCGCCAGCCGCCGCGGGTGCGCCTTTCGACGTATTGCTGATCAATATATGTTCGCTGGCCTGGTCGGATCTGGAAGCCAGCGGCCTGCTGGGGCATCCGCTGTTTCAGAACATGGACGTGATATTCGATGAGTTCAATTCCGCCACCTCGTACAGCGGCCCCGCGGTATTGCGGCTCACGCGCGCGAGCTGCGGCCAGCCCGCGCACAGCGCGCTCTACCAGCCCGCGGCAGACCAGTGCTACTTGCTGGAGAATCTGCAGGCGCTGGGATACACCAGCAATACCGCGCTCAATCACAACGGGCAATTCCAGGGCTTCCTGGAAGAGCTGACCGCGGGGGGACGCTTCCCATGGCCCTATATTCCCAAAGAGCTGCGCCCGTCGATGACCGCATTCGACGGTTCGCCCATCTGGGACGATCTGGATACCTTGAGCAGGTGGTGGGATACGCGGGTGAAGTCCGGAGCCGAGCGCACGGCTTTGCTGTACAACACCATATCCCTGCACGACGGCAACCGCGAAGCGACGGCCGACGGCGGCGGCCGTTCTTCGCCTTTTCAAACCCGGGCGCGGCGTTTACTCGATGAATTGAATTCCTTTATCGGCCAACTGGAGCGCAGCGGGCGCAAAGTCCTGGTGGTCATGATCCCCGAGCATGGCGCGGGGCTCAAGGGCGACCGCATGCAGATATCAGGCATGCGCGAGATACCGGCGCCTTCCATTACCCACATTCCAGTGGGCGTAAGGCTGGTGGGCGCCAAGGGGCGCGATCCGGGGCAGACCACGCATGTAAAAGGCCCGACCAGCTATCTTGCATTGTCCGCTTTGCTGTCGCGCCTGCTGGCTGAAGACGTTTTCGCGCAGGACAAGGTCGATTGGCCGAGCCTGACCGCCCAACTGCCTGAAACAAAGGCGGTTTCCGAGAACGAGGGAGCGGTGCTGATGCCCTACAACGGCGTCCCGTACGTACGTATGGGCGGCCGGAACTGGATTGAATACCCTCAGTGAGTCGTCTCTTATGGAACATGCTTCGAAATCCGCAGGCCAGGCTGTGCAAGCCGACGACATTGCTTCGCTGAAGCGGCATTTGCCGGGCGGGCGTTTTGATTATGTGGACGTCGCATCCGCGCAGGCGCACAAGGAAGCGTTGCGCCGCTGGCCCCTGCTGTCGGAGCTGGACGCCTGGCCGAAGCGCGTGCGGAAGCCCATCGATGCGCCGGCGCAAGCGGCGCTGCCCCAAGCGGAAGAGGTACCCGCTTGACGACGATTTGTTCCTGGGGAATACGCGGCGGGGTCGGCAACACCAGCGTCGTGGCCATGCTGGGCGACGCCTTGCACCAGCAGGGCGAGTCGGTGTTGATGGTCGATTTGAACAGCACGGACATGCTGCGCTTGCATTTCAACGTGCCTTACTCCGATCCCCATGGATGGGCGGCCGCGCGCTTGAAGGGCACGCCTTGGCAGGAGCAGGCATTTTCGCTGGACGCCGGCTTGTGGCTGCTGCCTTACGGCATGCACGGCCTGCCCTCCGCCTGTGAATCTCATAGCCAGCAGGCCGACAACGACGATTTCTGGTGCGGCGCGCTGCAGGCGCTGCGGACGGAGTTTTCATGGGTGCTGTTCGATTTGCCGCCGGCCGGCCGGCAATATGCGGGCCTGAGGGCGCAGGCCGACCATGACCTCTTGGTGGTATCGACCGACGCCGGTTGCCATATTCTGCTTGCGTCGGCCGATCCGCCCGAGAATGCGCGTATTTTCGTCAACATCCACGATCCGGCGCGGCAACTGAGCAATGACTTGCTGCTGGACTGGCACCAGCGCTACGGCGAGCGCCTGCTGCCGACCCTGCTGCACAGGGACGAAGCCGTCAATGCGGCGCTGGCGCACAAAACCACGGCTACCCGGCGCTTTCCGGACAGCACGGCAGCCGACGATATGCGGGCCTTGGCCACGCTGTGCATGGCGCGTCGAGGGCCGCGGCCATGATCATCCAGCAAGGTCTGCTTCTGACGCCGCGCGCGCGGGCCGGACTGCGGCAGGCCTACGGCCATGCGCGCGAGACGCGGCAAATGGGCCCCTGGACCGCCAGGCTGTATACCTTGCTCTGGATGCTGGCGCACATATTTTTGCGGCTGGAAGGCGAAGCATGGCTGCGGGCTCGCCAGCGGTATCGTCCCTGGTTCGCCCATCTGGCAAGCCGGCCGTACCGGCACGCGGACCCTTTGCGCTATATTCTGCAGGCGCTGTGGGTATTCCTGGTGCAGCCCGACAGTGGGCAGACGGCAAGCTGGCGGCAGGCATTGCAGAAGGCGGGCCGCCGGCTGGCGCATTGCGCGCTCGCGGCGCGCAAGCATGTTTACGGCTTGCTGCGCCAGGCTCCGGCGGAGCTGCGGCAAAGCGGCGCGCTGCGCGATGCCGGCCACAAGCTCGGCCAACTGAGCATGGCTTCGCGCAAGGCCTTGTTTTTCAGCCTTGCCAGTCTGGCTGCGGCGCTGGCCTTGCTGCTGATCACGCAGCCGTTCAACAACTTCGCCCAATTCATCTTCGTCCTGCTCCTTTGGGGCGTAGCGATGGTGGTGCGCCGCGTGCCCGGCCGGTTTTCCACCCTGATGCTCATCGTCCTGTCGCTGACGGTGTCTTGCCGCTATATATGGTGGCGCTATACCGCGACCCTGAATCTGAGCAGTCCCCTGGACATGCTCTTCGGCTCGCTGCTGTTGTTGGCGGAGACCTATTCCTGGGCGGTATTGGTCATGGGCTATATCCAGACGGCGATGCCTTTGCGGCGCGCGCCCGCGGCCATGCCGGCCGATACCAGCGGCTGGCCGACCGTGGATTTGATGATCCCCACTTACAACGAGGATCTCAGCGTGGTGGCGCCGACGGTATACGCGGCGCTGGGCATGGATTGGCCCAAGGACAAGCTGCGCATCTACCTGCTCGACGACGGCCGCCGCGACGAATTCCGCGAATTCGCCCAGGCGGCGGGCATCCATTACCTGACCCGGCCCGATGGCCGGCATGCCAAGGCGGGCAATCTGAACCATGCGCTGGGCAAGACGGATGGCGAACTGGTGGCCATTTTCGATTGCGACCATATACCAACGCGGTCTTTCCTGCAGATGACGGTGGGCTGGTTCCTGAAGGATCCGAAGCTGGCCCTGGTGCAGACGCCGCATCACTTCTTTTCGCCGGATCCCTTCGAGCGCAATCTGGGGCTTTTCGGAACGCGGCCCAACGAGAATACGCTGTTCTATGGCCTGGTCCAGGATGGCAATGATTTATGGAATGCGGCGTTTTTCTGCGGCTCCTGCGCGGTCCTGCGCCGGACGGCGCTTGCCGAGATCGGCGGATTCGCGGTCGAGACCGTAACCGAAGACGCCCATACGGCCTTGCGCCTGCATCGCCACGGGTACAACTCGGCGTATCTGCGCATCCCCCAGGCGGCCGGCCTGGCCACTGAAAGCCTGTCCGCCCACATAGGCCAGCGCATACGCTGGGCGCGTGGCATGGTGCAGATATTCCGCAAGGACAATCCCATGCTGGGCAAGGGACTGAGCATATTCCAGCGGCTGTGCTACCTGAACGCCATGCTGCATTTCCTGGCCGGCATACCGCGCATCATCTACCTGACGGCGCCATTGGCGTTCTTGCTGGCGCATGCCTATATCGTGTACGCGCCCGCCGTGGCGATTCTGTTGAACGTGGTGCCGCACATGGTGCACGCAAGCCTGGCCAACTCGCGCATGCAGGGCCCGTACCGCCATACATTCTGGGGCGAGATCTACGAGACGGTGCTGGCCTGGTATATAGCCAGGCCGACGACCGTGGCTCTCTTTGCGCCGCACAAGGGTTCGTTCAATGTGACCGCAAAAGGCGGCCTGATCGAACAGCAATACTTCGACTGGAGCATTTCCCATCCGTATGTATTGCTGGCGTTCGCCAATGCCGTGGGCTTCGGCTTCGGCATCTGGCGCCTGTTCGCCGGCCCCGCGGACGAAGTCATTACCGTGCTCATCACCATGATATGGGTGGTTTACAACCTGGTGATACTGGGAGGGGCGATCGCCGTGGCGGCCGAGGTCCGGCAGGTGCGCCATAGCCACAGGGTGCCTGCATCGCTGCCGGCCAACCTGCAGCTTGAGGACGGCTATGTGTTCCCGGCGACCCTGACTGATTTTTCAGGAGGGGGCGCGGGCATCGCGTTGCGGACGGACAAGCGCATCGTTCCCGGCGACAAAGTCAATTTGCTGCTGGCCAGGGGCGACAGGCGCTTCAGTTTCCCGGGCCGGGTCGAATGCAGCCTGGGCCGCAGCATAGGGATAGAATTCGAAGGCTTGACCACGCAGCAGCGCATCGATCTGGTGCAATGCACCTTTGCCCGCGCCGATTCCTGGCTGGCGTGGCAGGAACGCCTGAAGCAGGATCGCCCGCTGCGCAGCCTGCGCGAGGTGTTCCTGCTGGGCTTCAGCGGCTATCGGCGCCTGGCGCAGCACCTGCCCGCTCCCCTCAACAGTGTAGTAAACGGGTGCTCCATCGTGGCTTCCTGGCTGATTTCCTTCATCCCTCAAAGGCGGCCGGCCCCCAACCCCTTCAACCATCTGGCTTGATCCATGTTCGATTTAATGCGCGCTTGTTCGATACGCCTTCTTGCCTTGCTGTTTGTCGCGGCGGCCGTATGCCCCGCGCATGCGCGGGCGGTAAAAGACGATGCCGCGGCCGGGAGGGCGGGCGCGGCGATTCAGGCGCCGCCCGCCGCGGCCGCGCCGGAATCCGCACCCGCAGACGCCGCCGCCACGCCCCCAGCCGCGTCAGCGGCGGAGCCGGCGGGCGGCGAGCCCGGCTTGCCGACGCAGTCGTACAGCCTGCAACTCGCCCAGCTTGCCGCGGGCACGGAATTCAAGCTCTTCGGCATCAGGAACAGGCAGCAGCTCGAATTCACCTTGCGGCGCGACCGGCAGGTGACACGCGCCACATTGAACCTGATGTTCACCCCTTCGCCCGCCCTCTTGCCGAAAATATCGCATCTGCGCGTGTACCTGAACGATGAATTGATGGGCGTGATCCCGGTGGACGAATCCGCGCCGGGGCGGCAGCAGCGGCGCTCTCTCGAGCTGGATCCCGCCTTCCTCGCTTCTTTCAATCGCCTGAACCTGGAGTTCGTCGGGCACTACACCGACATATGCGAAGACCTGTCGCACAGTTCGCTATGGCTGGACATAAGCCGCCAGACCACGCTGGTCATCGAGCAGCAGTATCTGCCGCTGGCCAACGAGCTGTCGTACTTCCCCGAACCATTCCTGGACAAGCACGATATGACGGCCCAGACGCTGCCCTTTGTCTTTGCGGGGCCGCCTTCGACGGCCAGGCTGCAGGCCGCTTCCGTTCTCGCTTCCTATTTCGGCGCCCAGGCGCGCTGGAGGCAGCTGCGCCTTCCGGTCCTCTATAACCAGCTTCCCGAAGGCCATGCGATAGTGTTCGCCGCCAACGGCGACAGGCCGGCATTTCTCGATGGATATCCCGAAGTCGACGGGCCGACGGTGGACATGATCAGCGCGCCCGACCGTCCTTATCAGAAGCTGCTGCTGGTGCTGGGGCGCGACGACAAGGACCTGCAGACGGCGGCTGCCGCGCTGGCGCTGGGCGGGCCGCTGTTCCGGGGGCAAAGCGTGCAGGTGGAAGAAGTCGACGAGCTGGCTCCGCGCAAACCCTATGACGCCCCCAATTGGATAGCGACCGACCGCCCCGTCCGTTTTTCCGAACTGGTAGAGTACGAGGGGCAACTGGAGGTGCAGGGCCTGCGCCCGGCGCCCATTACGCTCAATCTCAATCTGCCGCCGGATCTGTTCGTCTGGCGCAACAACGGTATTCCCATGAATGTGCAATACCGCTACACGCCTCCCACGACCGAAGACGAGTCCCGGCTGACATTGAGCCTCAACGGGCGCTACGTCGACAGCTATCCGCTGCGGCCGGAGACGGATAAAAGCGGGCTGCCGCATGTGCGGCTGCCAGTGCTGGATAACGATCCGGGCGCGAGCAGCGAAGGCCTGCTCATACCCGCGCTGAAGATCGGTTCGCACAACCAGATTCAGTTCGGCTTCTCTTATGCCAGCGTATTGGGCGCCGCGCAGCCAGGGGTGTGCAAGACGGTGCTTCCGGTCGATACCCGGGCCGCGCTGGACGGGCACTCGACCATAGACTTTTCCGGCTACCGGCATTATCTGGAAATGCCCAACTTGCGGGCCTTCGCCAGCAGCGGCTTCCCCTTCAGCCGCATGGCCGACCTGTCCGAGACCCTGGTCGTCGTGCCGCCGCAGCTCAGGCCGGTGCAAGTCTCCACGCTGCTGGAAGCCCTGGCCCATATCGGCGCGCAAGTCGGCTATCCGGCCTATAAAGTCCGCATCGTCGATGACTGGGCGCAAGCCGCGGGGCTGGATGCCGATCTGCTGTGGATAGGCAGCGCGCCGGAAGCCTTCCGGGGGCGTCCCGATGCGAATCTGCTGCTGGAGGATACGAAGACGCGCCTGCGCCAGGCGCGCAAGCCGGAAGACGATACGGCGCAAAGCCCGCGCACGGTTTATTCCCGCTGGCCGGACGGAGACACGGTAACGCAAGTCAGCGTGCGCGCCTTGGCGCCCATCGCCGCCATAGTCGGCATGCAGTCGGAACAATTCCCTCAAAGAAGCATGGTGGGATTGCTGGCCGCCACGGACGAGGATTATTCCTTGCTGCGCGACGCGCTGGCGGATTCGGGCAAGCGCGACGCCATGCGCGGGTCGGTGGTGATCGTGCGCGAATCGGGCGTGGCAAGCGAAGCAGTGGGTCCCCGGTATTTCGTCGGGCGCCTGGAATGGTGGCAAATGGTCTGGTTCCATTTATCCGACAAGCCCCTGTTGTTGGCGCTGATCGCGATATTCGCCGTAGCGTTGGTCGCCTTCCTGTTATGGAAATCCTTGCGCTGGGTCGCACGGCGCAGGCTGGCGCGGGATGCGTAAACTGTTTGCGCTGATCGGCCTGGCAGTCGCGCTGGCCGTTTCCGGCCCCGCGCTGGGCGCCGACTGCGGGCAGCAGCCGGCCGCGTGGGAGCGCTGGCAGAATTTCCGCAGCGGGCTCATCAGCCCGGAAGGCCGGGTCATCGACTATTCGGACGAGCGCCACATCACGACTTCGGAAGGCCAGAGCTACGCTCTGTTCTTCGCCCTGGTCGACAATGACCCGCAGCTGTTCCGGCGCATATTGCGATGGACGGAAAAAAACCTGGCGCGCGGCGACCTGACCTCTTACCTGCCCGCCTGGCTGTGGGGCAGAAAGCCTGGCGGCGAATGGGGGGTGCTGGACGATAATTCCGCATCGGATGCGGATTTGTGGATCGCCTATACGCTGATCGAAGCGGGCCGGCTGTGGCGTCAGCACAGCTATTCCGCATTGGGCAGCCTGCTGCTGCAAAGAATAGCCCGCGAAGAAGTGGCCGAGCTTCCCGGCCTGGGCGCCATGCTCTTGCCCGGCAAGCATGGTTTTGCGCATGATGGCTATTGGAAGCTCAATCCCAGCTATTTGCCGCCGCAACTGGTCGTCCGCGCCGCCCGGGCCCAGCCGGCGGGGCCCTGGTCCGCCGTGACGCGCAGCGCCGAGCGCTTGCTGATCGACAGCGCACCCAAGGGGCTGGCGCCGGACTGGACGAGCTGGACCGGCAAGCGTTTCGAGGCGCGTACCGATGAGGAACGCATCGGCAGCTACGATGCGATCCGCGTCTACCTGTGGGTGGGCATGCTGCACGATGACGCGCCGGGGGCGCAGCGCCTGAAACGGCATTTCATGCCCGTTGAACACCATGTCGATCCAAACGGCCGCCTGGACGAAGAGATCGACATATATCGCGAAACCGCCCACGGCAAAGGTCCGGCGGGCTTTTCCGCCGCCTTGCTGCCGCTGCTCTCGGCAACGCCGGCTTCGGCTGCGCTGCGCGCTTACCTGCACAGCGCGCCCAGCGGCAGCCTGGGGTACTACAGCCAGGTCCTGGCCCTGTTCGGCGGCGGCTGGGACGAGGGCAGGTACCGCTACGGCGCCGACGGGGCGCTGCTGCCCCGATGGGAGAAATGCCGATGAGATACCTATGGCTATGCGTCCTGGCCGTGGTGCTGGGCGCCGCCTCTCCGCACATCGCCCTGGCGTCGAACGATGCGGGCTCCCAGGCGGCCGAGCGGCTCATCCGGCAAATCCATATGGGCGAATCCGTATATCGCGACGATTTGATCATGGATGCCGTGCAGCGGCTTTATCGGATCGCACCCCGCCATCCCGAAGGTCTGCTGGCCGAGTTGCGGCTGGCGGCCCATCAAGGGCGGCTGGAGCGGGCGCAGCAACTGCTGGAAACGCTGGCGCGCGAGGCCCCCGGCACACAGGCCTATCGCCAGGGCGCAGCCCTGTTGCGGCTGTCCACGCCAGAGGCGGCCGAAATATTGGCGCGGGCGCGGCTGTATTCGGCCGCCGGACGCATCGATGAGGCGAGAAAAGCCTACGATGAGGCGCTCAAGGGCGAGTACCCCACCGCCGACCTGGCGCTGGAATATTGGCAGCTACGTTCGCGCGAACCGGCCAGCCGCGCTCTGGCCCTGAAGAATCTGCGCAGCCTGCAGGATACTTATCCGAACCACGCCGGGCTTTTGTCGGCGCTGGCGAGCCACAGTTTCAGCGACGGCGATCCGGCTCGGGCGCTGGCATATCTTCATACCCTCGCACGGCAGCCGGCTCACCGCGAAGCGGCGGCCAACCGCGAGTACGACTATCTGTCCACGCTGCCCACCAGCGCGGACAGCATCGCCGCCTGGCGATCGTTCGTGCAGCGTTATGCCGGTCTGCCGGCCGCGGAGCGGGCCAAGGAAAGGCTGGACCAGCAAACAGGCCTGATGGCCGACCCCGTCTGGCGAGGCGGCCAGGAGGCCTTGCGGCTGGTGGAAGGGGGCGGAGCCGCCGGCGCGGTAGCGCGGCTACAGGCGGCGATCAAAGCGTATCCCGACGATGCCGAATTGTATGGCGCGCTGGGCCTGGCCTATATGCGGCTGGGGAACCGGACCCGGGCCCTGAGCTATTTCGAGCAGGCCAGGGCGAAGGAAGAGCGGGTGGACCGGACCTCGCGCTGGGTCAGCCTGATCCAGTCCACCCGCTACTGGCTCTTGCTGCAGGATGCCGCCAAGGCAGGCGAGAAGGGCGACTGGGCCAAGGCCCAGGCTTTGTACCGCAGCGCGCACCGCCAGGATCCGGCCGACATCCATGCCTTGACGGGATTGGGAGATGCGGCGCTGGCGCTAGGGCAGCGGGAAGCTGCAAAAGGCCATTACAGCAAGGCCCTGGAGCTGGCCCCCGCCGATGCGTCCGCGCAGCGGGGCATTGCACGCTATCTGGCAGGCCTGAGCCCGCAGGAAGCCTTGTCCTTCATCGATGGACTGCCGGCTGCGCAGCGGGCCCGGCTGGCGCCATTGCGCCACACCCACTTGATAGCCCTGCTGAACGAGCGCGCCGAGCAGGCCCAGGCCCGGTCCGACTGGGATGCGGCGGTCGCCGCATTGGCCGAAGCGCAGCAGCTCGACCTGGCGGATCCCTGGTTGAGTTACCGGCTGGCCGCCGCGCTGCGGACCGCCGGCCGCGAAAATGAAGCCTTGCCCGCCTATGAGCGCCACCTGCAGACGCACCGGGCCGAGCCGGCCAGCCGCTACGCCCACGCCTTGCTGCTGGAATCGCAAGACCAATGGCAGGCCGCCATGGATTCCCTGCGCGAGATTCCGCCCGCGCTGTGGTCGCAGGACATGAAAGCCCTGGATCAGCGCCTTCATGTGCGGCAGCGCATCGCCCGGGCGAGCGCATTATATGCGGCGGGGAAGACGGCGGCCGCGATCGCCGCTCTGGAAGCGCCGGAGCAGAGCACGGCTACGCGCCTCCAGGTCGCAGCCTGGTCTTTGGAGCAGGGCGATCATGCCAAGGCGCTGGCCAATTATGACGCCGTGTTGCGCGACGAGCCGGACAATACCAGCGCCAGGCTGGGCCGGCTCGAAACCTGGGCGGAATTGGGCAGAACCGCGGCGATCAGGGAAGAGCTGTCGCGCAACGAGCCCGCCTTGCCGCGCGAGGACTTGAACGGCCGGCGCAGGCTCGCGGCCTTATGGGCTCATGCGGGCGACCCGGCGCGCCGGCGCTCCATCTTGCGCGAGGCCGCGGCCGACGCCCAGGGCCCCGAGCCCTTGCTCTTCAGGGATTATGCGCGCGCCGCCGCGGGCGACGATCCGCAGACGGCGCTGAACCTCTATGAGCGGGGCATGCGCGATGCCGGCATGCTGCCGCCGCGCGCCGCGGCCGGGAAGCGGGACGACGTCGCCTTTACCCGCGCGATGCGGACCCGGGAAGGGGACGACTGGCTGCAGCGCAGCCTGCGCAGCGACGCTCAGTCTTTGTATCAGCGCGAAAACCCGACCCTGACGCTGAGCAACGATTTCTGGGGCCGCAACGACGGCACGCCGGGGCTTTCCCGCCTGGCGGCCAATACCAGCATCATGCAGTTCGATCATCCGCTGCTGGGGGGCAAGGCCTTCATCCGCGGGGAACACGTGAGCCTGAACGCGGGCAGCTTCGACACCGACGAGACGGGCCGGCACTACGAACTGTTCGGTACCTGCGTGTTCGAAGCCAGGGACGTCCAAGGCAACATGCGGTCCTTGCCCGGCTGCCAGGACGGCCTGAGCCAAAAGGCCCGGGGCACGGGCTTCGCGCTGGGCTGGCAAGGGGAAAAGCTGGCCTTCGATGTGGGCCGTACCCCTCAGGGTTTTCCGGTCAGCAATTGGACGGGCGGCATCACGTATCGCGGCGATATCCGGTCCGTGGGCTGGAGCTTGACGGCATCGCGCCGGCCCATGTCGAATTCGCTGCTTTCCTATGCCGGCACGCAAGATCCGCGCACGGGTATCGTCTGGGGAGGGGTGGTGGCCAGCGGCGCGAGCCTGGGCCTGAGCTGGGACCAGGGCGAAGCCGATGGGGTGTGGGCCGACCTGAGCCACCATCGCCTGACAGGAAAGAATGTCGCCGACAACCAGCGCACGCGGTTCATGGGCGGCTATTACCGGCGCCTGATCAATCGCCCGAATGAAAGCCTGACGGTCGGCGTCAATGTCATGCATTGGCGCTATCAGAAAGACCTGGGCGAATACACATTGGGCCACGGCGGGTACTACAGTCCGCGGCGCTACAGTTCCGTTTCGCTGCCGATCAGCTATGCCCGCCGCAGCGCGGACTGGTCCTTCGTGCTGGAAGGTTCGGTATCCAAGTCGGTGTCGCGTGTGGGCGACACTAATTATTATCCGCTACAGGAGCTGGTCGCCGGGCCGATGCGGGACATGAACAATCTCGGGGTGCCCAACAGCGCGCTCTATGCCGCCAATGCCGTGCCGGGCTCATCGGGTGGGGGCGTGGGCTACAGCCTGCGCGGGCTGGCCGAGCGGCGCCTGGACAGCCACTGGGTCGTCGGCGGCGGTTTCGACATCCAGCACAGCAAGGATTACGCCCCCAGCCGCTTCATGCTTTATTTGCGCTACACTTTCGAACCCTGGCAGGGCGACCTGAACTTCCGTCCCGCGGCGCTGACGCCCTATGCCGACTTCAAGTAGCAGCAGCCGGTGTTGCGAAGGGGGGCGCTGTTGCGGGCCCCGCCGCGCGCGCCCATCGTGAACGGGGCTTGCACTCCGCTGCAAAACACGCTATGATTTCCAACTTGCCTATTAGTGGCTAGGAGCCCAGCGCGCCGGCACAGGCAATTGCAGTAGTACCAAAGCGAGTTTTTAGCAAGATTTCAACCCAGGCTTTGCCTGGCCTGGCTTTCGGGCCGGGTCGATAAGCAAAACTGACGGGACCAAAACTGGCTGTGCGATGCAACCATCGTGGTTGCGCAGCGCCGTTAAGTTGGAACAGGAAAAATCATGATCCAAATGCAGACCACGCTGGACGTGGCCGACAACACGGGTGCACGTTCCATCATGTGCATCAAAGTGCTGGGCGGCTCCAAGCGCCGTTATGCCGCTATCGGTGACATTATCAAGGTAAGTGTCAAGGATGCGGCCCCGCGCGGGCGCGTCAAGAAAGGCGAAATTTACAACGCGGTCGTCGTGCGCACCGCCAAGGGCGTGCGCCGTAAAGACGGCTCGCTGATCAAGTTCGGCGGCAATGCCGCCGTATTGCTCAATGCCAAGCTGGAACCCATCGGCACCCGTATCTTCGGACCCGTCACGCGCGAACTGCGCACGGAAAAGTTCATGAAGATCGTGTCCCTGGCTCCGGAAGTGCTGTAAGGAGCCCAGAATGGAAAAAATCCGTAAAGGCGACGAGGTCATCGTATTGACCGGTCGCGACAAAAAACGCCGCGGCACCGTGCTCCAGCGCGTCGATGCCGACCACGTGCTGGTCGAAGGCATCAACGTGGTCAAGAAGCACGTCAAGGCCAATCCCATGGCCGGCACGCAAGGCGGCATCGTCGACAAGACCATGCCCATCCACATCTCCAATGTGGCGCTTTTCAATCCCGAAACCGGCAAGGCCGATCGCGTCGGGGTCAAAGTGGTGGACGGCAACAAGGTCCGTGTATACCGTTCCAGCGGCGCAGTCGTTGGCGCCAAGGCTTAAGGGGCGAATAACATGGCTCGTTTACAAGAGTTCTACCGCAGCAAGGTCGTCGCCGACCTGCAGGCCAAGTTTGGCTACAAAAGCGTCATGGAAGTGCCGCGCATCACCAAGATCACCCTGAATATGGGTGTATCGGAAGCGGTCGCCGACAAAAAGGTCATCGAACACGCCGTGTCCGACCTGTCCAAGATCTCCGGCCAGAAGCCCGTCGTCACCAAGACGCGCAAGGCCATCGCCGGTTTCAAGATCCGCGAAGACTACCCCATCGGCTGCATGGTCACCCTGCGCGGCCGCCGCATGTACGAATTCCTGGATCGCCTGGTCGCCGTGGCCCTGCCGCGCGTGCGCGACTTCCGCGGCGTGTCCGGCCGCGCTTTCGACGGCCGCGGCAACTACAACATCGGGGTGAAGGAACAGATCATCTTCCCCGAAATCGAATACGACAAAATCGACGCCGTGCGTGGCATGAACATCAGCATCACCACCACAGCCAAGACCGACGACGAAGCCAAGGCCCTGCTCAGCGCCTTCAGCTTCCCGTTTCGCAATTAAGGGGCGATGAAGTGGCTAAACTTTCACTGATCAATCGCGATATCAAACGCGCCAAGCTGGTAGAAAAATTCGCAGCCAAGCGTGCGGCGCTGAAGGCCGTCATCGACGATCAATCCAAGACCGACGAAGAGCGCTATCAGGCCCGCCTGCAGCTTCAGCAACTGCCTCGCAACGCCAACCCGACCCGCCAGCGCAATCGCTGCGTCGTCACCGGCCGTTCGCGCGGCGTTTACAGCAAGTTCGGTCTGACTCGCCACAAGCTTCGCGAAATGGCGATGCGCGGCGAAGTCCCGGGCATGACCAAAGCCAGCTGGTAGGAGAACCACACATGAGCATGAGCGATCCCATCGCCGATATGTTGACTCGCTTGCGCAATGCGCAGCAAGTCAACAAAACGTCGGTCAGCATGCCCTCCTCCAAGCTCAAGGCAGCCATCGCTGCCGTGCTGAAGGACGAAGGCTATATCGACGACTTCCAGGTCACTGGCGACAAGGCCAAGCCTGTCCTGGAAATCACCTTGAAATACTACGCCGGCCGTCCGGTCATCGAGCGTATCGACCGCGTTTCGCGCCCCGGGCTGCGCATCTACAAAGGCAGCAAGACCATTCCTCAAGTGATGAACGGTCTGGGCGTGGCCATCGTGTCGACGCCGCGTGGCGTCATGACCGATCGCAAGGCCCGCGCCAATGGCGTGGGCGGCGAAGTGCTGTGCTACGTGGCATAAGGAGAATCACATGTCACGTATCGCTAAATATCCGGTTCCAGTGCCCGCGGGCGTAGAAGCGACGATCAGCGCAGGCCAGATCGTCGTGAAGGGCCCCCTGGGAACCCTGAAGCAAGACCTGAACGGCGACGTCGTCGTCCGCCAGGAAGATGGGCAACTGACATTTGCTGTAGCCAATGATTCCCGCCAGGCCAAGGCCATGTCGGGCACGATGCGCGCATTGGTCGCCAATATGGTGACGGGCGTCAGCAAAGGCTTCGAGCGTCGCCTCAACCTGGTTGGCGTGGGTTTCCGCGCCCAGGTCCAGGGCAACGACCTGAAGCTGCAGCTTGGTTTTTCCCACGACATCGTTCACAGCATGCCCGAAGGCATCAAGGTCGAATGCCCCACCCAGACCGAGATCATCGTCAAGGGCGCCGACAAGCAGGCTGTCGGCCAGGCGGCCGCTGAAATCCGCGCCTATCGCGAACCCGAACCCTACAAGGGCAAGGGCGTGCGCTATGCGGATGAACAGGTCATCATCAAAGAAACCAAGAAGAAATAGCGCGCAGGCAAGGACGAATTATGGACAAGAAACTCTCGCGTTTGCGTCGTGCCGTTGCGACTCGCCGGAAAATCTCCGAGCTGCGTGTGCATCGCCTTTCGATCTACCGCTCGAATCTGCACATCTACGCAAACATCATCTCGCCGGAAGGCGATCGCGTGCTCGTCAGCGCTTCCACGCTCGAGCCCGAGGTGCGCAAGGAACTGGCCAGCCAGAAAGCCAATGGCGGCAATATCGCCGCCGCCGGCGTGGTGGGCAAGCGCGTTGCCGAAAAAGCAAAAGCCGCCGGCATCGAGCTGGTAGCCTTCGATCGTTCGGGCTTCCGTTACCATGGCCGCGTCAAAGCGCTGGCCGACGCCGCGCGTGAAGCCGGCTTGAAGTTCTAAGCAAGGAATTGTCAAATGGCTAAAGCACAAGGCAAGCACGCCGCCGAGCAAGAGCGCGACGACGGCCTGCGTGAAAAAATGATAGCGGTCAACCGCGTCAGCAAAGTGGTCAAGGGTGGTCGCACCATGAGCTTTGCTGCCTTGACCGTAGTGGGCGATGGCGACGGGCGTATCGGCATGGGCAAAGGCAAGGCCCGTGAAGTACCCGTGGCTGTCCAGAAAGCAATGGAACAGGCCCGCCGCGGGCTGGTGAAGGTGGCGCTGAAGAACGGCACCCTGCACCATACCGTGGTAGGCAAGCACGGGGCTTCGACGGTGCTGATCTCGCCCGCGGCCGAAGGTACGGGTGTCATCGCCGGCGGCCCGATGCGCGCCATCTTCGAAGTGATGGGCGTGCGCAACGTGGTTGCCAAGAGCCTGGGCTCCAGCAATCCCTACAACATGGTGCGCGCCACGCTGAACGGCCTGCGCGCGTGCTCGACTCCCGCCGAAGTGGCCGCAAAGCGCGGCAAGTCGGTGGAAGAAATTCTGGGGTAAGTCATGGCACAGAAGCAAATCAAAGTAACGCTCGTGCGCTCTGTTATCGGCACCAAGGCCTCCCACCGCGCAACCGTGCGCGGCCTGGGCCTGGGCCGGGTTAACAGCAGCCGCGTGTTGGTCGATACGCCCGAGGTGCGTGGGATGATCCGCAAAGTGGATTACCTCGTTACCGTCTCGGAAGCCTGAAAGGAATCGGGATGTCAGAAACTCAACTCAATACGCTAAAGCCGGCTGAAGGCAGCAAGCGCGCCCGGCGCCGCGTCGGTCGCGGCATCGGATCCGGCCTGGGCAAAACCGCCGGCCGTGGCCACAAGGGCCAGAAATCGCGTACCGGCGGCTTTCACAAGGTCGGTTTCGAAGGCGGTCAAATGCCTTTGCAGCGCCGGCTGCCCAAGCGCGGCTTCACCTCCATGGGCAAACATCTGTATGCCGAGGTCCGCCTGTCCGACCTGCAGCGCCTGCCTGTCGATGAAATCGACGTCCAGGTGCTCAAGCAGGCCGGCGTGGTAGGCCAGGCCGTGCGCTATGCCAAGGTCATCAAGTCCGGCGAACTGTCGCGCAAGGTGACCCTGAAAGGGGTGACCGCCACTGCCGGCGCGCGCGCCGCGATCGAAGCCGCCGGCGGCTCGCTGGCTTAAGGGGCGACGGTGGCTAAAGCTCAGGCACAGAGTAAATCGGGTTCCCGGTACGGCGATCTGAAGCGCCGCGTCGTGTTCCTGGTGCTCGCCCTGGTGGTCTATCGCTTGGGAACGCACATACCCGTGCCGGGAATCAATCCGGACGCGCTGGCCGACATGTTCCGGCAAAACCAGGGCGGTATCCTGGGTTTGTTCAACATGTTCTCCGGCGGCGCGCTGGAACGGTTTTCGGTGTTCGCGCTAGGCATCATGCCCTACATCTCCGCGTCCATCATCATGCAGCTGATGGCGGTCGTGGTGCCCACCCTCGAGGCGATCAAGAAGGAAGGCGAATCCGGCCGGCGCAAGATCACCCAGTACACCCGCTACGGCACGGTGTTCCTGGCGTTGATCCAGGCGGTCGGCATTTCGGTCGCCCTGGAATCGCAGCCGGGGCTGGTCATCGATCCGGGCATGCTGTTCCGCTTTACCACCGTCGTCACCCTGGTGACGGGCACGATGTTCATCATGTGGCTGGGTGAACAGATCACCGAGCGCGGCATAGGCAACGGGATTTCCATACTGATTTTCGCCGGTATCGTGGCGGGGCTGCCCAGCGCCCTCGCGGGGATGCTCGACCTGGTCCGTACCGATTCCATGTCGGTGCTGTCCGCGCTGTTCATCCTGGTGCTGGTCGTGGCCGTGACGTACTTCGTCGTCTTCGTCGAGCGCGGCCAGCGCCGCATTACCGTCAACTATGCCAAACGGCAGGTCGGCAACAAGATATATGGCGGGCAGAGTTCGCATTTGCCCTTGAAGCTGAATATGTCGGGCGTGATCCCGCCTATCTTCGCTTCGTCCATCATCCTGCTGCCCGCCACTGTCACCAGCTGGTTCTCCAGTAACCCCAGCATGCGCTGGCTGGGCGACCTGGCCGCCGCCCTGTCGCCGGGCCAGCCGCTGTACATAACGCTGTATGCCGCGTTGATCATTTTCTTTTGTTTTTTCTATACGGCTCTGGTATTTAACAGCCGTGAAACGGCAGATAACCTGAAGAAAAGCGGTGCTTTCGTTCCCGGCATTCGCCCCGGCGAGCAAACGTCGCGCTATATCGACAAGATATTGATGCGCCTGACGCTGGCCGGCGCTCTGTATATCACTCTGGTGTGTTTGCTCCCGGAGCTGATGCAGGCGCGCTGGAATGTTCCGTTCTACTTCGGCGGCACCTCTTTGTTAATTATCGTGGTGGTGACCATGGATTTCATGGCGCAGGCCCAGGCCTACATGATGTCTCACCAGTACGACTCGCTGCTCAAGAAGGCCAACTTCAAGGGTGCGGGACTGCCAATGCGGTAAAGAGAATGGCAAAAGACGACGTCATACAAATGCAGGGCGAGGTCCTTGAAAACCTCCCCAACGCAACTTTTCGCGTCAAGCTTGAAAACGGCCATGTAGTGCTTGGCCACATCTCCGGCAAGATGCGTATGCATTACATCCGGATTCTGCCCGGCGACAAGGTCACAGTGGAGCTCACGCCCTATGATCTGTCTCGCGCCAGAATTGTTTTCCGCTCTAAATAAGCGGCCGGCTACAGGAAACTAGGAGTCAACCATGAAGGTAATGGCATCGGTAAAGCGGATCTGCCGCAACTGCAAGATCATCAAACGTCACGGCGTGGTGCGTGTCATCTGCACCGACCCACGTCATAAGCAGCGTCAAGGCTAATGGCCGAAGCGCAACGGATTTAACAAGGAACAGTCATGGCACGTATTGCTGGCATCAACATTCCGCCGCATCAGCACGCCGAAATCGGACTTACCGCGATTTTTGGTATCGGTCGTACCCGCGCCCGCAAGATCTGCGAAGCATCGGGCATCGAATATTCCAAGAAAGTGAAAGATCTGACTGACGCCGAACTCGAACGCATCCGCGAACACGTCGGCGTGTTCACGGTAGAAGGCGACCTGCGTCGTGAAGTACAACTGTCGATCAAGCGTCTGGTCGACCTGGGAACCTATCGGGGCATGCGCCACAAGCGTGGCCTGCCCGTACGCGGTCAACGCACCCGTACCAACGCTCGCACCCGTAAAGGGCCGCGTCGCGCTGCTGCTTCTCTGAAGAAATAATCGAGGAATAGAAGATGGCGAAAGCTTCCACCGGCGGCGCATCTCGCGTACGCAAGAAAGTCAAGAAGAGCGTATCGGACGGCATCGCGCACGTCCATGCGTCCTTCAACAACACTATCATCACCATTACCGACCGTCAGGGCAACGCCTTGTCCTGGGCGACGTCCGGCGGCGCGGGCTTCAAGGGCTCGCGCAAGTCCACGCCGTTCGCCGCGCAAGTCGCCGCCGAATCGGCAGGCCGCCTGGCGCAGGAATACGGCATCAAGACGCTGGAAGTCCGCATCAAGGGCCCCGGCCCCGGCCGCGAATCGTCCGTGCGTGCGCTCAACGCCCTGGGCATCAAGATTTCCAGCATCTCGGACATCACGCCGGTGCCGCACAACGGCTGCCGTCCGCCCAAGCGCCGTCGCATTTAAGGGGAAGCATCTTGGCACGTTATATTGGACCTAAATGCAAGCTCTCGCGCCGCGAGGGCACCGATCTGTTCTTGAAGAGCGCGCGCCGCTCGCTGGATTCGAAGTGCAAGCTCGAATCCAAGCCCGGCCAGCACGGCCGCACCTCGGGCGCGCGTACTTCCGACTACGGCCTGCAGCTGCGCGAAAAGCAGAAGCTCAAGCGCATGTACGGTGTGCTTGAAAAGCAGTTCCGCAAGTATTTCGCCGAGGCCGAGCGCCGCCGCGGCAACACCGGCGAGACGCTGATCCAGTTGCTGGAATCGCGCCTGGACAACGTGGTGTACCGTATGGGTTTCGGCTCGACACGCGCCGAAGCGCGCCAATTGGTCACCCACCGCGCCATCGAGCTCAACGGCCACACGGCCGACATCGCGTCCATGCTGGTCAAGGCGGGCGACGTGATCTCGATCCGCGAAAAGGCCAAGTCCCAGTCGCGCATCCGCGAGTCGCTGGATCTGGCCGCGGGCCAGGGTCTGCCCCAGTGGGTGGAAGTCGACACCAACAAGCTGGTCGGCACGTTCAAGCAAGCGCCCGACCGCGCCGATGTCGCCCGCGACGTCAACGAATCCATGGTCGTCGAACTGTATTCGCGTTAATCGTATCGCCTTTGGCTTTATGCCATCCATCGCATGGCCCACTTATTCAGCAGGCGCTGGAATAGTGGGCCTTGCGGTTCCCATCGCCGGTACGCCGGCCTGTCCGTCAGCCTTATCGGTGTAACGAGCCGAGGGTATTGAAAAGGAACACACATGTCGTCTCAAGGTTTTCTCAAACCGCGCTCCATCGAAGTCGAGTCCGTCGGCAAGAATCACGCCAAAGTCGTGATGGAGCCTTTCGAGCGTGGCTACGGCCACACCCTGGGCAATGCCCTGCGCCGTATTCTGTTGTCGTCCATGACCGGCTACGCGCCCACCGAAGTCCAGATGACGGGCGTGGTCCATGAATATTCGACCATCGCCGGCGTCCGTGAAGACGTGGTCGACATCCTGTTGAATCTGAAAGGCGTGGTGTTCAAGCTGCACAACCGCGAGGAAGTCACTCTGGTGCTGCGCAAGCAGGGCCAGGGCGAAGTGCTGGCCAGCGATATCGAATTGCCGCACGATGTGGAAATCGTCAACCCTGATCATGTCATCGCCACGCTCACCGAAGCCGGCAAGCTGGAAATGCAGATCAAGGTCGAACAAGGCCGCGGCTATGTTCCCGGCAATGTGCGCGCCCTGTCGGACGACCGCACCCACACCATAGGCCGGATCTTGCTGGATGCTTCCTACAGCCCCGTTCGCCGCGTCAGCTATGCGGTGGAAAGCGCCCGTGTGGAGCAGCGCACCGACCTGGACAAGCTCGTGCTGGACATCGAAACCAACGGCGTGATCTCCCCCGAGGAAGCGGTGCGCCAGTCGGCCCGCATCCTGATGGACCAGATCTCGGTGTTCGCGGCCCTGGAAGGCGCCGGCGATACCTACGACAGCACCACGACCCGCGCCACCCCGCAAATCGATCCCGTGCTGCTGCGTCCGGTGGACGATCTGGAACTGACCGTGCGCTCGGCCAACTGCCTGAAGGCCGAAAACATCTACTACATCGGCGATCTGATCCAGCGCACCGAAAACGAGCTGCTCAAGACCCCCAACCTGGGTCGCAAGTCGCTCAACGAAATCAAGGAAGTTCTGGCCGCACGCGGCCTGACCCTGGGCATGAAGCTGGAAAACTGGCCTCCCCTGGGCCTGGAACGCCCTTAATGCTCGATTCGGGCGGCCGGCGCCGCCCGGCGGGGCGAGCCGGCGCGGGCTCGCCTTTGCAGATGCAGCACCCGCGCAGTATGTTAATATTTTGCCCCTTCCCGGCCCGCAGCCTGGCTGATAGAAGAGCCGGATAACCAACGGTACATCTGTTCCGTTAACTAGATTCAAAGGAAATCATCATGCGTCACCGTAGCGGTTTGCGTAAACTCAATCGCACCAGCAGCCATCGCCTAGCCATGTTCCGCAATATGGCTGTTTCGCTGCTCACACACGAAGCCATCAAAACCACACTGCCCAAGGCCAAGGAATTGCGCCGCGTGGTGGAACCCCTGATCACGCTGGGCAAAGAGCCTACGCTCGCCAACAAGCGCCTGGCGTTCGCCCGCCTGCGCGACCGCGACGCCGTCGTCAAGCTGTTCGGCGAAATCGGCCCCCGCTACAAAGAGCGCAACGGCGGCTATACCCGCGTACTGAAAATGGGCTTCCGCCAGGGCGACAACGCCCCCATGGCTTTCATGGAATTGGTCGATCGCCCGCAAGTGGAAGCGGCCGACGAAGAATAAGCGGTTTTCCGCAAGCAAGCGGATACTCGGCGGAAACGGACCTTCGGGTCCGTTTTTCGTACGCCTGTTTGCCGTATGCCCGTTTGCCGCATATCCCATTTACCCTCCTGGGATGCAGTGAGTGTTGACACCTTCACTTTAGGGCACTCCGATGCCGGAGTCTTCAGGTAGGGGCGTTCATTCCATTGCATGCGGTGGCATTTTTGATTGGCGGGTAGAATAAGGTTTTGCCCATCAAGCCCACAGGTGTTGCCTCATGACCCCGGTCTCGCCGCCCTCCGCCCATGCCGATACACCTGACGACTCATCGGTGCTGGCGATGTCCGCAGGGCCCCTGCGGGCGGACGATGCCGTCGTCATTCTTAGCAATGCGCCCGATTTGCTGCTGGCCAAGCGCATCGCGCATGTGCTGGTTGAAGAGCATCTGGCGGCCTGTGTGAACCTTGGCGCTTCCGGCTTGTCCATGTATATGTGGCAGGGGAAGCTCGAAGGGGCGGATGAAATCCCCATCACCATCAAGACGACAGCGGGGCGGGCGCCCGCGCTGGTCCAGCGGCTGTTGCAGTTGCATCCCTACGAGGTTCCGGAAGTATTGGTATTGCCCGTTGCGGGCGGCACGGCCAGTTACCTGCAGTGGCTGCGCGAGCAAACCGCAGCCGTGGGGCGGGCTGAATGACACAAGGGCGGGCGCCGTGCGTCGCGAAGTAAAGGAAGTTTCCATGCAGTATTGGCCCATGGCAGGGGCGGAATCCATGCAAGCGGGCGGCCAGGCCAGCCGGCTTGGTTTGAGCGGCGGGCTGCATAGGGCGATCACGCTCTTGTTCCTGGCGCTGGCCGCCGTGCTGTGCCTGTCGCGGCCAGGCATGGCTTTCGCCGAAGAACAGTTCCTCGACCCGGAACAGGCTTTTGTCCTTTCAGCAGCCACGCGCACGCCGACCGAGCTGGCGGTGCATTTCAAGATCGCTCCCGACTACTATATGTACCGGGAGCGCTTCGGCTTCGCTGCGGAACCGGAAGCCGCCGCCCAGGCATTGGGCGCGCCCGTCTTTCCGCGGGGCCTGGTCAAATACGACCCGACGTTCGAGAAAGATCTGGAAGTCTATTATGGCCAGGTCACCATAACGCTGCCACTGCAAGCAGGGGCGGCAAGCCAGCCTTTCACTTTGGCGGTAACCAGCCAGGGCTGCGCGGACGCGGGCTTGTGCTACCCGCCGATGACCACCGAACTGACTCTTGCTCCCGTCGACGGCGGCTATCGCGTCAGCGGCAAAGGCGTGGTCCAAAGCGTGCCCGAACCGCAGGACTACCAGGCGGGCGACGGCGGCAAGCCCGCGGCTTCCTCTTCCAAGGCTAGCGCCTCAGGCGGCGGCTTTACGAACGCATTCGACCTGAGCGACACCGGCCTGGCCGCCTATCTGGCCCATGCCGGTTGGGCGGAAATCATCATGCTGTGCCTGCTGCTGGGCCTTTTGCTGTCATTCACCCCTTGTGTCCTGCCCATGGTGCCGATACTGCTGGCGATATTGGCGGGGGACGCGCGCGTGCAGGAAAAGCCGCCGGGCGGCGCTGCTCCTATGGGCGGAGTTTCCGCCCCGGAAGGGTCCGGCGGCGATTCGGCGGCCCGGCGGCGGAAGGCCAGCCGCTGGCGCGGCGTCTCGCTGGCCGCGGCGTTCGTTCTGGGGATGTCGCTGGTCTACACGGCGCTGGGGGTCGCGGCCGGGCTCTTGGGCGCGAGCCTTGCCGCCTGGCTGCAGACGCCATGGGTACTCGCACTGTTCGCCGGCCTGCTGGCCTTGCTGGCGCTGTCGATGTTCGACGTCTATACCTTGCAGGCTCCTGTGCGCATGCAGACGGCGCTCAACGAGCGACTGTCCCGGATTCCCGGCGGTCGCCATGGCGGCGTGTTCCTGATGGGCATGATTTCGGCCCTGATCGTAGGGCCCTGCGTGGCAGCGCCGCTGGCGGGCGTGCTGCTCTTCATTTCCCAAACCGGGGACGTGGTGCTGGGCGGCACGGCCTTGTTCGCCATGGCCTGGGGAGAAGGGCTGCTATTGCTGGCGGTAGGTGCGTCGTCCGGCTTGCTGTTGCCGAAGGCGGGCCCCTGGATGGACGGCGTCAAGCGTTTGTTCGGCGTGCTGCTGCTGGCCACGGCGTGGTGGATGGTCGCTCCCGTGATACCGGATTGGCTGAACATGTTGGGCTGGTCGCTGCTGGCTTTATGGAGCGCGGCGATGCTGGGCGCGTTCGACTCGGCGCGCGACGCCGGGGCGGGGCGTTTGTTCAACAAGGCGATAGGCCTGCTGCTGGCGGTGTGGGCGACGGCCTTGCTGGTGGGCATGGCGGCGGGCGGGCGCGATCTGCTGCGTCCGCTCGCGCCTTTTTCCGCGGCCAGCGGGGCGGCGGCCGGGGGCGCGGCGGTGGTCGCGGGGCCGGGATCCGGCACGGAGATAAAGGATAGGTTCACGCGAGTGTATTCGTTGGCGGAGCTGGACAATCTGCTGGCGAATACGGATCGCCCGGTCATGCTGGATTTTTATGCGGACTGGTGCGTGTCGTGCATACAGATGGAGCGCTTCACTTTTTCCGATCCGGGCGTGGCGGGCAGGATGTCGCCGTTGCTGCTGGTGCAGGCGGACGTGACGAAGAATACGCCGGACGACAGGGCCTTGCTGAAGCGTTTCGGTTTGTTCGGACCGCCGGGCATTATTTTCTTCGACGCGAACGGCGCGCAGATGGCCGATGCGCGGGTGGTTGGCTTCAAGAACGCGTCCGAGTTCGGGGCCGTGCTGGATCGGGTTTTGGCGAAGCGCTGAATGGCGCGCTGGCGCCCGAACGGTTGCCTCGTTTCGCCTGTGGTGTATGTTTTACGGCGCTGTCGATTTGTTTCGACATGCGCTACCCGATTCCATTGATACGTTGCCGAACGGCTGCGGCCTTGCCCGATTTCTATTGACGCGCGCCCTGCGGCCGGGGGCCGATCCGACCGCGCCGGTCTCCTAATCCTTGAACCGCTTGGCCAATGCGGATGTGCTGCCTATCAGCAGCGAGGTGTCCACGCCTACGGCGGTGAAGAGGCAGCCCAGGTCGATGCAGCGGCGGGCGGTTTCTT
>Ga0182744_1000509_pt1 | contig 36586 bp, 33 predicted proteins | sample eDN3rd30CKraftMG_FD_128525 | JGI IMG/M metagenome (GOLD analysis project Ga0182744, IMG submission 128525) | Enriched Miracle-Growth compost microbial communities from Emeryville, California, USA - eDNA 3rd pass 30_C Kraft MG (version 2) (version 2) ... | reverse complement strand
GAGCGGACCGTGCCGTCTGTTGCAGCTTAAGCAATTGACGATTATCAGGCTCAGTGACCTGTAGCCAGCCCACATCAATCTTTCTGCTCGTGCCATCCAAGATGATGTCGAATGCAGCGTCGAGGGAAGAAATCGGGATATCGAGGTTGCGTGCTAGCAGATTTCCAGTGCCCAACGGGATGATCCCCATGGGTACGTCGGTGGTCACCATGTGCGTAGCCACAGCGCGCACCGTACCGTCACCGCCCAAAGCCACCACAATGTCAGCTCCGCGAGCCACCGCATCGGCTGCCTGACCTGTACCTGGATCCTCCACTGTAGTCTCCAGCCACAGCGGTTCCGGCAGCCCCTCAGCAGCACAGCGTGCCAAAAGCGGAGAACGTAACGCAGCAACGTGCGATTTTGACGGATTCGCAATAAAAGCGAGCAGTGGCGGTGGGGGAGAAGCCGGGGAATCGTCGTGAATCACAGCTAGATCCGGGGCATAAGCTGCGAGCTGAGCGGCACGCAAAATCCGCAGCCGGCGCAACTCACGCAACACAAACCCGCCAATTACCGCGCACGCCACCAACAAAACGAGCGCAATAACGAGCAACCACTGCTCAATGTCCATGGATATAAGGTATCGCCAGGTTCCAAACTAGGCCGGAAAATAGGTAATCTAGACGGGTGATTGATCTACGTATCCTCCGCGAAAACCCAGACCTAGTGCGCCAGAGCCAAATTGTGCGTGGCGACGACCCCGCGATCGTTGACGCGATCCTTGAGGCAGACTCGGTACGCAGATCATCGCTGATCGAATTTGAGAACCTACGCGCAGAGCAAAAATCGCTCGGCAAGGACGTTGCCAAGGCGCAAGGCGAGGAAAAGCAGGCGCTGCTGGCCCGCACCAAGGAACTTGCGGCTGAGGTAAAGCGCCTCCAAGCCGTAGCCAACGAGGCCGACGAAACCCTGAGCGCGCTCACGCTCAAAATCGGCAACCTCGTGGAAGGCGCACCAGCAGGCGGTGAAGACGACTACATCGTCCTGCGTCACGAAGGCACCCCACGCGACTTCGCCGCAGAAGGATTCGAACCACAGGACCACCTCGCGCTCGGTGAAGGCCTCAAGGCAATCGACACTGAACGCGGAGCGAAGGTATCCGGCTCTCGGTTCTACTACCTCACCGGCATTGGCGCTCGCCTCGAACTCGCGCTACTCAACGCAGCCGTGGACCAGGCCGTGCAGGCCGGCTTCACGCCCATGATCACCCCAACTATCGTGAACCCACAGATCATGCGCGGCACCGGATTCCTTGGCGCCCACGCAGACGAGATCTACTACCTCAACGCTGACGACCAATACCTAGTGGGCACGTCAGAGGTGGCGCTCGCGGGCTACCACAGCGACGAAATCTTGGATCTGACCGACGGCCCTAAGCGTTACGCGGGCTGGAGCGCCTGCTACCGCCGTGAGGCAGGATCGCACGGCAAGGACGTGCGCGGCATCATCCGCGTGCACCAGTTCCACAAGGTGGAAATGTTCTCCTACTGCAAGGTTGAGGACGCCGCCGCCGAGCACCAGCGCCTGCTCGCGTGGGAAGAGGAAATGCTCAAGAAGTGCGAGCTTCCCTACCGCGTAATCGACACGGCCGCCGGTGACCTCGGGTCCTCCGCGGCTCGTAAGTTTGACTGCGAGGCGTGGCTGCCCACCCAAGAGCGCTACCTGGAACTCACGTCCACCTCGAACTGCACCACCTTCCAGGCCCGCCGCTTGAACGTGCGCGAGCGTGTGACCACGGACGGCAAGTCCGAGACCCGCACGGTGGCAACCCTGAACGGTACGTTGGCCACCACCCGCTGGATCGTGGCGATCCTGGAAAACCACCAGCAGCCTGACGGTTCGGTGCGCGTGCCCGAGGGCCTGCGCCCCTACCTGGGCGGGCTGGAGGTCTTGGAGCCTGTTGCCGGTGCGTGACCAGCCGGTTGACAATGAGCCAGGATGTGAAGGACGGCTGCTGATCGGCCTCGACATCGACGGCACGATCATGACGTATGACGAGTTCGTCTCGTCTGAGGTCAAATCCGCTATCGGGGCATTGCGCGAGCGAGGTCACCACGTGGTGCTGTCCACTGGCCGGCCGCTGGTGGCGACCCTGCCAGTGCTGGCTGAGTTGGGAATCGACACGGGGTACGCCGTGTGTTCGAACGGGTCGGTGACGGCTCGGTTGGATCCGACGTTGCCGGGCGGTTTTGAAGTAGATCATGCGGTGATGTTCCCGGCCGAGCCTGCTGTGGCGGCGCTGGGTAAGTTCATCCCAGAATCGCTGATTGCGCTCGAGCAGATTGGTATTGGCTACTACATTTCCGAGGAATTCCACTCGCGTAAACTCCACGGTGCCCACACCATTACTGCGCTGCCTCAGATGCGTCAGATGGAAACGGCCCGTGTGGTGGTGGCTCGCGCGCAGCACGCGAGCCGGGAGTTCTCGGACTATGTGGCGCAGCTCGGCCTGCGTGATACCTACTACACGGTTGCTGATGAGCACTGGATGGATTTGGCACCGCAGGGCATCACTAAGGCGTATGGCATGGAGCGCCTGCGCGCGCTCCTAGAGGTCGCGCCTGAGCGTACCGTTGCGGTGGGTGACTCGGAGAATGACATTGAGATGTTGGAGTGGGCCCACCTTGGCGTGGCTATGGGCCACGCGGAAGCCTCGGTGATTGCCGCGGCTGATTCCATCACGCTTCCAATTATCGACGACGGCCTTGCGCCGGTCCTTGAGGCTCTGCTTGTTCCTGTGTGCTGAGAGTGCTACGCGCCTGGCAGCTTGGTCCGCGTGGATGAAATCGCACTTCAACGTCGTAGGATGTGGGAGATTTCCTGTTTGATCGGTAGAGTTTCGCATTACGCTGGAGCGTCAGAGTAGACGAGCGGTGAGTGTTTCTATGGAGATTAAGTCATGGTTCAAAGCATTGACGATGTGGCCCGTGCGGCGGGTGTCTCCACGGCAACCGTTTCACGTGCTTTGCGCGGCTTAAGCAGTGTTAAGCCGGAGACACGTGAACGGATCGAACGCATTGCGTTGGAACTTGGTTACTCGGTTTCTCCTACGGCTTCGCGGCTAGCGAGCGGCCGGACCCAGACGATTGGATTGCTTACGCCCTGGGTGAATCGTTGGTTCTTTGCGCATGTGATTGAGGGTGCGCAAAAGGCATTGCACGCGCAGGGTTTTGATGCACTGCTGTTTTCCTTCCATGAGACTCCTAGTGAACCGCGCCATCCGGTTAACGCTAAGGCGCTACGCCGCCGGGTGGATGGCCTGCTCGTATTGGGTATGCAGTTGTCCCAACAAGAGGTCTCTGACCTTGAATCACTCGGTGTTCCTATCGTTTTTGCAGGTCCAGGGCATCATGCACACACCACAGTGGGGGTGGATGACTATGCACTCGCTCGGCTGGTAATGGAGCATCTAACAGGATTGGGGCACACTGCAATTGGTCATCTCGCGGGGCTCGATTATGACCAGTACCCCCACAGTCCTACGCGCGGTCGCTTTCGCGGGTGGAGTGATGGGTTGCAGAGCATTGGGGTGCAAGCCCCCGAATCCTGGGCCACAGTAGCTGAGTTCAATAGATTTGCAGGGCGGATGGCTGCGGAAGAGTTACTGAGGGCAAATCCGGAGCTTACTGCGATTTTTGCCGCCACTGATTCGCTTGCGATCGGTGCGATGCAGGCGGTGCAGGACCACGGCCTAGTGCTTGGACAGGACTTCTCTGTTGTGGGGGTGGACGATGAGGATTCGTCGGCGCTCGTAGGGCTGAGCACTATCCGGCAGAACCCAGAGGAGCAGGGGCGGATGGCAGCTGAACTGATCCTCCAAGCCCTGTCCGGTCAGGACCTTCCGTTGCAGGTCCACGGTGATATTTCACTCGTAAAACGTTCATCAAGTGGGCGCTTACAGCCCAGTAAGCGCAATTGATATCGAATCGTAATAGGTTGCAGAGCGGGCTAGTCGCCCCCTGCAAATCCGCGAAATCTTGCGAATTCATAACGAAATTTGTTTCAACGAGCCGTGAAACGGGCGTGCGGATAGGCTCTCTACAAGGCACGAGCGCTGCAAGGTACTTGCATTTTGTTGATGTAAGCGCTTGCATTTGTGACGAGGGACATAGACGTCTCTATGCCCAACAACCTCTACCAAGTTGCGAGGACCAGTTCAATGAAGAGCACCAACCGACGGCGTCAAGTGGTGGCCATCGCCTCCACTTTGACACTCGCCCTGTCGCTTGCTGCATGCAGCAGCGACGACAACAAGTCTCCAGAATCCCCCAGCGGAGACAACACCACCTCCACGAGCACCGACAATGCCGATGGTGACTGCGCTGCCTACGAGCAGTACGGCGACCTCTCGGGCAAGACTGTCTCGGTGTACACCTCCATCGTGACTCCTGAAGACCAGCAGCAGATCGACTCCTACAAGCCATTTGAGGAGTGCACGGGCGCAACCATCAAGTACGAGGGTTCCAAGGAATTTGAAACCCAGCTCCAGGTTCGCCTCAAGTCTGGAAACGCACCAGACATCGCGTACATCCCACAGCCTGGTCTGCTCAAGACCATTGTTCAGCAGTTCCCTGACTCAATCGTTGAGGCTCCTGCAGGCACCGCGGACAACGTAGACAAGTACTACGCAGCATCGTGGAAGGGCTACGGCTCCGTGGACGGCAAGTTCTACGCTGCCCCACTCGGTGCAAACGTGAAGTCTTTCGTGTGGTACTCGCCCAAGATGTTCGCAGACAACGGCTACGAGATCCCCAAGACTTACGACGAACTGATCAAGCTCTCGGACAAGATCGTGGCAGACCACGGTGCTGAAGGTATCAAGCCTTGGTGCGCAGGTATCGGCTCGGGTGAAGCAACCGGCTGGCCAGCAACTGACTGGCTCGAGGACATGGTGCTGCGTGAAGCTGGCATCGACACCTACAACGGCTGGATCACCAACGACGTCAAGTTCAACGATCCTAAGATTGCGGCAGCTCTTGCCAAGGTCGGCAAGATCCTCAAGAACGAGGACTACGTCAACGGTGGTATCGGTGACGTTAAGTCCATTGCAACCACCGAGTTCCAAGACGGTGGTCTGCCAATCCTTGATGGCAACTGCTTCATGCACCGCCAGGCTTCCTTCTACGCAGCTAACTGGCCAGAAGGAACTGACGTTTCCGAAAACGGCCAGATCTTCGCGTTCTACTTCCCTGGTCTGACCGAGGACAAGCGCCCAGTCCTGGGTGGCGGTGAGTTCGTTGCAGCATTCTCGGACCGTCCAGAGGTTGCAGCATTCCAGACCTTCCTTTCCTCGCCTGAGTGGGCAAACGCCAAGGCTAAGGCAACACCACTTGGTGGATGGGTTTCGGCTAACTCCGGCCTCGACCCAGCCAACCTCGTTTCCCCAATTGACAAGCTGTCCTTCTCGCTTCTCTCGGACACCAGCCAGGACTTCGGTTTCGATGCCTCTGACCTGATGCCAGGAAACGTTGGCGCTGGTTCGTTCTGGTCCGAGATGGTCAAGTGGATCGCAGAAGACAAGCCAGACGCTGAGGTCCTCGACGCCATCCAGGCTTCGTGGAAGTGACTCGGATAGTTCTCCGGTCAGTTCTATAGGACGTCAATAAGCACACCCGGTGAGCAAGTGGGGGCGCCTGCCCCTGCTTGCTCACCTCGGTGTTTTCAGCAATTACCCCTGCTTAACCATGGAGGACACATGGATTGGCTTACGCAGGCAGACACCACCAGTGAGAAGTTCATTCTCATGATCGTGGCCATCGCGCTCTTTGTGCTGGTCATGGGCGTGATTCTGTTTATCGTGGACAAGATTCCGCGGGCACCAAAGTGGGTGCTCGTTCTTGGCTTTATGGGCCCGGCGCTGCTTGGGCTCGCGTTTGGATTGGTCTATCCGGCGCTGAACACCGTGAAATCGTCTTTTTACGACGATGGCGGAAAGAACTTTGTAGGCATGGACAACTACGTCACTGCCTTCACCGAAAACTCATTCCAACAGGTCCTGCTGAACACAATCGTGTGGACGCTGTTTGTGCCGATCTTGTCCACCGCGGTGGGTCTCGTCTACGCCGTGCTGGTGGACCGCACTCGGGTGGAGAAGTTCGCCAAGACGCTCATGTTCATGCCGATGGCAATCTCGATGGTTGGCGCCTCAATCATCTGGAAGTTCATGTATGAGTACCGTGCAGTGATTGAAGGTCTCGCACCTGATCGCCAGCCGGCCCAGATTGGTTTGCTCAACCAGGTTTTGATCTGGCTTGGGTTTGAGCCCCAGCAGTTCCTGCTGACAGGTCCGTGGAACAACCTGTTCCTCATGATTGTGATGGTCTGGATCCAGTCTGGTTTTGCCATGACCATTTTGTCCGCCGCCATTAAGGCCATCCCAGACGACACCATGGAAGCTGCTCGTTTGGATGGCGCGGGCGGGATGCGTTTGTTCTTCTCCATTACGATGCCGTCCGTTCGTCCCGCTCTGGTGGTCGTCCTCACCACCATCGCCATGAGCACGCTCAAGGTCTTCGATATTGTGCGCACGATGACTGGTGGAAACTTTGGTACTGGCGTTATTGCTAACGAGTTCTACACGCAGTCGTTTAAGCAGGCCAACTACGGATTGGGTTCCGCGCTTGCGGTGATCCTGTTTGTGTTTGTGGTGCCGCTCATCATCTACAACGTGTTCCAGATGAGGAAGTCGGAGGAAATGCGATGACTACGGTAACTGAAACAGTTCCTGCCGCTTCAGCCCCAGAGCCGAGCAAATTGGAGAAGTTCGACATTAGGGCTGATAAGGCGCGGGTGACTCTTGGTAGTCGCGTTGCCTCGGTGATCGCGATCATCATCGCGGTGCTGTGGACGATTCCTACGCTTGGTTTGCTGGTCACCTCTTTTAGGCCGGAAGCTGACATCAAGGACTCGGGTTGGTGGACGTGGTTCACTAATTTCAATTCCACGCTGTCTAACTATGCGGAGGCCTTGACTGGTAGCCGCTATGAGTTGTCCACCTACTTTGTGAACTCGATTGTTATCACGCTGCCGGCTGTGATCATTCCGATTACGCTTGCGCTTTTGGCCGCGTATGCGTTTGCTTGGATCGACTTCAAAGGCCGCAATATCCTCTTTGTCGCGGTCTTTGCGCTCCAAGTGGTCCCCATCCAGGTCACGCTGATTCCGCTGCTGACTAAGTATGTGGACTGGGGGATTGCGGGCTCGTTCTGGACGGTGTGGCTCTCGCACTCGATCTTTGCGCTTCCGCTTGCTATTTTCCTTCTGCATAACTTCATGAAGGAAATTCCACGTGAACTGGTGGAGGCCGCGCGTGTGGATGGCGCTGGTCACGTCAAGGTGTTCTTCCAGGTCTTGATGCCGCTGCTGGTTCCAGCGATCGCCTCGTTCGCTATTTTCCAGTTCCTGTGGGTCTGGAACGATCTGCTCGTGGCGCTCACGTTTGCCGGTGGTGATCAGAATGTCGCGCCACTTACGGTTCGGGTGGCTGAGCTCGCTGGTACGCGTGGTCAGGCGTGGTACCTGCTGTCCGCAGGTGCGTTCATCTCGATGATCGTCCCGGTCATCGTATTCCTCTCCCTGCAGCGCTTCTTTGTGCGCGGCCTACTGGCTGGATCGGTTAAGGGCTAACCGCACTGCACGCTGGAACTGGGGCCTTCGTCGTTAATCACCTGATTATCGACGAAGGCCTCAGTTTGTGCTGGGACGTGCAGCCGCCGGTTGGTTACGGCAGGAGCAGTACCTTGCCAAAAACTTCACCTGAATCGAGTAGGGCATGTGCGGCCGAGGCGTCTTCGAGCGCGAAGGTGGCGTGGGTGACGGGCACAATCTGCCCGGAGGCAAGCAGCGGGAGGACGTGAGCGCCAACGGCGCGCACAATCTCGGCTTTTTCCTCGAGTGGACGTGAACGCAGAGTCGTGCCGTGCAGGGCAAGGCGGCGAGACATGACCAGGCCGAGATCGAGTTCAGCGCGGGCGCCACGCTGAGTACCAATGGTGACGAGCCGCCCACCGAGCGCCAACGAGTGCAGGTTAGCGGATAGGTACTGGCCGCCGAGGACGTCGAGAATGACGTCCACACCATCGTGCGTGACCTCGCGAACTAACTGGGGTAGATCATTGTCAAAAGTGGGCTCACCTTGGGGGCGGGCATAGGCAAAGGCGTGAGCTGCGCCAAGCGCACGGCAGCGATCCGCACGCTCAGGTGTACGGGCTGTGGCGAGGACGGTGGAACCGAGCGCACTAGCCAACTGAATGGCAAAGGAACCTACCCCGCCTGAGGCGCCGTGGATGAGCACGCTCTGCCCAGGCAAGAGTCTGGCGCGGTCATACAGGTTGGACCATACAGTGCATGCGGCCTCCATGATGCCGCCGGCATCGATGAGTGAGACCGGCTCGGGCACTCGGAGCAACAGATCTGCAGCGATGGTGATCTGTTCACTGTATGCACCTGAATCTGTGAGACCAATAACACGATCTCCAGGCGCAAAGGAGGTCACTCCGGGACCACACGCCGAGACGATTCCGGAAAATTCGAGGCCGAGAATGGTTGAGGCACCCGGGGGCGGTGGATACAGGCCACGTGCTTGAAGCAGATCTGCCCGGTTGATTCCGGCGGCTGCGATATCCACGGTGACCTGCCCATAAGCGGGCTCAATAGTTTCCACGTGGGTGAAATTCAGTTCGGGCGAATGGGAACTTCTGCCCGTAATATTTGGTTGTTCTACGGCTCGCATGGGCGATGTCCTCCTCAGTGATATTGAAACTTCACCCTTCTAAAGCCTAGTCTTGGTGACTGACCTAACGCTTTTCGCCCTAAAGGTTCGGCTACATAATGTCGATTCAGTAAAGGCGCCACAGATTCGCTACCTTGCGAACGCACCACACTTGGAAGGATCAAGGATGCTCAATCGCCTTAGCGTGCAGAACAAGATCCTTGCTACCCTTGCGGTCCCGATCATTGTTATTTTGCTCGCCGCAACGGTGTTCTCACTCCAGTCCATTCAGGACTGGCGTCGCGCTGTTGAGTTCCAAAAACTCAACACGCTTGTTCTTCAGGGCCAGCAGGTCATTGAGATCATCCAAAACGAGCGGCACGCAGCAGTTGAATACCGCCGTGGTGCCATTGGTGGCGAAGCGGAGTGGAAGAAAGCCGTTGATATCCGCAACCAAGCGCTGGATAGGCTCAGCAGCGCGTTTAATTCGGATGACTATGGCCTCGTTCCCGCTGACGTTCGCACCGCGCTGAATGACGTCAAGCGTGACCTGCGCTATGACCTTGAATCAGCTGCTGACGAAACTCGACGTGGCGCGTCGACCACCCTCGTTGTGGCCCAACGTTACGACACCGCAGTAAACCTGATGCTCCGTGTTCCAACCACCATTGGTAACACGTCTGAGGACCGCCGCATGGGTAACGCGGCACTCGCATACGTTGACTCGATGTACTACCAAGACCGCGTGGCTGAAGAAATCCCGCGCGTGGCCGAGGTTCTTGCTGCGGTGGGCACCGCTGACCCGGGCGCCCGTATCTTTACGGAAATCGCTACCACGGTTCGCCTCACCGATACCGCGCGCGAAGATGCGCGTGCTTCGCTGGCTCGTGTGACCAACCTAGAGAATCACCTTTACTCAACTCCAGACCCCAAGTACACGGCTATCCGCCAGTACCTCTCCACCACGAACGCGGCCGCTATTTCCGGTCCGTTGGCTGAGACCTGGGGCGAACTAAGCCAGAACGAAGTTCAGCAGCTCACCCCACTGCGTGACGACATCCGCGGCGAGATGGTTGGCGCAGCAAACGACTGGGTGAGCAGCACCCGCACCACCGCAATTGCCACCATCGGCATCATGGTGTTCACGATCATCGTTTCGCTCGGTATTGCATATCTGATCTCGCGCGCAATTACCCGTCCTCTGCGTCGTTTGACTGACGCGGCTGACCGCGTGAAGACCGAGCTGCCACGACTCGTTGAGCAGGTGGCCGTTCCTGGTGAAGAGCCTGACCTCGAAATCGCTGAAATCAAGGTGGAGTCTCGCGACGAGGTGGGCCAGTTGGCAGCAGCCTTCAACGCGGTGAACTCAACCACGATCGAAGTTGCACGAGAACAGGCTGCACTGCGTGGCTCCATTGCGGAAATGTTCGTTAACGTGGCCCGCCGTGACCACGTGCTCCTCAACCGTCAGCTGGGCTTCCTCGACGAGCTTGAGCGAGCTGAAGAAGACCCCAGCACCCTGGCTAACCTCTTCCGACTCGACCACCTTGCAACTCGTATGCGTCGAAACTCTGAGTCCCTGCTCGTACTTGCAGGTATTGACTCGGGTCGTCGCGTGCGCGAAGCCATGGCAATGTCTGACGTGGTTCGTACGGCATCGTCTGAGATTGAGTTGTATGACCGCGTCCAACTCGATCTACAGGCTGACCCACTAATCCTGGGCCACAACGCGCTGAATGCGGCGCACCTGATCGCAGAGCTGCTTGAAAACGCGACGAACTTCTCTGAGCCCAACACTCCGGTTGAAGTTACCGTCTCCACAGCTAAGAACTTTGTCACGATCTCCATCCGCGACTACGGCTTGGGCATGAGCGATGTAGACATCGCGGAGGCAAACAAAAAGGTTGCTTCACGTTCCGCCTCTGACGTGGTTGGTGTGCAGCGCGTGGGCCTGTTCGTGGTTGGGCGACTTGCAGACCGTCTTGGTGTGCACATTGCATTCTCCCGTCCATCGGATGGTTCAAACGGAACTGTGGCTATGCTGTCGTTCCCGTACAACCTGTTCGTTGACGAGTCGCACCAGCCGCTCCCGCTGCCAACCGACCCGCTAGCCTACGAGACGCAGGCTGCAACGCAGGCGTGGGTTGATCCAAACGTTCCCGTTGTTTCTGAGGTTGACCTGCCGGCCATGACTGACGGCACCACGAGTACGGGTATGCCTCGTCGTCGTGTTGCTTCCGGTGGTGCACTGCCAGCTGCAGAACCATTTACGCCTGACTTTGGTGAGGTAGCACAGGCTGCTCCCGCGGCCGAACTACCATCGCGTGGACAGACCGCCGGTGTTTCTGCGGATCTCTCAAACGACTCGCCAGAAATCGTGTTGCCGCCTTTGGCTACTCCGTTCCTTGCCTCCGAAGCAAAGGAAGACGCAGAAGCTGCTGGCTGGAGCCCGGACACAGCCCTAGTGCAAACCCGCACTGGTCTTCCAACCCGTCAGGGCGCTGCAAGCCCGGTGACTGCATTTACGGACGACCACGCGCACACCGCACCGGCAGAGCCGGAGAAGCGCTCGGCAATGTTCTCGAGCTTCCGCTCGTTTAACCCGGCAGAACTGCAGGGTGAGCAGCAGGATGCAACGGCTCAGGACAGTTTCGAAGAAGCTGATGGGTTCGTAGTTCCTGACTTTGGCCCAGAAGATTCCAACACTGTTGTGGCAGACTCTGCGGTGTCTGCCCCCTCTGCTGCGAGTGGTGCACCATCGGTGCCTTCCGCTGCACCGTCTGCGCCATCGGCAGCTCTACCTACGGACGATGGATCATCACGGTTTGAGCCGATCGGTCTGAGCCCACGTGAGGCTGCTCATGGCGGACGTAGTCTTGAACCCTCCTCGCACGTTGCTGCCGCTCCTTCTGCCGCTGAAGTAGACGACGATGTAACTGAAGTACTTCCGCCGTCCTATGCGCCTGTTGTGCCATCTGCATCGAGTGCGGACTGGGCGGACCGGTTTGCGGACCTGCCAACGCGCGCATCGCGTGCCAGGGAGGCTTTGCTTGCCTCAAAGAGCGCGGCAGAAGCCGGCGATCTCACCGTGACGCAGTCGCACCCGATTGTGCCCGTTGGACAGATCCCCAAATTCGTTGATGACCTGCCTGAGGCAGCAGAAATATCGCAGTCGCCGGTCCAAGAAGAAGAACCTTGGACGCCCACTTTCGCTGAGGGCCAGCCACTCGATTCATCTGCGCAGCGCGTGGGAGAACAAGGTTTTGCTGAGCAAACAGTCAATGAGCAGAGCTTGGGCGAACCAGAGTTCGGTTCGTCGAACTTTGGCGAACAAGGCTTCAACGCAATCGCAGACGGCCAGCAGTTCGGATCTGAACCCGTCCAGGAGCCTGCGTTCACGCACTCTGGATTCGAGCCAGTCTCGAATGGCTTTAACCCAGCGGAGCAAGGCGTAACGCCAGAGCAGGGTGGGGTTGCAGTTGGGCAGAACCTTGCTGGCGAGACCAGCAATGTGAACGCTTCCGTGAATGCACCAGCGCTTGGCGCCCCTGCTGAGCAGTCAGCTGCGGATGCCGCTCACCCATTCACGCCGTTTAGCGCGAGCTCACCTACCGGTTCGGCCGGTCAGGGCGGATTTGCGGGGCTGAGTGGCCTAGGTTCGGCTAACTTTGCTAATGCCTCTGCACCGAGCTTCACCGATGTGGTTGCGGATGCTACCCCAGCAGCCGAGCCCGAGGAAAAGCGTGGACTGTTTGGCAAGTTGTTTGCCAAGAAGGACAAGAAAGATAAGAAGGAGAAGGCGGGCAAGTCTGCGCCACAGACTCCTGCACTTTCCGCAGCCGCCCCAAGCAGCACGCCATTTAGTCCGGTTTCTCAAGTTGGTAACGGTGCTGCGCCGCAGGCTACGAGCTTCTCCCCAGTAACACCCACACAGGAGAGCCCCGCACCAGCACAGGCTGGCCAACCGGCCGGCTCGTTCGGTCAGGGCTTCTTGCCGGGTGGTGGGCAGAGCTTCACGCCTGCACCGCAGTCCTTCGGCGAGACGCAGAACACCTTTGGTGGCTCACCTGTTGCTCAGTCGCCGGAAATGGGCAGCGGCTACCAGCCTAACTTCCAGCAGAGCTTCCAACCGCTGGGATCAGCTTCAAGCGCGCCACAGAGTTTCTCGCCGATTTCCCAGCAGGATGCTCCGGCACCTGGTGCAGTGCAACAGTTTGTGCCAAATTCGCCGGCTGAGCCGGTTCAGGACTCGGCGCCTGCTGGTGGGTTTGCGCCACAGTTCACTCCGGCGGGTTCCCCAGCACCAGCTATCGGCGCGGACTTTGTTCCAAGCGCACAGGAAAGCTACTGGGAGCCACCAGTTAATTTTGAGGACAACTCTGCTTTTGCACTGCAGTCCTCGATTCAAGAGCAGGCACTCGCAGAACTCAGTGAGTTGTCAGCTTACCGTCCAAACGCGTTGAGCACGGGTGGAGCGAACCACTTGACTCGTCGTGTACGGACTCAAATGGAGCGTCCAGCGGACGATCCAAGTGCACAGAAAATCAGCCGTGACGCAGCCCAGTTGCGCGCTCGACTTTCTGCCTTCCAGACGGCGACCGTCCGCGGCCGCCAAGATGGTGAGACAACTGCACAGTCAGAGCAGGGGGATATGGGTAATGAAATGCCAATACGTGTGCCTGACTCGGCGAACCGCCAATAATCTCGATATTTGCCAGATAGACACACCTCACAAGGAGAAAGCATGAGCACGCTCAGCACCGAAGCAACGAACTTTGGATGGTTGCTGGACAACTTTGTTCGTACTGTCCCCGCCACCCGGCACACGCTGGTGGTTTCTGCAGACGGCCTCCTCATGGCCATGTCTGACAACCTCGACCGTACGAGCGGCGATCAGCTTGCTGCAATCGTCTCCGGTATGTCCAGCCTCACCCGAGGCGCTTCACGCCAGCTCAACGGCGGCGCAGTGCGTCAGTCGATCGTGGAGATGGACAATGGCTTCCTGTTCCTGATGAACGTCTCGAACGGTTCCGTCCTGGCTGCCGTTGCAGACTCCAACTGCGACGTGGGACTTATCGGATACGAGATGGCTATGCTGGTATCTCGGACGGAAGCAACTCTCACGCCACAGCTCATCACCGAGATGCGCGGCTCGTTGCCTGTAGATGGGGCTAAACGAGCTTCTATGGGGTAAAGGAAGATAATGACTCGTCATTCTGAAGGCGACCTGGAAGGTGGCCACTACGAGGTCTCGACGGTGCGGCCTTATGCGGTCACCGGTGGGCGTGTGCGTTCAGCCACGTCTAACCTTCCGCTAGAGACGCTGGTCGAGGTACTTCCTGGTGCAGTCAACTCATCGGGCCTTACTCCAGAGAAACGCTCAATCCTGCAGCACGCAGCGCACAGTTACGTGTCTATCGCTGAGGTTTCTGCGCTCCTGCGTATGCCTCTCGGGGTTGTTCGTATTCTCATTTCAGACCTCGCTGATGAGGGATATCTCAAGGTCCACACGTCAACGCCAGTCAACGTCCATACTGGTCACGGTCAGAACCCGGCCATGTCCCTGAGTGTGTTAGAGAGTGTTCTCAATGGTATTTCAGCCCTCTAGTGTCGATACTTCGGCACCTGAAACCGCCGAAGCAGCACCAACAGTAGTCAAGATCGTTGTTGCAGGTGGGTTCGCGGTAGGTAAGACCACATTTATTGGTTCTATCTCCGACATCGAACCGCTTAACACCGAAGCAGCGATGACCGAGCACTCCATTGGCGTCGATGACGCTGGTGGCGTCACTGACCGCAAGACCACCACCACTGTGGCGATGGACTTCGGCCGTATCGAGTTGCCGGGCATGCTCTGGCTGTACCTGTTTGGTACGCCAGGTCAGGACCGCTTCTTGTTCATGTGGGACGACCTCTCGCGTGGCGCAATTGGCGCGGTTGTTCTTGTGGACACCGAGCGTCTGGAGCAGTGCTTCCCTGCGATTGATTACTTTGAATCGCGCGGCATCCCATTTGTGGTTGGCGTGAACTGCTTTGATGGCGTAGCTAAGCACCGCCTCGAAGACGTTCGCGAGGCTCTGCAGGTGCCCGCACACGTGCCGATGCTCTACACAGATGCACGTTCGCGTGCAGCAACCAAGCAGACGCTTATTGCCCTTGTGCAGCACGCAATGGAGCGGTTGCAGGCGGCAGCGCGAGCTTAGTGTCTAGTGCTTGGTGTCTTACCTGAGATGACTCTCGGCGGTGCCCGCACATCGCCGGTTTGTAACTCAGTTTCGAGATAAGCCACCAGACATGGCACAATAGACAGGCGCCTCGTTGCGTCAAAGGAAGTGTGGCAGAGCGGCCGAATGCGCCGGTCTTGAAAACCGGTAGACCTCAACAGTCTCGCGGGTTCAAATCCCGCCGCTTCCGCCCGTAAAGTGTCGGGACATCGTTTAGTCGATGTCCCGACACTTTTGTTTTGCTTAGGTTCTGGCTGTTTTGCTGAGACTTTGGCGCGAGTCTGTCTAAATCCGCGCTAGTTCCCACCAAGTTCAACGACGCGTTGCTTTCGCTGTCCCTCCGCGCCTTCCCACCAGGTTAGTGCCGATCCGATGAGCGCAACCTCGGGGTCGGCCTCGCTAACGCTCTGCCACGCTTTGCGGTGCGTAATGTCGAGGACGTTTAGGCTCGTTGGCACGAGTCCGGGCGCCCGCTCGGTCCACACCACATAGTTATTGGTGGCTGCCAGCCACATGATGCGGGGGACATCATCACCTATGAGTGCCGCTATGGCGGGCGGCAACTGCGCAGTCGGAATAGGCGATGGGGTGGACCCACTAGATGGTGTGGTCCCGCCAGATTGCGACGCACCCGGCGACGCATTTGGCGATGCCGTAGGTGCTGGGACGGTATTGGTGAAGGAAGTGAAGGTGTCGTCGGAAATGGAGTAGAGAAAAACAGTCCGGCCGCGGGTAAAAATGATGTGGTCATCAGTGGCGGCAACATATCCGAGGAAGGTGGTCAAGCGGGGTTTGAGTTCCCGGGCAATCTCGTGGACTTCGTTATCCTGCACAGTGATCACTTGCAGCGGGAAGTAGCCTTCCTGGGTGCCGGTGGTGCCGTCGTAGTTGCCGCCATACAGCCAGGCCGCAGCAGACGGCATAAGGGTGAGTCCGTGCGCGGTAGCAAGGAACTGGCTGGTGTCGGTGGCCTCAGCGATCATGCCGGGGCTGTCCAATGGGCTGGAATAGACCGCAGACAGAGTGTCGAGGTAGTGGAAGCCGTTGTCCGAAACCGAGATGGGTGCGCTTGGTTTTGCATACCGGTGCACGATGGCGTTGAAGTACACGCGATCGCCAAAGATCTCCATGTGTGGCCGGGATGCGGGCCCTAGGCTCGTGTAATTGACGTCCCAGATGACGTCGTCGATAGACCCGAGTAGTGTGATCTGGCCGCCGGTGAGGGGTGCACTGAAGATTCGCCACTTTGTGGGGCCGTAGTTGAGCTCGGATTCGATCCACGTAACGGTCTCGTTGTTTGCCGCGGCGGTCACGATTGTGGGCGTTGGTTGGGTGGGTGTTGGTCCTGTGGGGGCTGGGCGGGTTAAGGGGATTGGCGTGAATGTGCCAGCCTCGAGGATCCCCAGTTCATCTGGTGTGTTGGGTTGACCGTCGTGGATGCATGATTGGGCGAGCCTGCGGACCGCTATTGTGCGGGTTGTCGGCTGTTTTCCTGTGGTTGAAGTGGGTAGCGCCGATAGCGGTGTGGCCGTGGGGACGCAGCGTTCCTCAAGTTCCTTTGGATCGGCTACACCTGTGTATTTGGTGGGGAAAGCCTGGTCTAAGCTGCCAAATTCGGTGATCTGCCAAGCTGTGGTGGGAGATTGTGCGCCGCTGTGGTTTAGGAGCGCTAGCCCGGTTGTGTCTGCTGTTGGCCCACCCTGTTGATTTTCGACGATTCTCCCGCTGTTTGGTCCCGCGCAACCGGCTACCAGCGCAACGAGTAGCGCGGTGGTGAGCCCGGCGAGGGTGTGAGTGGTGAGCCGTTTTCTGGCTCGGGAGGTGGTGCGAAACAACGGTGTTTCCCAACTGTGGCGTCGCTTACTGATAGCCACCATTGTGGCATTTTCCGTACCTTAAGGCGAGAAAACGGTACGTATTCGGCGTCCGTTATGGATGTGTTCAGGTTTTCCTCGGGTTGCGCTGATATTTTAGAGCCGGACGGTTGATGCCGTGCGTTCCCATGTAGTTCAGCGAGACAGGAGGTGGCCGTGCGACACGCGCGAGATAAGCAGAGCGATGCGTTAACCATCTTCCTTGGAGTGCTCGGGGAACTCATGATTACCGTTGGCCTCCTGATTGGTGGCTACATTGTGTGGAACGTGTGGTGGGATTCAAACCAGTCCGCCGCGGTTGCTGCGCAGGACGTCAAGGAGTTTTACCAGAGCGTTGAGGCTGCGCCCGCGCAGGAGGGTGAGGTTGTCACAAAGGGTGACCCGCCTGTGATTGACCCTGTGCCGCATGGCGAGACTTTTGGTGTGCTGATTGTGCCCAAGTGGTACGGCATCACAAACAATACGATGCCGTTGAAGGAAGGAACCACACCGGACGTTCTTGACCTTGCTGCCGCGGGACACTACGTGGGCACTGCGATGCCGGGCGAGGTAGGTAACTTCTCCGTGGCTGGTCACCGGCGCAGCCACGGTAACTCGTTCCGCAGGATTGACATCCTGGAAAAGGGTGACCAGGTGATCGTGGAAACCAAGGACACCTGGTATATCTACGAGGTCACAGGCCACGAAATCGTGCTGCCTACGCAGACCGAGGTGATAGCACCGGTCCCGGACAAGCCCGGAGAAATCCCCACGCAGCGCCTGCTGACAATGACTACCTGTCACTCGGTGCGGGTGGGCGAATGGGGTAACGATCACCGCTGGGTGACGCACGCCAAACTGGTGGGTTGGATGGACCGCTCTGAGGGTATGCCGGAGCAAGTGCTTAACGATCCGGGGGTTAAATAATCATGTATGCGGCATTGTGGAAGGTTCTTCCCGGCCCTGCGTGGCTGCGGATCATCATGCTCGTAATTCTGTTGGCGGCAGTGGTCTACTGCCTGTTCACATGGGTTTATCCGTGGATTTCGGACACCTTTGTGAGCGGGGACCCAAGCATCGAAAACTAGCTTCCTGGGTGTGTTGGGTCCTGACATGCAGGCCTGACATCTTTTTCGGAGCTACTCCGTGGCTCACCCGGGTACAAAGTCTCACGATTTCTTGGCGCGGCGCACATAGGGTATTTATTACAGATTCGTCTACGCCGTTGCCTAGAGTGCGCCAGGTCAGGCCTACATAGCGGGGGTGCGTAAGACCGTACTCCACTCCGCCTACTTGGCAGTCGCTTTGGATAGAGCTTAGTGGCTTATTACTTGACGCAGCGGACGTCGCAGAATCTTGCAGGCTGTAGTGCCCGTTGCGGGACGGGCGCTCAGACAGCTGCAATGGCGCAGCGCTAAGCCACCGTGACCCGGTTCGGGGATGGCGGTGTCTAAGAAAAGCGGGGCCGCCGGAGGAGTCTGGTGGCCCCGCGCCTTTAGTCGAACAGCCGCGGGACTGTCGTCCCGCAAATTCTTCTGAGTTCAGGGCATTATTAGACCGTGGGTGGACAATACGTCAACGAGTCTAAGTTTGAGCCGGTGGAGATGATCCGGGCCTCGCGGCTAGTTGTGCGCATGGGCACTACCCTGCTGACCGCGGGAAGCGGCAGCTATCGCGTTAAAACCGCAATGCGCCAAGTTGGCGCCGCCCTGGGGATGACGTCGATCCATGCGCAGGTGACTATCAACGAAATCACAGCCACCTGCCACCGCGGCAGCATTTACCGCACCGAAGTAGCCCAAACCAGCACCATCGGCGTGAACTCAGATCGTATTGGCCTGATTCAAAACTATTGCGAGGCACTTGAACCGGCGCCTGCGGGCGCCAGCGAGGCAGACATCGCAGACCGGATGGGTCGCCTTGAGGCGTTTCTTGACGAGGTGGAGGCGCGCCCACACCTGTATCACGACATTGCCAATTCACTGTGTGCGGCAGTGGCCTGTGCTGCGTTCTCCTTCCTGAATAACGGCGGACTCTTTGAGGTGTTGGCCGTGTTCTTTGGCGCGGCGCTCGGGCAGTACGTGCGCAGGCTCATGCTGCACCGCGGCTTGAACCAGCTGGCCGTGACGATGATTGCCGCGGCTGTGGCCTCATTCTTGTATCTGGCCATTGCGAATGGCATGTACGCAACCGGACTTGTTCAAACCCTGCACGAATCGGGGTACGTTTCTGCCGTGCTGTTCCTCGTGCCAGGCTTCCCGTTGATAACGGCTGCGCTGGACCTCTCTCGGCTCGACTTCTCTGCGGGTATGTCTCGGCTCTCGTATGCGCTGATGATCATGATTTCGGCGGCGTTGAGCTTGTGGGCGGTTTCGGCGCTGTTGGGCTTGGAGCCGGCTCCTCCTGAGCCGCTTCAGATCAATGAGGCACTGTTTGTGGTGTTGCGTCTTGTTGCTTCGGCGCTTGGCGTGTGGGGTTTTGCCATGATCTTCAATTCGCCGTGGAAGGTGGCGCTTATTGCTGCGGGCATCGGCATGATTGCTAACACTGCCCGCTTGCTGCTGGTGGATGATGGCATGTTTGTGCAGGGTGCGGCTTTTGCTGCGGGCCTGATTGTTGGTGTCCTTTCGAACGTGATTGCGCCGCGGCTTAACGTGCCGCGTATTACGCTGTCTGTTCCGGCGGTGGTCATTATGATTCCTGGGGCGGCTGGTTATCGTGCGATCTACTATCTGAACGCCGGTGATACGTTGCAGGCGTTGACGTACGGTTTTAACGCGATTTTTGTGGTGATTGCGGTTGCGGTTGGCCTCACGTTTGCCCGTTCGTTGACTGAACAGCACTGGTTTGACGCGTCTAAGTAATCTTCTAGTTGTTCCGGTGGTGTGGGCTGCGGGGCGGTTTTGATTTTCGACGACACCCCTTGGTTCCAGCGTCAGCTTAGATATCTTGCGTGGTCGTTTTGCTATTAGGGCGCTGGCTCGGGTAGCCTTAATTCGCTCGTCATTGTGCGGGCAAGGAGACGTGCGAGAGTGGCCGAATCGGGCACCCTGCTAAGGTGTTAGGGGCGCAAGCCCCTCGAGGGTTCGAATCCCTCCGTCTCCGCCGTGTAACACATGAAAGCCCCGGAATCTAAGGATTCTGGGGCTTTTCAGTGCTCGAAATCGGCTTGGTGGTGAGTAAACCCCACCATGACCGCTTGTTTCCGAACTTTGGGACCGGAGCTTAAGCAAGTCGAGCGGGAAAACCACCCGTAGCGATGGGTCCCCAGCTTTCCACGGTGATGCGGATCAGGGATTTACCTTGAGTGCGCATGGCTTCGCGATATTCGTCCCAGTCAGGGTGCTCGCCCGAGATGCACCGGAAGTACTCCACGAGTGGCTCCACCGAGTCAGGTAGGTCGATAACTTCCGCGGTGCCGTTGACTTGCACCCAAGCGCCACCAAATTCGTCGGAAAGCACACAGACGGACGCGGCGGAATTACGGCGCAGGTTTACCGCCTTTGCCCGGTCTGGATACGTGGAGATGACAATCTGGCCCTCAGCGGACAAACCCATAGTGACGGGCGACATCTGAGGAAGGCCATTCGCGCGAGTGGTCATGAGGATACCGTTGTGGCGGGGACGAATGAAATCCTCGAGCTCGCGGCGGTCCACAGTGGTGTTGGTTGCGATGTGTCGTGCCATGTGTGAAGCCTTTCAGAGCCCATGGGGCTTGTCAAAGGGTGGCGCCAGGCCTTGCGTGGCGCCACCGCTCATGATGTATGCGCAGGCTTGCGCAGGCATCTGACGGGCACGCTGCAGGAGAGTAGTTTGTGCAGTGCGCCGCGACGTTTTAGTTAACGTGTCACGCATCACGCGTGCAAGATTTGAGCTTGAGGCGGGCGGGCAGGTAATGTTTTCTCTGGTCGAAAGACCATGCGTTCGTAGCTCAACGGATAGAGCATCTGACTACGGATCAGAAGGTTGGGGGTTCGAATCCCTTCGAGCGCACAGATAAGGCCCGCGATGTATGTCGCGGGTCTTTTTGTGTACCCGGTGGGTTTTGCGTACTCGGCGGGTTGTGTGTGGGCCATGGGGATTAGTGCCGGAGACTAGTTACTTTTGGACGCGGTCTCGGCACAATAAGAGGGTGAGCTCGGCTAGTGAATATGACAACGCATCAGACCCCATGTTGTTTGGTGTTCCGGCTGGTTATGCCGAAGGCAATGAGCTCTATCCGGACGTGTTAGGCGTTGCGCGCAGCCGTGAGTATTTTGTAGGAACCTCGCGCCGCGTGCAGGCATGGGGTGAGATTGTGCGCGCGATCGTTTTGGTGATCGTGGTGTGGCTCGTCGCGTTCCTCTTGGTGCGAACTTTGCCGTCTAGCCCGGCGGCTGCCCCGGCAGCACATTCGCAGGCAGCTTCGCCGTCCGCTCCGTCCGCATAGTGGATTTTCGACGAGTCCCTCGCCTTCTAGTTTATTACCATCAGTTACGCTGACCTGCAATTTTGTGGCAAACTCGAAGCTTTACGAGTAAAACGATAGGATAGATAGCGCGAATCGTAGGATGTAAGACGTCCGATCGCTTGCGACCACAGCCTTCCTCAACGGTTCGCCTTTTGTGTGCTCGAACCGCACACCTATGCTTCCTTATCTGTATGACTACTTAGTTGGGTGAAATCATGAAGCGCGTTGCCGCTCTTGCTGTTGTTTCCTTGGTATTCCTCGGTGCCTGTTCCTCGAACGATGACACGGATACTTCCGCAAACAACTCTTCGGACACCGCATCGAACTCAAGCTCGAACACCAAGACGGATGAGCGTGAGTACACCATGGCAGACGGCTCCAAGGTCACCTTTGACCGTCTCGCCCCATTGCCAGAGAACATGATGGCTGACGTACAGGCACGCTTTGACGCAGTCCTGTTTGAGCCGGACGTTGATGCTTACACCGCTGCGGCTGCAACCGACGCGGGCCCAGACGAGACCGTTGACACTGTCCTTGCATTCAAGGGACTTGCCACCACGCTGGGTTCTGAAACCGGTAAGTACTACGGCGGCGTGATCCGCATGGTGACCGACTGCGACGGCACTCCTACTACTACCTGGGGCTTCATCGGCCAGGACCAGACCACTCCAACCCCATCTGCATGCGACTCCACAGATCCAAAGGCTGACGCCACGGCTGCAGCGGACAGCTACATCGTCAACGCGCTGGGTGGCCCTGACGCTTGGGTAATTGTCACTCAGAACTCCGACAAGTAATCCGGCAGCTCATCTGTCTGCCTAACTGCCTGCTGCCTAGCTGCCTGCTGCCCAGTTGCCTGTCTAGCTAGTTGCCGGTGCGGTTGGTGAAACTGTGGTGTTGCTCGCGTTGGGCGCCCAATGGTTTTAGTTCCCGCTCGTTGCGGGTAGACTAGGAGAGAAGCGATCGCGGTTAATACCGGGAACGCTGGGCGTTCGTAGCTCAACGGATAGAGCATCTGACTACGGATCAGAAGGTTGGGGGTTCGAATCCCTTCGAGCGCACAGATCAAGAAGGTCCTCATCGCAGAAATGCGGTGAGGACCTTTTTCTTGTGTTTTTTGGGGACGTTCTGAGGGCCTTCTGAAGATTTTGTTCGAGGGTAGTGTTCAAGCCTGCTTTACCGCTCGCTTCCGCACTTTGGGATCGGAGCCGCGCTTGTATACTGGCGGTGATTCCAAACCATGGAAGTGGGCGAGCGATATCTCAACCGTTGAATCCGCCTCAACTGGCAAGCCTCAGCAAAGAAACCCGCAACCTGCCACATTTTCACTTGAGATTCAAGCGCTCCGAGCCCTTGCCGTCACCCTGGTTGTCGTGTATCACCTGTGGCCGGGGGCGGTGCGCGGCGGCTACTTGGGTGTTGATATCTTCTTTGTCATCTCGGGTTACCTCATCACCTCTGGGATGCTGCGCGAATATGACACCACAGGCCGGTTGAGCCTAGCCAATTTCTATGCGCGCCGTGCCCGCCGGATTTTGCCTGCCGCTACTGTCGCGATTTTGTCCACGGCTATCCTCACCATGCTGTTTGTGCCCAATACGTGGTGGCAAGACGTGAGCAGGCATGCGCGCGGCTCCCTGCTGTACTTTGAAAACTTCCTGCTCGCGCATGATTCGGTGGATTACCTTGCGCAAAACCAATCGCCCTCCCCGTTTCAGCACTTTTGGTCGCTGTCCGTAGAGGAACAGTTCTATCTCCTGTGGCCGGTGTTGTTTGTGTTGGTGGCGGCTGGTTTTATGCTTGGTTGCCGCTTGCGCGCCGCGCGTGCATCGTCTTCCGCCCTGATTTCCGACGATCCTGCCGCCTCCCAGCCAGGCCTTCCTGATCCTCGGGTGCGCTGGGTGGTATTCGGTGCGCTCGCGGTGCTGACCGCCGCTTCCTTTGCCTACTCGGTGGCGTTGGTCTCGCACGCTGACCCGTCAGCGTACTTTGTGACACCTACGCGGTTTTGGGAACTAGGGCTTGGGGCACTGCTTGCCTTTGGCGTGACGTATACCCATGCCGGGGTTCGTGCTGTGCGTAGTGTACGCATCTTGCACGCTGGTGAAGCCATTATGGCCGCAGTGCTCGTTACCGCAGCTTTCACCTACCGTTCCGATTTGCCTTTTCCTGGGGCCGCAGCGCTGCTTGCAACAGCGCCCACTGCGGCGCTCATCTACCTCGCCGCACGGAATGGAACGCAGCGCGACTACGGTGCGCTACCTGGCAACAGCGTGTTACCTGGCAACAGTGCGCTAGCCAACCCGTCCCAGCCCACACCGCTGGTAAGTGGGTGGGCGCTGGTACGCGGCAGGATCGTCGAAAATAAGGGCGTGCAGTGGCTGGGAGACGTGTCCTACTCCCTGTACCTGTGGCACTGGCCACTTGTGGTGATGGCGCCGTTTATCTTCCGGGACTTAACCGACGCGCAGCGGCCGTGGCTGGTGCTCGCGCTGTCATTGGGGCTTGCCCATCTCTCGCGGCGTTATATAGAGCTGCCATGTCAGCGTGGATGGGTGCGTAGCTGGCGGCCACGCTGGGTGTTGGCGGCCGTGGCCACGACGACGGCTGTTTCCCTGACCGTGGCGGCTATGCCCGGTGCGCAGGGCGAAACTCAGCTGGCGCAAGAAGCCGCAGCGCGTAAGCAGATCCTGACTGATCCACCCGCTAACCTTGGCGCGGCGGCATTGCAAGGCAATAGTTTCAAGACTTTTGTGACACCCAGCAAGGTGCTTGTCCCCGCGCTCCAAAAGGCGCGGCGCGATGTCCCGGAAGGGTCTCGTGACGGCACGTGTAAATCGGAGATGGGCGATGATTTCACACCCGAATGCGACTACGGACCGGATAATGCAGAACTCACAATAGCGCTGGTAGGGGACTCACACATCGAGCAGTACATACCCGCATTTCAAGGGCTGCTCGCCGGTAAATCACTGCGCATCAAAACGTTCATCCACGCATCCTGCCCCTTCTCCACTGCCGTACGCGTCTCAGATGCTGCCCGCGGCAAGCCTTGCCTCACCGCTAATAAGGCCACGTTGGCGGCCCTGCTTCACGACGATTCACTCGATCTCGTAGTCACGTCTAATTCCACAAATGTGCCATTTGATACCGGCGACGCTCCCACACCAGAAGACGGCTTTATCCACATGTGGACGCAGCTAGAACAGGCGGGCAAGGACGTAGTGGTGCTTTCAGACAATCCATGGCCAGGAGGAGCAGACCGGACCCGCGACTGCGTGGCGATGAACAAGAAGAACCCCACCCGCTGCGAGATGAACCGAAATCAACTCACGGTGACCGACCATCAAGTGGGCGCGGCTAAGGCAATGCCTAACGTGCAGTTTGTGCACACCACCAATTGGTTTTGCACGGACACACAGTGCCCGGCAGTTATTGGAAACGTGCTGGTTTATCGCGACGACCAGCACATCACGTCAACCTACGCAGCTACCCTCACATCACGAGTTCAAAAGGCGATCCCGCAACTGGCTAATCTGCCAGATGCGTAGTGATGCTAGCCGTCCTCATTCACAAAACTAAAGGTGAACGGTGCACTCCACTGAGTAGTCTTGCCACCTGCGGCTGCTGTTTGAACCGCGCTAAGGCGCAACGTGTTGACGCTGCTTAACGCGCTGGTGGAAGTATTCCACACCACATAGCCACCCTTAACCCGCTCGGAATACCTAACAGTGTCTGTGAAAGTAGTCCCATTTACCTCGAACTCGAAGTGATCAATGGTGGAGGATGCGTCCTGCGCCAACTCCTCTGGGAATTCATAGTAGATGCACAGCGAGATATCGCGGATCCCTGCGGTCAGTGGCACGGTCGAGGTGATCTCATACCACTGCGGAACGAGGTTCCAGACGTTTCCGGTTTGCCGGCATTCCACCAAACTTGCAATAGGAAACTCGAACTCGAGGGGGACCGGTTCGGGGTCTGGTGTTGGATCTGGCTCTGGTGTTGGGTCTGTGGTTGGTTGAGGATCTAGGGACGGTTGAGGGTCTGGTGTTGGGTCCGGCTCACTCGGTGTGGGCTCAGCAGTAGGCTCGACGCTCGGGTCTGTGGAGGGAGCCGGTGTTGGATCAACAGTGGGCTGTGGTGTTGGAACAACAGTGGGTTCAGCTGTGGGTTTTGCGGTGGGCTCGGTAGTTGGCATGACTACCGGCATCGTTGTTGGCGCGGTGGGTTCGGGAGTCGGTTTTACTACTGGAGTTTGAATTGGATCCGCGTTGACTGGCTTATTGCGTACTGGCTGCGGCGTGCGAGACGGTGCAACCTGCAAAGAAGCGGAGGAGTCGGACGGTTTGGCGGTACCGTCCGACTCCTGCGCCGGCACAGAAGAGACCTCAACCGTTGGTGAGGTCTGCTGGGACGCGGCAGGATCGTCGGAAATCTCAGCGGTGGGGCTGGAACTCGCAGTGGCACTGGCGCTCTGCGCATCAACTCCAAACGAGCCGGCAAACGGCTGCGAGTGGGGACGCTCAGAGAACAACCCGGCCGCAGCGCTCGCGGCAATAGCCAGCGCAAGGACACCGGCCACCCCGGCCACAATCGCGGTAGACGAATTAGCCGAAACCCACTGACGCACGCGCCCCGGAAAAGAAGCCAAACCACCCGAAGCTGCAGCAGCGGATCCCGCGGTGCCAGCTCCTACCAAGCTGGCACCCTTAAGCGCGGCAACGGAGGCAGGAGCCGCGCCAAGCAGCAGCGGAAGCAAGATCCCACGCAGCGAAGACTCCACCTGCGCAAGCTCAAAAAACAGGACAGAACAGCGCGAACAATCATCAAGGTGTGCGTGCACGCGTTGCGTGCGCCGGGCACTCAACGAATCACGCGTATAAGCGGCAAGATTCTCCTCAACCCATTCGCACTCTTCACTTGGACGCTCACCATCGGGCGCGCCACCCGTCGCCCTACCAGCCACGCTGCCCGAGGAAATATGCGCCTGTAACCAAGACGAACGCAAACCCTCACGAGCACGAAAAGCAAGAGCCGAAACCGCACGCGGAGAAATACCCAACAGCGGAGAAACCTCGGCAGGGGTCATGCCCTCAACCTCGGTGTACCACAGCACCGTGCGCCAATCGGGTGGTAAAGACTTAAACGCGCGGGCCGTAAATGCGCGGTCCTCAGCCAGAGAAGCAATGTCCTCATGAGTAATCAGCTCATGTTCCTGAGAAGCAATATCCACTGTTGGTGCGGCTTTACCAGACCAAGAGATGGAGACGTTGCGGATAGTTGTATAGAGGTAAGGGCGGAATGCCTCGGACGGCCCCGAACCATTGTGCAGGGACTGATAAATACGAGTAAACGCCTCTTGAGCAAGATCCTCAGGGTCATGTGAAGACGTCACAGCGCGCGCCGCGCTCACTGCCGCGGGATAGTGACGCTCCCACAAAACGGAATACGCTGACTCACTACCTGCGCGGACCTGGGCGATAAGGTCAGCATCAGGCAGCTTAGCTTCAACAAGTGTTGAGCTGCTTAGACGAGATGAGTATTCAGACATTGCTTCCAGTTCAACAGGCAGAGCGCGCTCGATCGAAATTCTTGCATATAACCCGGGTGAAACCTAGGGGCAAAGTGCCCGTGTGGCTGTTGGTTTCGTTGTTGGTGATTTCGTGGTTGTTTGCCTCGTGGTTGTTTGCCCTGTGATCGCGGCGGCGGAGGGACCGTAAAGTAACGGTGGTAAGAGGTCTGTGAGGTGTTCATCGAGGTGCTCTACCTCATCCATGAGAATCGCACACCGCAGACACTGGACAAGGTGACTATCCAACCCGTCCTGTTCAGACTTTGTGAGGAGGCCAGCATTGGCAAGCTGGATTTGGTGCGTAGCGTGTGAGCACGAGGGCTCAATCCGTGTGTTGGCGCAATGTAGCTCCACCCACGCGGACCTGAACGCCGCCCTGGCATGTACAACGCACTGACGCATTACCTCGAGTGGAACACCAACCTGTTGGGCAGCATCTGAGAGCGGCAGCCGCTCCACGCTGGCGTACCACAAGATCACTTGGTCCTGGCCATCGAGCGCGGCGAAGGCGCCAGCGATCGCCGAACGTTCCGCACTGGGCGTGTGAAACTGCGAAGGGAACATGTGTGGATCCAATGTGCTGCGGCAGCCTAAGGAGGCCTGACACAGTGGAGGACCGCCATTGCAGCCGGATGTTACGCAGTTCAGAGGGTGAAGAAAATGGCGCGCAATTGGTGCCGGCGCTTTTGGCTCTCAGGTGGAGTTGGTTCTTAAGACGTGCTCGACGCTTAGAACTGTGCTCAGTGCGTGCCGAGACGGTGCGGCAAGGCGCGGTGCGCGGATACGTCCACGGTTGCTGGCGCAAAAGCAATGTTTTGCACAGACGAGGTTGCTTGCTCGGGAGTGAAAAGAACTGCCGCTGGGATGCGGGTGCGAGTAATCGTTAGATCAACGAGTCCAAGAGTCCGAGCGTGGTCTCCCTGCACTGGGAGCCACGAGGATGCAGTGAGAGCGGTCCCACTGAATTTCTTCCGCGTCATGGGTTTTAACCTATCGGGGTAGTTCAATACGCTCAACTATTCTAGGGGTGAATCTCACCTGTAATTCTCTCGTGCTTGTTCACAATGTGTGAGAATTCATCCAATTTGGGCAGATCAACCCATGTGATCTGCCTTTTGTGAAACGTTTCGAACGCTATCTAGGGCGGCTCAGTCTCAGCGTTTTTAGGTGACGTGCAGGCTGTTCTGAACTGCATCGTCGCCTATTTTGAGCCGATTTCTCGGAAGCGCAAGGTGATCGAATCGATTTGATTTTTTGACAAAATACTTTGTGGTTTCAATCCCATTTCCTGTGTGACACGTTTTAGGTTCAAAAAAAGGAGGTGGCTACTCCTACGAGTAGCCACCTCCTACGAGCTGCAAAACTAGCGTTTTACACACTCAGAAGATTTCGAGATCCAGACACATTCCGGCTTATGCGGTCATAGACCTGCGGAATGGTGGATCGGTGAAATCACAGTGGGCGGATGTGCTCTGCCTGAGGACCCTTTGGACCCTGGGTCACCTCGAACTCAACCTGCTGGTTCTCTTCGAGGGAACGGTATCCGTTGGACTCGATGGCGCTGTAGTGTGCGAACACGTCAGCCGAGCCGTCCTGAGGGGCGATGAATCCGTAGCCCTTTTCGTTGTTGAACCACTTCACGGTTCCGATTGCCATTTTGTACTCCTTCAAGAGTTGTGAGACCGCCTCCTGTTGTGGAGGCTTGACGTCACGGTGATCGTCGTCAAACTCTTGAGGATCAAGAACGCAAGCCACCTTGATGATGACAGGCGCGACGTGCGAGGCACTGCAACTTCGCGTCAACTCTAGCGGTTAGCGCCAGTAAATGCCAGAAGTTTTGGCCAGTTTGAGCAATGTTTACGGCAATGAAACTAATTTTCGCGTGATATTGGCCTCTGTGGGCGACTAATCGAGGCGCGGGGCACTCATCCCCATGGTTTGTCCCCATGGTTCCTGACTAACTGTGTGAAAGCCAACGTGTTCATAAAATCCGATAGCGCGGGTGTTTTTGGCGCTCACTCCAAGGTGGACTCCCAAAACACCTGCAGCCCAAAACGCGTTGAGGAGTGTGAACAGCAGTTCGCGGCCGCGACCTTCTCCCTGGGCCTGAGGCAGGATATCGATGTGGAAGTGTGCTGGGTAGCGGGACGCTACATCGTGGTGTGTGGGGGCCCATCGCATGAGGGTCTGAATCAGGTCAGAGTCAGGGCTGCCAGCGGTGAACTTTACCTGTGAGTAGGCGGCACGTAGGGGCGGCCACCACTGTCCCTCGAGTTCCCGGTCAAAAGCGAGTGAATCAGCCACACCAACCGCATAACCAACCGGCTGGTCCGTGCCGTCTACAAGAACAAATGCAAACTCTGGATGCAAAGTTGCATACGCGCCAACGTAGAGTTCGCCGAGCAGACGCGGGTCGGTGTACATACTCGACGCATCGTTTCCAGCGTCTCCTGTTAGGAGGCAGATCTCATAGAGTCTGTCGATTTCGTCTTTATTGCCGGCGCGTAGTGGCCGAATTGAGTACTCGCTCATGGATCCACTCTAGGTCTGTCGGCTCTAGGTCTGTCGGCTCTGGGTCGGGTTATAGGTCAGAAAGTGTGTCTGTGATCCTGTTCTAGCCGCGTGTTTACGCGGTTGGCACGGGTTCAGTATGGGTTTGAAGGTTCACTCTTGATTACGCCATGCAGATAACGTCACGTGAGATCCCCCAACGCACTACAACGCATAAAAAAGGCGGGAGGAGCCCGCGCTTCCTCCCGCCCAATGAGGACGTCCAGGCACCATACAGAGGGGTCAAAAGGTGCCGGCCTCATCCTCACGTCTGAGTTTTTCGACACTCATATTCAATAACAGTTCTGGCACCGAAATCCGGGCCCAAAGTCCCGAGTTCTCTTTCTCACCCACCCGTGAGGCGCGTGATCAGGCGCCTCATGCACATGCGGGTTCTAAAATATGATTACTTGCAGTGGAAAGGATTCTCCAGGATGAGCGTGGCGCCGTATAGCTCCCGCAGGGCCTATTTTATTTGGGCCGTTGCCACCGCGGCGTACATTGTTGCGATAGTTCATCGCACTTCGCTTGGGTTGACTGGCCTTGAAGCAGCCAAGCGGTTTGGCGCTTCAGCCTCGGAACTTTCCCTGTTTACTGTGGTGCAGTTGTGTGTATATGCGGCCGCCCAGATTCCTGTTGGCATCGCCCTAGATCGCATCGGAGCTCGCCGCTTAATTGCGTTGGGCGCGGTGATGATGGCGGTTGGCCAGTTTGGTATGGCCTTTGTTCATTCGATTCCGTTGGCGCTTGTGGCGCGCGTTTTGATTGGCGCTGGGGACGCAACCACTTTTGTTTCTGTGCTCAAGCTCATCGCGGTGTGGTTCCCGCCGCTGCGTGCGCCGCTGCTCTCGCAGATTACAGGCCAGATTGCGCAGACCGGTCAGATAATCTCGGCCATTCCGTTCGTGTTTGTGGTTCACAAGCTCAGTTGGTCTCCCGCGTACGCGATTCTTGGTGTACTTGGAATTTTTGCTTCTTTGTGGACGCTTGCGTGGGTGCGTGATCGCCCTGATGTGGCTCATGCTGGCACTGCTAGGCGGGTGCGCCCTATTGATGTTGTGCCAGCTCAGCCCGGGGTGACGCCGTTTCGTGGGGCGATTCATGCTGCTGGTTCATGGCTGGGTTTTTGGACTCACATGGTGACGGCGTTTTCGTTTAACGTGTTTATTTTCCTGTGGGGTTCGCCGTTTTTGCTGTTGGGGCAGGGCCTCACTCAGTCCAATGTCTCGCTGATTGTCACGTGTATGACGCTCGTCGGCATGGTTGCGGGTCCGTTGATTGGTTTGTTTTGTTCGCGGCATCCTTTGCGACGATCCTGGCTGGTTTACGCCATTGTTGCGGCTGTGACGGTGGCTTGGCTGGTTATGCTTGTGCCTTCGCATCCGCTTCCGCTTGGGGTGTTGTTGCTCTGCTGCATGACGATTTCTGTGGGCGGCCCGGCGTCCTTGATTGGTTTGGATTTTGCGCGCACGTCTAACCCCACGGAGCACCTTGGTGTGGGTAGCGGGATTGCCAATATGGGTGGTTTTGTGGGCGGGTTCTTGTGCATCTTGGCTATTGGGTTTGTTCTTGATGCGCTGCGCCCGGATGGCAACTATATTCTCGACGATTTCCGTAAGGCGTTCCTCGTCTTACTGATACCGCTCGTGGTTGGGTTTGTGGGCACGCTGGTGACGCGCAGGTCAACGCGTTCGGCGTATCGGGATCGCGGCATTGTGGTTCCACCGCTTCGAGATGCGTGGCGTAGTTATCGAGGAAAGTAGCCCTGCCTGCATCTAGTTCTGTATGCAACTAGCTCTGCACGCGAGTGGCCCCGCGCGCGTTTGATACGGCGTTAAGTTACTCGTGAAATGTGTCGAATAACTGGGTGTGACAAAGCGTATAAGGCAGCGTGATAGTGCCGATACTCAGCAGTCGAATGCGGCCGAGGTGGGTCGTCCTCAGGGTTGGCTCAGTTCCACGTTGTTGGTGGTGCTTATTGTGGTCATTGTCGCGTACGTGGTGGCACACTTGGTCTGGCACTAACTGCTGCGGTGCCTGACCACGACCGTGGCTGTCCGCTGCTGTATTTGACTGCTGTGGCATCTGGCTGCGGTGGGCTGACCGCTGTGGCATCTGACCGCTGCGGCATCTGACTGCTGTGGCATCTGACTGCTGCGGGATGAAGCCGCCACGGGGCTGGAAATCGGGGATTCGTCGGGAATCTACGTGGCGCATTTATGGTGTGGGTGCAGCAAAAAAGATATATCTACAGCAAAAATGATGGATCTCATGATGTGGTCCACTTGGTCCAACCGATCCAACCGATCCACCCGGTCCACTTGGTCCAACCGATCCAACCGGTCCATCTGGTCAACCCAGCCCACGCCGCCGTGTGTTAGTTGACGCGGAAGCCTTCAGGGAGTCCGCCGCCTACGCTCAGGTAGGTCACCATTCCGGCTACCAGCACCACGATTCCCCAGAGGGCTAGCGGCATGCCAGGCACGAGGGCGATGGAGAAGAAGCCAAAGACGATCTGCGCCATGATCAGCACCAGCGTGATAACCAGCGTGGCAGCAAGCACCTTTTGCGGTGCGTGGATTGCGTTACCTTTGGGCATGTCGCGGGCAAGGGCTGCGGCGGGGCCAAAGTGCTCGTTGAGTCGCTCGCCCGGGTGGGTGTGTTCCCAGCCTTTGATGTCGTTGAGCGTGGTCAGTATTCGCTGGTCCTCAATGCCCTTGCGGCGCATGAGTTTAGTGACCTGCGAGTAGTACTTGATGTCCATGTATGTCCTTGTGGGCGGGTTATAGGCAGCCGTCCGGTCCACAAACGGCGGCGTTGTCCACAGTGAAGTCTAGGCCCTGTAATGCGGTCAGGGCCGCCGGGGCCCGCAGCGGGGATGCAGGTGCGGTTGCGCTGTTGGCGGCCTGATTTTCGACGACACCCACGCTCTGATCATCACGTGCGCTTGCGTTGGATGTTGCTTGAGTGTCAGGCATGGCTGGAACTTTCAGCGCTGTCCTCGCTGGTGCGCTCGGCTGCTACCTGCTCGAGGACCTGGGTGAAGGTTTCGGCGGCCTGGGCGCCGGAGACGCCGTACTTGTTGTCAAACACGAAGAAGGGCACGCCGTTGATGCCGTAAGCGCGGGCCTGGTTGATGTCTTCTTGGACGTCGTTGGCGTACTGGCCTGATTCAAGCGCAGCACGAGCTTCATCCTTGTCCAAGCCAACCTCTGCGGCGAGCTCGGCGAGCGAATCGATCTTGCCCACGTGACCGCCCTCGGTGAAGTAGGCCTTGAGTAGGCGTTCCTTCATTTCACGCTGTTTGCCGTGGGCCTTGGCAAAGTGCAAGAGCTGGTGCCCGCGCAGCGTGTTGGTGTGCTTGAGCAGGTCAAATCGGTATTCGAGGCCAACCTCTGCAGCCACGTTGGTTACGTGTTCTAGCATTTGTTCGAGTTGGCCGGCAGGCATGCCTTTGAACTTTTCTAGGAAGTCGATTTCCGAGCCGTCAAAGTCCACCGGGGTGTCCGGGGCGAGTTCGAACGAGTGGTATTCCACCTCTACGTTGTCGCGGCCGGCAAACTGGGCGAGGCCATTCTCAAACTTCCGCTTGCCGATGTAGCACCATGGGCATGCGATGTCGGACCAGATATCTACCTTTAGGGGAGCGCTCATAATGTCAGTCAACGGCGCAGTTGCCGCTGCTATTCCCGGCGCGCCAACTATGTCCGCCAACTACCTCGCGAGATCGTACCTGCGGGAAGACGACCAAAGTATTAGTTGACGCTTCAAGTATTGCGTGAGACGCTTGAAGCATCAATCAATCGTCGGGTGGACCACAATGAACAACGCAACGCAACCAGAATCGTCGAAAATCATGGCGGACCTCACGCCGCAGCAAGGTGCACAACTACCCAGCCACACTGGATCCACACCAAGTGCCCGCGTGCCCGAACCGCACGCACTGACAAGCGCGGACCTGCTGCCCGCCGAACTCGACATGGACGCCGTCACCCTCTACGTACGCGACCTCGACGCCATGGTGAAGTTTTACACGCAGGTAATCGCACTCAATGTGATCGACGGCGACGGCCACACCTCAGCGGCGGTCGACAAACGCGAGGGGATCGTAACGCTCGGCCGCGGAAAAACACCCATCATGGTGCTACGCCACGAACCCAACCTGCCCTTTGCCGGGCGAGGCCAAGCAGGCCTCTTCCACACCGCCATTCTGTTTGAGACGAAGGCCGCGCTCGCAGCCGTAATTGTGCGCGTGGCCCAGCATGCGGGGGATCTGTACACGGGCTCGGCAGACCACCTAGTGTCCGAGGCCTTCTACCTCAACGATCCCGAGGGCAACGGCATCGAGCTGTACTGGGACCGCCCGCGCAATCAGTGGCGTTGGAACGGCTCCTCGGTGGTGATGGACACCCTGCAGCTAGATCCCAATGATTTTGTGCACACCCACCTAACTAAGCAGGCGCTCAACGCCCCTGAACTCGAAGAAGCAAAGGTGGGACACGTCCACCTGCAGGTGGGAGACACGCGCGCCGCACGTCAGTTTTACGTGGACACGCTTGGGTTTGAAGCTACCAGCGAGATGCCCGGCGCGCTGTTCGTATCTGCTGGCGGATATCACCACCACATGGCTATGAACGTGTGGAACTCGCGCGGCGCAGGGCCGCGCGCCTCCTCGCTGGGGCTCGGTGAGGTCTCGCTTCTGGTGCCTACTTCCGACGAGGTGACGGCTCTTGCTGATCGGCTCGCGTTTGGTGGGATCTCGGCGCACCACGACGGCTCGGCATTGCGATTCGAAGACCCCTGGCGTAACGCCATTGCCGTAAGCGTGGGGTAGTAGGCGCAGTTACTTTGGGTCGGTTGATTCGTTGGTTGATGCGGCGGCTAGCGTGGTGGATGCGGCGGCGGCTTTTTACAGGTCGGCGCTGGGCGCAGGCTTAACCAGGCGGGCTGCCACTCGCTTTGAGCCGCGCTTAGCGAGCACCTGCGTGAACGTACCGGCCATAGCGCTCACGGCAGAGAAGGTGAGGAGCGAGACCATCCGGGCATCGTCGTCGTCAACGGAGTGAGACAGTCCACCCGTGGACTTGTCCCACGCCTTCTCCACGACCTTCTGCGCAATCCAGCCGGCAGCAAAAGAAATCACCAGCGTGGCGATCTTCTCCACACCGGACTGCTTGGGCTGCTCGTTCTTAGGCTGCTTGCTCATCGTGACTCCACTTCGTCAATGCGCTGGGTCGGTTCTGAAGGAACATACTGAAATAACGTTTGCTACACCCAAAATATCGGCTCACCTGCCAAGCCGCGAACTGGCCGCGCCACAATGGCGAAGTTGGGCCCGCTGTCCCGAGTGATGAACCTCCTACATCGACCTATTTTGCGTGGCGGTAGACTGGATAGGTACGACAGGGGAGCGCACAGTGCGCTGAGAGTGCCTGAGATAGGCAGACCCTCGAACCTGATCCGGTTAGTGCCGGCGTAGGGAGTCGGGCTTCTCGCCATGTTGCGTGAGCGCAACATGGAACCCCTCCTTTCCCAAGGAGGACACGTTGGGTACAACGCGCACGCGGAACATTGCCGCCGTCGCATCCACATTCGCGCTCGTCATGGCTCTGGCAGCATGCGCGCCGGGTTCTGATTCGGACAAGAACGCGGCCGAATCGCCAACTACCAGCGCCAGCTCAGATGGTACGGCGGACTCGCAGGGCGAGCCCGCTAATAAGACGGTGCGGTTGGTAGCCCATGATTCGTTTGTTATTTCCGACGAGTTGAAAGCTCAGTTCACCAAAGACACCGGATATGAACTCGAGATTGTGACAAACGGAGATGGCGGCGCACTCGTCAACAAGCTGGTGCTCACCAAGGATGCACCACTTGGCGATGCCGTATTCGGTGTAGACAACACCTTTGCCTCGCGCGGCATCGCAGAAGGCGTTTTTGCGCCATACACCTCGGATAAGCAGTCGACCACAGGCACCTCACTCGCAGTCCCCGGCGATACCTCACTCAACGCAATTGACTACGGTGACGTGTGCTTAAACCTTGATACTGCATGGTTCACCGAACACAAACTAGCTGAGCCGCAAACGTTCGAAGACCTGACCAAGCCGGAGTACAAGGACCTGACGGTTGTGACCAACCCAGCCACTTCGTCGCCAGGCTTGTCCATGCTCCTAGGCACCATCGGTGCCTTTGGCGCGGACGGGTACCTGAATTACTGGCAGGAACTGAAGGACAACGGCGTAAAGATCGACGACGGCTGGGAAGACGCATACTACGTGGACTTCACTGGCGCTGGCGAGGGGGACCGGCCCATTGCGCTGTCCTACGCTTCTTCGCCCGCTTTTACCGTAAGCGATGACGGAAAGTCGACCACCACGAGCGCGATGCTAGACACCTGCTTCCGCCAAACCGAGTACGCCGGCGTGCTGGCTGGAGCAAAGAACCCCGAGGGCGCGAAAGCACTCATCGACTTCTTGCTTGGTGTTGACTTCCAGAACTCGATTGCAGACGCAATGTACATGTACCCCGTGTCAGACGAAGCTACTTTGCCAAGCGACTGGGCCAATTTTGCTCCGCTGCCCACCAAACCGATTGCGGTTGCGCCAGCCGACATCGCAGACAACCGCGACGCATGGCTCAAGGACTGGAGCGCAAAGATCATTGGCTGAAAGGACGCTCGAACACCCTGCGCCAAGTGCTAGGCACGGTGCTGACACGGCAAGTGCTACGTACTTGGCCGCAGGGTCGAGCGCGCCCCTTCGCAGGGCACGGGCGCGGCGGCGCTTGCTGATCTGGGGCGGCGCAGCCCTCGTGCCCATTGTCTTTCTTGCCATCTTCTTTGGCTGGCCAGTGGTTGCTCTCGTGGGGCGTGGTTTCTTTCATGAGGGCGCACTGGACCTGTCCGGCTTTAGCGAGGTGCTCAGCGCCCCGCGCACGTGGCGGCTGCTCGGTATTACGCTGGCACAGGGGTTTGTGGGTACCGCGGTGGCCCTTGGGCTCGGGCTTCCCGGCGCTTACGTGCTCTACAGGTGCAAGTTTCGCGGGCGCATGCTTGTGCGCGGGCTTGTGACGGTTCCATTTGTGTTGCCCACCGTGGTGGTTGGTGTCGCCTTTCGAGCATTGCTGACCTCGAGTGGGCCGCTCGGGTTCCTCAAACTCGATGGCACGTTCATCGCGGTTGTGGCG
>Ga0182744_1000508_pt1 | contig 36636 bp, 25 predicted proteins | sample eDN3rd30CKraftMG_FD_128525 | JGI IMG/M metagenome (GOLD analysis project Ga0182744, IMG submission 128525) | Enriched Miracle-Growth compost microbial communities from Emeryville, California, USA - eDNA 3rd pass 30_C Kraft MG (version 2) (version 2) ... | reverse complement strand
TTAGCCCAAGCTGCCGGTACCGTCAGAATGGATTGTCTCGCGACTACTTGAAATTATTGCTTTGTATCGTTAGATGATCTTTATAATATCATATAACGATTCTTGAACAAGTGTTGTACGGCGGTTTTTGCGGCACAGACTTTCATGAGGCCCCGCTGGAAGCTGCTTGGACCATCGCCTGAACAGCGTTCGAACCCTTGCGGCGACTCACGGCGATCGGCCCCGCCGGCGACCGCCCCGCAATGGAGAGCCCACTTGACCACAAGGGGATTCAGCGCCAAACTGGTTTGGCCCCGTCCAATAACCTTTTGAAACATATGCCTGACACCATGCCCACCGTCCCCGTGAAACGCAAGCCTGTGGAAAGCGCCGACTCCAATCACGCCGGCGCGCTGTCCAAGGCCCTGGATGTGCTGGAAATGGTGGTGAGCTCCCCCTATCCGCCGTCGGCGGCGCACATCACCGACGAATTGAAGCTGCCGCGGCCCACCACCAATCGCATCCTGAGCAATCTGGTGCGTTTGAACTTTCTGAAGCGGGATCTGAAACAGCGCCAGTTGATCGAAGGCGACCGCCTGCTGAAGCTCGCCCTGAACGTGATCGCTCGCGCCACCCAGCGCGGGCCTTCGCACGAAATCCTGCGCGAACTGTCGGGGCGCACCCAGGAAACCTGCAACGTGGGGGCCATTGCCTCGGGGCGCATACGCTATATCGACAGGGTCGAGGCCCACTGGCCTTTATCGCTGCGTCTGGAGCCGGGCAGCGAAGTGCCCCTGCACTGCACGGCCATCGGCAAGTTGCTGCTCAGCAACCTGCCGGCGCCCCAGCGGGAAAAATACTTGAAGGCCATGCACCTGGCGCACTATACCGACAACACCATAACGGATGTCGACAAGCTGGCGGCCGGCCTGGACAAAATCGCCAAGCAGGGCTTTTCGATAGACAATGAAGAACATCTTCCCGGTGTGTTGGGGCTGGCCGTGCCCATACCCAATCCCCAGGGTTTCCCTGTGCTGGGGCTGGCCATGGCCGCCCCCAGCGCACGCATCAGCGTCGACGAACTGCCGGCCCACCTGCCCCTGCTGCGCCAGTATGCCGAACGCCTGGCGCTCTGCTATTAGGCTGCGCGCCGCCCACGGCAGGCGCCTTGCAGCGGCTTGCCGCTATACCCGCTGGAAGATGCCCGCGGCGCCCATGCCGGTGCCGACGCACATGGTCAGCATGCCGTAATCCAGCTTGCGCCGGCGCAGGCCGTGCACCACGGTGGCGGCCCGGATGGCGCCGGTCGCGCCCAAAGGGTGGCCGAGCGCAATCGCCCCGCCCAGCGGATTGACGATGTCCTCGTTCAGATTCAGGTCGCGTATCACGGCCAGCGATTGCGCGGCGAAGGCTTCGTTCAGCTCTATCCAGCCCATCTGATCCAGCGTCAGGCCGGCCAGCTTCAATGCGTGGGGAACCGCCTCCTTGGGGCCTATGCCCATGATCTCCGGCGGCACGCCCTTGACGGCGAAGGATACGAAACGGGCCAGAGGCGTCAGGCCATGTGTTTTCAGGGCGCGCTCGGACACGATCAGCAGCGCGCCCGCGCCGTCGGAAGTCTGCGAACTGTTGCCCGCCGTGACGCTACCTTTGGCGGCGAACGCCGGCCGCAACCTGGCCAGGGCCTCCAGGCTGGTGTCGGCGCGCGGCCCTTCATCCAGGCTTACGGTTCTACGCCGGACCCGTATGCCGCCGGATGCATCCCCGGCCGCCCCGGAGTCCGAAGCGCCTGCGCCAGCCCGCCCTTCTCCAAGCGATTCTTGCCCGCTTTCCAGATCGGGCTGCCGGCTGACCACTTCGATCGGCAGGATCTCGTCGGAAAATTCGCCTGCCTGCTGGGCGGCCAGCGCCCGCTGGTGCGAGCGCAGGGCGAAGGCGTCCTGGTCTTCGCGCGAGACCTTCCAGCGCGCCGCGACTTGTTCGGCGGTCAGGCCCATGCCATAGGCGATGCCCAGGTTTTCATCGCGGGCGAAGATGTCCGGGCTGAACGAGGTGCTGACACCCAGGGTGGGCACCAGGCTCATGGATTCGGTGCCGCCGGCGATGATGACGTCCGCTTCGCCCACCCGTATGCGGTCGGCCGCCATGGCGATGGCCGTCAGGCCCGACGCGCAGAAACGGTTCACGGTGACGCCCGCCACCGAGGCCGGCAGGCCGGACAGCAGGGCGCCGATGCGGGCCACGTTCAGCCCCTGCGGCCCCTCCGGAATGGCGCAGCCGATGATGGCGTCTTCAATGGCCGCCGGATCCAGCTCCGGCGTTTGCGCGAGCAGCCCTCTGATGACGGTCGCCAGCAAATCGTCCGGACGGGTATGGGAAAACATGCCGCGGGGCGCCTTGCCGATGGGGCTGCGGATCGCGGCGGCGATATAAGCGTGTTGTAGAGCGGCCATGCCGTACTCCTTGCTGTATTGCTCGTGCTGTATTGCTGTATTGCTGTATTGCTAGTTGCGCACCGGCTTGCCGGTTTTCAGCAGCCCCGCGATGCGCTCTTGTGTTTTCGGCTGACCCAGCAAGGCCAGGAAAGCTTCCCGTTCGCGGTCGAGCATCCAGGCCTCGTCCACCAGCGACCCCGGGTCGACATCACCGCCGCACAGGACGTAGGCGATTCTTTCCGCCACTGTGTAGTCATGGTCCGAGATATAGCCGCCCACATGCATATTGACCAATTGCGCCTTCAGCGTGGCGTAGCCGTCGCGCCCCGCAACGGGAAAGCGGCGGGACAAGGGCGGACGCCAGCCGGCATCGGCCAAAGCCATCGCATCGCGCGCAGCGACATAAAGCAGCTCGTAGCGGTTCATGACGATGACGTCCGAAGGCAGCAGATAGCCCATGCGCTGGGCATCCAGGGCGGACTTGGAAACTTCGGCGCTCGCCACCGCCAAAGCGAAGGACTTCAGGAATGCCAGCAGGGGCGCATCGGGCGCGGCCTGGGCCTGAAGCTCGGCGGCGCGGCGCGCGCAATAGGCCAGGCCGCCGGCGCCGGGGACCAGGCCGATGCCCGCCTCCACCAGACCGATATAGGTCTCGAAATGCGCCACGCGCTTGGCGCAGTGGATCGCCAGCTCGCAGCCGCCCCCCAGCGCCAGGCCGGCCAGCGCCGCCACCACCGGCACTTGCGCGTAACGCAGGCGCAGCGCCATTTGCTGCATTTCACGTTCGAGGGGCTCGATTGCCGCAACGCCGCCCTGTTCGAAAGCGGGCAGCATGGTTTTCAGGTCGGCGCCGGCCGAGAAGGGGTCTGCGAGCTGCCCGATGACCAATGCCCGGTACGAAGCCTCGGCCAGATCCACCGCGCGGACGACGCCGCGCACGGCCGCCGGGCTGAGCGTATGCATCTTGGTCTTGAAAGACAGCATCAGCACCTCGGCGGGATGGGGGGCCGGCAAAGTCCAGCAAAGCACCGCGTCGTCTTCGTAAACCACGGCGGGCTCGAGGCTGGGCGCTTCGCCCACCAGCCGCGGCGCACCGATCTGCCTGTCGTATACCGGCAACGTGCTGCGCGCCTCGTAGCGCTTGTCCCGGGGGTTCCACGAGCCCGCCGGGGTGTGCACCCGCTGCGCCTCCCAAACCGGCCCGCGCGTCGCCCACTCCGGCAGCGGCGCGGACGACAGGGCTTTGCCCGCCGCGATGTCCTGGCTGATCCAGTCGGCGACCTCGCGCCAGCCGGCGGCTTGCCAGATCTCGAACGGCCCTTGCGCATGCCCGAATCCCGATTTCATGGCCAGGTCCAGCTGTCTTGCGGTGTCGGCGACATCGGCCAGGTGCACGGCGCTGTAATGGAAGCTGTCGCGCAGCACCGCCCAGAGGAATTGGGCCTGCGGATGGCTGGACTCGCGCAGGGCCTTGAGTTTTTTGGCCGGATCGCGCTCGGCCAGGATGGCCGCCACGGCATCGTCGGCGCGAGCGCCGGCCGGCACATAGCTTTTGGTGGCGGGATCCAGCCGCAGAATGTCGCGGCCCTGTTTTCTGTAGAAACCCGCGCCCGCCTTCTGGCCCAGCGCACCTTGCTGGATGAGGGCGTCGAGCACGGGCGGCACGCCGAAATGGGCATGGAAAGAATCCTGCGGCAACTGGTCCTGCATGGTGCGTATGACATGCGCCAAGGTATCCAGGCCCACCACGTCTGCGGTGCGGAAGGTGCCCGACTTGGCCCGTCCCAATCGGACGCCGGTCAAGTCGTCCACCAAGTCGTAGCTCAAGCCGAACTTCTGCGCCTGAGCGAAGACCGACAACATGCCGAATACGCCGATGCGATTGCCGATGAAGTTGGGCGTATCCTTGGCGCGCACCACCTCTTTGCCCAATTGCGACACGAGAAAGGTTTCCAGCACGTCCAGCAGGCCGGGGTCGGTATCCGCCGTCGGGATCAATTCCACCAGCGCCATGTAGCGCGGCGGGTTGAAGAAATGTACGCCGCAATAGCTATGGCGCAGGCTGTCCGGCAGCGCGCTGGCCAGCTCGGTAATGGACAAGCCCGATGTATTGCTGGCTACGATGGCATCCGGCCTCAGGGCTGGAGCCAGCAAGTGGTAAAGATCGCGCTTCCAGTCCAGGCGCTCGGCTATCGCCTCGATGACCAGATCGCATTCGGCCAGCTTGGCGAGGTCCTGCTCGTAATTGGCGGGCACGATCAGATCGGCCAGGTCCGGCCGGCCGAGCGGCGCCGGGTTGAGCTTCTTCAATTGCGCGATGGCTTTTTTGGCAATGCCGCTTTTATCGCCTTCCGGGGCGGCCAGGTCGAACAGCACTACCGGCACCCCGGCGTTGATGCAATGGGCGGCGATCTGCGCACCCATGACGCCGGCTCCGCACACGGCGACCTTGCGTATGAAACGGCGGCCTGCCGGGCGAACGCCCGACGCCGGCTGATGGTGTTGGCCAGTTGGCATGACAATGCCCTCCCGCGTAACTCTATATGGTCAGGCCTGAGCCTGTTGACGCTGAAAGATCCAAGCTTAGTTGATTATGCCCGCGCATGCACGCGTTAGAATATTCCCTTCCGCAATGCTTTCATCCACCCCAATGGCCCGCCTGCCACGCCTGTACGCACCGCAAATACCGCAGCTTGTGCAAGCGGAATTTGCGCAGCCGCTGGCTTTGCCGTCGGACGCCACCCCGGCTGATCGGCTGGATCGCATACTGGGCTGGCTGCAGCAAGGCGTGAGCGAGCACAAGGTGGCGCTGCACGGCTGGCTGCTGCTGAACGACCGCATCACCTTGCTGGCCACCCCGCCGGATGCGCAAAGCCTGCCGCGCCTGGTCCAGTCGCTGGGCCGGCGCATGGCGGCGGGCATGCGCCACGGAAGGGTGTTCTCGGGGCGTTACCGCAGCGCCCTGGTGCAGCCGGGCCATTGGGTGCTGCCTGCGCTGGTCTGGCTGGAATCCTTGCCGGTACAACTGCAGTATGTGGATAAAGCGCCAAACTGGCCGTGGTCGTCCGCCGGCGTCCATATCGGCGCCCATGATGCGCGCCTGGATGCCATGGTGACGGATCATGGCGACTACTGGGCTTGCGGCAACACCCCGTTTGCGCGCCAGGCCCGCTACCGGGATCTGCTGCATCACGGCTTGTCCGCCCAAGACAGCCGGCGCATACAGGGCGCCTTGTTCGGGCAATGGGTCCTGGGCGAAAGCGACTTCCTGACCCGGCTGCAGGGCTTGGCCACCCGCCGGCTCGCGCCCGCGGCGCGCGGACGACCAAGAAAACAGCCTGCGGAAAAGGGGCTGGAAGGCTTGAGCGGCCCCGCTTAGTCCCGTCGCCCTTCAGGCCCGCCCGATTCCGCCCGCCGGAGCTTCCCGGTGCATTGTCGCCAGGGGCGTCCGGCCGTCAACCCATCGCGGATAGCCAAACCGCCACAGATGCAAGACTTTCTTTTGTAAAAGATTCCATCTTAAAAGCCGCGCAGCGCGGATGGGCTGCCGTGATCTCCAACTTATTAAACCTATTTTTCATATACATGGATATGTCCCTATTTTCAGCCATGCCAAATCAAGCCTAAATAAATTAGGGACGGACCCTATATATTTTTATTGCACGGCGCGAACCACGGCGGTAATGTCGAACTCTTGCACCGCAGCAACCATCGAGCCACGCCATGTCACAGTCTCCTTTCTTGTCCTACTCCCCCGCCGCGGCGGCAGCCGATGCTTCCCTGGCCGCGCCCGTCCGCCAGCCGGCAGGCGCCGGCGCACCCGCGGCCCAGGGTCTGTACAACCCGGCTTATGAGCACGACGCCTGTGGCGTGGGCTTCGTGGCCCATATCAAGGGCCGAAGAAGCCATGCCATCATCCAGCAGGGGCTGAAGATCCTGGAAAACCTGGACCACCGCGGCGCGGTGGGCGCCGACGAACTGATGGGCGACGGCGCGGGCATCCTGATACAGATACCCGACGCCCTGTACCGGGAAGACATGGCGGCCCAGGGCGTTGCGCTGCCGCCGCCCGACGAATACGGCGTCGCCATGGTCTTCCTGCCCAAGGAAACCGCGTCGCGGCTGGCCTGCCAGCAGGAACTGGAACGCGCGGTGCGCGACGAGGGCCAGGTCGTGCTCGGCTGGCGCGACGTGCCCATCGACACGGACATGCCCATGTCGCCCACGGTGCGTGCCTGCGAACCCGTCATCCGCCAGCTCTTCATCGGACGCGGAGCCGACATCATGGTGCCCGACGCGCTCGAACGCAAGCTGTATGTCATCCGCAAGACGGCCAGCCACGCCATTCAGCACATGCGGCTGGCGCACGGGCGGGAATATTTCGTGCCGTCGATTTCGGTGCGCACCGTCGTCTACAAAGGCCTGCTGCTGGCCAACCAGGTGGGCCGATACTACCGCGACCTGGCCGACAGCCGCGCCGTTTCGGCGCTGGCCATGGTGCACCAGCGTTTTTCGACCAATACCTTCCCCGCCTGGCCGCTCGCCCACCCTTACCGCATGATCGCCCACAACGGCGAAATCAATACCGTCAAGGGCAACTTCAACTGGCTGCGCGCCCGCGAAGGAACGATGCAGTCCGCCGTGCTCGGCGCCGACCTGCCCAAGCTCTACCCCATCGTCTATGAAGGCCAGTCGGACACGGCCACCTTCGACAACTGCCTGGAATTGCTGGTGATGTCGGGCTATTCGCTGGCCCACGCCATGATGATGATGATTCCCGAAGCGTGGGAGCAGCATGCCGACATGGACGAAACCCGCCGCGCCTTCTACGAATACCACGCGGCCTTGATGGAACCCTGGGACGGCCCCGCCGCCGTGGCTTTCACCGACGGCCGCCAGATCGGCGCCACGCTGGATCGCAATGGGCTGCGTCCGGCGCGCTATCTCGTCACCGACGACGACATGGTCATCATGGCTTCGGAAGCCGGCACCCTGCCCATACCCGAACACCGCATCGTCAAGAAATGGCGTTTGCAGCCCGGCAAGATGTTCCTGATCGACCTGCAGCAGGGCCGCATCATCGACGATGAAGAAATCAAGTCGCAGCTGGCCCATACCCGCCCTTACCGCCAATGGATCGAACGCCTGCGCCTGAAGCTGGAATCGCTGCCGGCGCAGCGGCCCGACGATCGCCCGCGCAGCGCCGCCTCGCTGCTGGACCGGCAGCAGGCCTTCGGCTGGACGCAAGAGGATTTCAAGGTCATTCTGCAGCCCATGGCCGCCAACGGCGAGGAAGCCACGGGCTCCATGGGCAATGACGCGCCGCTGGCCGTGCTGTCGGGCAAGTCCAAGCCTTTCTACAATTATTTCCGCCAACTGTTCGCCCAGGTCACCAACCCCCCAATCGACCCGATACGCGAACAGATGGTCATGTCGCTGGTGTCCTTCATCGGCCCGAAACCGAATCTGCTCGACATCAACAACGTCAACCCGCCGCTGCGCCTGGAAGTCTCGCAGCCGGTGCTGGATTTCGCCGCCATGGCGCAGATCCGCAATATCGCCCGCATCACGTCGGACAAGTTCCGCTGCTTCGAGCTGGATATCACCTACCCCGTCGCCTGGGGCCCGGACGGCATAGAAGCCTGTATCGCGGGGCTGTGTTCGAATGCCGCGGATGCGGTGCGCAGCGGCTACAACATCCTGCTGATCACCGACCGCAAGGTGGATGCCGAACATGTCGCCATCCCGGCGCTGCTGGCCACCTCGGCCATACATCTGCACTTGATACGCGCAGGGCTGCGCACTCGCACGGGCCTGGTGGTGGAAACCGGCTCCGCCCGGGAAGTCCACCACTTCGCGCTGCTGGGCGGCTATGGCGCCGAAGCCATACACCCCTATCTGGCGCTGGAATCGTTGGCCACCCTGCCGCAACCCGATGCCGCCATCAAGAATTACATCAAGGCCATAGGCAAGGGCCTGAACAAAGTGATGTCGAAGATGGGCATCTCGACCTACATGTCTTATACCGGCGCGCAGATCTTCGAAGCCGTGGGCCTGCAATCCGACCTGGTCGATAAATACTTCACCGGCACGCCCAGCAACATCCAGGGCATAGGCATATTCGAGGTGGCCGAGGAAGCCCTGCGCATGCATCGCGCGGCCTTCGGCAGCGACCCCTTGCTGGCCCATGACCTGGACGCGGGCGGCGATTATGCCTGGCGCGTGCGGGGCGAAGAGCACACCTGGACACCGGATTCCATCGCCAAGCTGCAGCACGCGGCGCGCGCCAACAACTACAGTACTTACAAGGAATACGCCCAGTTGATCAACGACCAGTCGCGCCGGCACATGACGCTGCGCGGCCTGTTCGAATTCAAGGTCGATCCCGCGCGCGCCATACCGCTCAGCGAAGTCGAACCGGCCAAGGAAATCGTCAAGCGCTTCGCCACCGGCGCCATGTCGCTGGGCTCGATCTCCACCGAGGCGCATACCGTGCTGGCCGTGGCGATGAACCGCATAGGCGGCAAATCCAATACGGGCGAAGGCGGCGAGGACGAATTGCGCTACCGCGACGAAATGCGGGCGGGCAAGCCCACGGTCCGCAAGGGCGACACGCTGGCCTCCTTCCTGGGCTCGGACCGCATCGAAGCCGACGTGCCGCTGGCGGCGGGCGATTCCCTGCGCTCGCGCATCAAGCAGGTGGCGTCGGGCCGCTTCGGCGTCTCCGCCGAATATCTGTCCAGCGCCGACCAGATCCAGATCAAGATGGCGCAAGGCGCCAAACCCGGCGAAGGCGGCCAGTTGCCCGGCCACAAGGTGTCGGAATACATCGCCAAGCTGCGCTATTCGGTGCCCGGCGTGGGGCTGATCTCGCCGCCGCCGCACCACGACATCTACTCCATCGAAGACTTGGCGCAACTGATACACGACTTGAAGAATGTGAATCCGCAGGCGTCCATTTCGGTGAAGCTGGTGTCGGAAGTCGGCGTGGGCACGGTCGCCACGGGCGTGGCCAAGGCCAAGGCCGACCATGTGGTGATCGCCGGCCACGACGGCGGCACCGGCGCGTCGCCCGTATCGTCCATCAAGCATGCGGGCACGCCTTGGGAATTGGGCCTGGCCGAGACCCAGCAGACCTTGATCCTGAACAATCTGCGCAGCCGCATCCGGGTCCAGGCCGACGGCCAGATGAAAACCGGGCGCGACGTGGCCATAGGCGCGCTTCTGGGCGCGGATGAATTCGGCTTCGCCACCGCTCCGCTGGTGGTCGAAGGCTGCATCATGATGCGCAAATGCCATCTGAACACCTGTCCGGTGGGCGTCGCCACGCAGGACCCCGTACTGCGCAAGAAATTCCAGGGCAAGCCCGAGCATGTCGTCAACTTTTTCTTCTTCGTCGCCGAAGAAGTGCGCGAAATAATGGCCCAGCTGGGCATACGCCGCTTCGACGACATGATAGGACGCGTGGACCTGCTGAATACCCGCGCCGGCATCGATCACTGGAAGGCGCAAGGCCTGGATTTCAGCCGGGTTTTCCATGTGGCGCCGGCCACGGGGCCGCTGTTCCAGACGCAGGAGCAGGACCATGCGCTGGACCACGCCCTGGACCATCAATTGATAGAGCGCAGCAAGGCGGCCATCGAGCGCGGCGAGAAGGTCTCTTTCATCACGCCGGTACGCAACCGCAACCGCAGCATAGGGGCCATGCTTTCCGGCGTGGTCGCCAAGCGCTACGGCCACGAAGGCCTGCCCGACGACACCATACACATACAGTGCAATGGCTCGGCCGGACAAAGCTTCGGCGCTTTCCTGGCCCATGGCATCACCCTGGACCTGGTGGGCGAGGCCAACGACTATGTCGGCAAGGGGCTGTCGGGCGGCCGCATCGTCGTGCGCTCCCCCAATGACTTCCGGGGCTTCGGGCCCGACCATATCATCGCCGGCAACACGGTGCTGTACGGCGCGCTGTCGGGTGAAGCCTATTTCAACGGCGTGGCCGGCGAGCGCTTCGCCGTGCGCAACTCCGGCGCCGCGGCAGTCGTGGAAGGCACCGGCGATCATGGCTGCGAATACATGACGGGCGGAACCGTGGTGGTGCTGGGCAGCACGGGACGCAACTTTGCGGCCGGGATGTCGGGCGGCGTCGCCTACGTCTGGGATCCGCAGAATACCTTCCGCCACCGCTGCAACCTTTCCATGGTCGAACTGGAGCGGGTCGTTCCCCATGCCGAGCAAGCCGAGCTTGGCCACACCGAGACCTGGCACAGCGCGGTGCGCGGCGGAGAGCGGGAAACCGACGAGGCGATTTTGCGCCGACTGATCGAGAATCACTACCGCTATACGGGCAGCTTCCGCTCCCGCGACGTGCTGGACGACTGGGAACGCGCCCGCCAGGCCTTTGTGAAGGTCATGCCCGTCGAATACCGCCGCGCCCTGAGCGAACTCTGGCGCGCCGCCGACCCACAACAAATTGCTGCCTGAGGAACCATCATGGGCAAGATCACCGGCTTTCTTGAATTTCAACGCGTCAAAGAAACCTATGAGGCGCCGCTCGTCCGGCTGAAGCACTGGAAAGAGTTCGTCAACACGCTGACAGACGCCGAGGCCAGGCAACAAGGCGCGCGCTGCATGGATTGCGGCATCCCCTTTTGCTCCAGCGGCTGTCCGGTCAACAACATCATTCCGGACTGGAACGACCTGGTGTACCGCCAGGACTGGCGGCGCGCCCTGGACGTGCTGCATTCCACCAACAACTTCCCCGAGTTCACCGGCCGCATCTGCCCCGCCCCCTGCGAGGCGGCCTGTACCCTGAATATCAACGACGAACCGGTGGGCATCAAATCCATCGAGCACGCCATCATCGACAAGGGCTGGCACGAAGGCTGGGTCACACCGCAGCCGCCCACCCGGAAAACCGGCAAGAAGGTGGCGATCGTGGGTTCGGGCCCGGCCGGCCTGGCCTGCGCACAGCAGCTCGCGCGAGTCGGCCATTCGGTCACTGTCTTCGAAAAGAGCAATCGCATAGGCGGCCTGCTGCGCTACGGCATCCCGGATTTCAAGCTGGAAAAAATCCATATCGACAGGCGCCTGGCGCAGATGGAGGCGGAAGGGGTGGAGTTCTGCCCGTCCACTTACGTGGGCAATGCCGAGCACGCCGAAGAAGGCCTGGCGGTGCGCACGCCCGCGTCCCTGCAGGAAGAGTTCGACGCCATCGTCCTCGCGGGCGGCTCGGAAACGCCGCGCGATCTGCCCGTGCCCGGACGCGAACTGCGCGGCATCCATTTCGCCATGGATTTCCTGCGCCAGCAGAACAAAGCCAATCACGGCGACCGTCCAAGCAAGCAAATCAGCGCCAAGGGCAAGCACGTCATCGTCATCGGCGGCGGCGACACCGGGTCGGACTGCGTGGGCACCAGCAATCGCCAGGGCGCGGCATCGGTCACGCAATTCGAACTGATGCCCAAAGCGCCGGACATGGAAGACAAGGCCCTGACATGGCCTTATTGGCCGCTCAAGCTGCGCTCATCCTCGTCGCACGAAGAAGGCTGCGAACGCGACTGGGCGGTGGCCACCAAATCCTTCGAGGGCAAGAACGGCAAGGTGGAAAAGCTCGTCGCCGTGCGCGTCGAATGGTTCAGGGACAAGGCCACCGGCCAGATGAAAATGCGCGAAATGGAGGGCTCCCAGTTCGAATTGCCCGCCGACCTGGTGCTGCTGGCCATGGGCTTCGTGGCGCCCGTCAAGAACGTGCTGGACGCTTTCGGCACGGACCTGGACGCGCGCGGCAACGCCCGCGCCAACACCGAAGACTATCGCAGCAGCGTGGACAAAGTATTCGCCGCCGGCGACATGCGGCGCGGCCAGTCCCTCGTCGTCTGGGCCATACGCGAAGGCCGCCAGTGCGCGCGGGCGGTGGACGAGTTCCTGATGGGGGCGACGACCTTGCCGCGTTAGTAGCCGAACACCACAAAAAAAGGCGATCACCGTCATCCATCTCACTTGAGGCGCGAGTACTCGGCACGCCTGCACAACCAACGCCCTTAATGTGATGCCATTGCCGATTCACTGTATCTGTGCAAGGTTTGCGTCCTTCACAACTTCATCCCAAAGGGCTTTTTGCGCATAGAGATATTCAGTAAACGCTTCCGGAGACTCGCTGGCCGATGCGTCAGCCCCAACAGCACGCAAGCGCTCCGCGTATGACGGATCAGCGACGATTTCCTTGATAGTCGAATTCAGCTTGTTGGCGATGTCTCGAGGTAGGCCTTGCGGTGCGCCGAGCCCGAGCCAGATGGTCGCCTCGAATCCGGGGATGAGTTCCGCCACGCTCGGTACGTCGGGCAAAGAAGGCGAACGCTGCACTCCCGTTACGGCCAACGCCCTAAGCCCACCACTTTGAATGTGAGGCAGCGGCGACGGTAGTGAATCCATGACGAATGCGATCTGTCCCCCCATGAGGTCGACCAACGCCGGACTGCTACCCTTGTAAGGCACATGCAGAAACTCAACGTCCGACTTGACACCCAATAAAGTCGGTATCAGGTGAGCGGCAGACCCTTGTCCAAAAGATCCGAATGTGAGCTTCCCGGGCTCGCGCTTCGCCGCGTCGAGCAAGTCCTCCAGAGTCTTGTATGGGCTATTTGCAGGAACGGCCAAGACTGAAGGAAAGCTTACGAAAATGGAGATGGGCGAGATGCTTGCAATAGGGTCGATGGGCAAAGTCTTGTTGACACTCGGACTAAAGGTATGAAAGCTTGCCGCCATCGCCAACAATTTGTAACCATCGGGTGCTGCATTCACCACCTCTCGTGTGCCTATGACACCGGTCGCGCCTGGCTTGTTCTCCACGACCACAGGCTGCCCCAATTTCGCCGACATATGGTCCGCGACCAGCCGAGCGAGGGTGTCCGTAGCGCCGCCGGCGGGCCAGGGAACGACAATGGTAATAGGCCGGTTCGGGTAATCGCTCGCGGCGGCGGCGCTCGCCCCAGCGGAAACACTCAGACAGCAATAGGCTATTCCCGCCATGACGACATGGGCCATATTCCCCAACCAACGCTTCCTGCGAAGTTTGGAGAAGCCACGTGCTTGTACATGCGGATTTATAGTTGTACTCATTGTTTGCTCCTCTCTAGTCCTCCGGGATATCCGGAATCAGTGCTCCATGTTGTTATCTCGTGGGTATGTCGATGTACGAGCCCTCCTCTTCATTGCCTATGGTCAGGAAAATCGTATTGGGTCGGCCGTTTGGTATGGCGGGAAAATGATCGCGGTCCGCGCCGGCCAGGGATACTCGCAGCCTACTTCCGGCCTTCAATGTCCATGACACAGGCAATAAGGCAAACACCACTTTCTCGGGGACATGAGGCTGCATCAACGACGCGTCGCTTCTGTAGTACGAACGGTAAGGCCAGGCTGTGCAATATTCGGCCGGGGGCGACGAAAGCTTTCGATGCAGAAGTCGAAGCTGACCTTCGGTAATGTAGTGCGTGGCTCCGTCCGGCTCGATTTCAGCCATATATAGGAAAAACGCTGCGTCGGGCTCCGAACTGGCGACCTTGAGATTTGCGATGACATGACCCGCGATGCGAACATCGCGCGGCAATGGCTCCGTAGTGAAATTCAGAAGTAGCTCATCTCTTCCTTTCCAGTCGTCGTAATAGCTGACGATGTTCGCGGTGCCGAGCCGCTCCCACCGCGTATTGCACCCAGTCGAGAAGTCGAAGCGCACTGGGTATGCCACGGTCCCGGGGGCGGCGTCAGGTTCTTTGCCCAGCGCGCCGTTTTCCAGAAAGAAGCACCGCTTGAAGTCGTTCGATGGCGGCCAGTCTGCAGCAGAATGCCAGGCCTCCTCGTGAATGCTGTAATAATGGACGGGCTGTTCTTCCGATAAGCCCGTTTCCTTGCTCAGCAAATGCTCATCGAAAAATCGCAACACCTCCGCCAACAATGCAAACTCCGTCGTCGTCCGATTCCTCCACGGTGAAACATTTGTCCTTGCACCATGGTCCCATGGTCCAATCAGTAAGCGATCGTCTGGGCCTTGGAGGGTCAGGTACCGGGATATGGATCCGTTCGCATATCCGCCCCCGTCATACCATCCCGAAACGGAATAAACCGGCACACCCGGCCGCATCCCATCTTTGAGATAGAAATAAGGACTGCACATGTCGGTTTTCAAGGACGGATCATGAAGTGGCCCTTCGTCTCGAAAGGCCAGTTCCGGCATCATGTCGTGGAGGCTGAAATTATTCCTGTGCTCATCGACCGCGGCCTTCATCAGCGATCCATCCGTGTCGTCATCGACGGGCTGCGGCCCCAGTAGTCGCTCATCGCTGAAGTATGGGAATTTCCTGCGCAGGGCGGCGTCGTTCCGGTCCAATGCACGCATCAGCTCATCGTAGGCCGTGCTCCATACCCGCGACAGCATTCCACCGGGATAAAGCTGCTCATTGTAGATGTCCGAAACGGCGAACAGAGGAGCGATTGCCTTGACCGCGGGATGGCCGGTACTAGCAAGAAAACAAGCCGCCGCCCCTAAATACGAGATGCCCGTCGACCCGATGGCGCCAGAGCTCCATGATTGGGACACAACCCAATCAGCAATCTCCCGGCAGTCCTCCCTTTCTCGCGGAGACCTCAGCGAATCCCTGCAGCCAAAGCTGGCGCCGGTACCACGGACGTCGACGACAACGAGCGCATATCCATACCGAATGAAGAAATCCCGGTAAGCCGCTACGTTCGGACTTGCTTCGACCCCGGCCTCGGCCACCATGAAACGGCGAAAGTAAGGCGTGAAAATGACGATCGCCGGAAGCTTCTGATCAGGCGCGACCCCCGAAGGCAAGTAGACATCCGTTGCAAGCCTGCAACCGTCCGACATCTCTACGTAGCGCGAGACGGGCTTGTCGAAGGCGCTGAAGTCAATACTTCTGCCTATAAGGTATGCAGACGGAGGCAAGCGCCAAGCCTGGCTGTGTTGATCGCTATCCGACATTTTTCCGTCCATGGCTGCATTTGCGTTGACGCTGGGGTCCGACGGTTCAGCAGTGCCAGCACGACGAGCGGTATGAGCAGCGATCTTTGACATTTATCTCACCTATATGTACGTCAGCGGGATGCGCTCGCGCTGCTTCCCCAAGTTTGAAACCATCCCGGGGAACTATTGATACTCCAGCATGGCGTCCAGCAGCATGTGTGCCGTGTAATCCGCAAAGCTGCGCCGGACCAGGACTTCCCAGGCATCGCCATCCCCCGCGCCTGAAAGGCGAAGAAGCACGTTGGCCTTGAAGAAATGCGACTGTGCGCAGTGCAGGGGGCCGAAACTGCGAGGGTGAAGATCCAGCGGGCAGCCTTTGCTCAACACGTCGCGTGCGAATGGGCCGGAAAGCTCCAGGACGCTATACCCGCTGCCCAACTCGTTAACGGCGTGGAATGTTCCGTTTAGTTCGCGATCCAGAGCCAAGGCATGGCCTTGCCCCGATCCGTACCATCGCAGCAGCCATTCATCCGGCGCCAGCCACATGGCGACACAATCGGCACTGCTGCTGATGGTGTTTGGGATGAGAGGCAGGTCTAGCCCCGTAACCCGGCGCACCGCTTCCCGTACCGATGGCAAGGATGGATTAACGCGCAGGTTCGTGAGAGGAACAAAGGGTATTTCTCTAAGGCGCATGCGCTGCACGCTTCCGTGCTCCAACACATCATTTCCGAAGTCTAAGTTCGCCAAGGGGGTTTTGAATTTCGCTTCACTCAACATTTTGTCTGGCTCCCTCGGCATCGTAAAACACAGGGCTGCATACATGAGCTTTCATGAATCGGCCTTCCGACAATACGATCGTGACTTCCTGGCCCATGCGCTCGCGCCCATCGACCAGCATCGCCAGAGCGATGGATCGGCCCAGTATCGGACTCATATAGCTCGACGTGATGTGGCCCTGCAGCGAAGCGATGGGCGCGGTGCTGGGTTGATTCAGCAATTGAGCGCCCTCCGGCGGAACGCAGGCGGGATCAACCGGTCGCAGGCCAACGAAGTGTTTGCGCCCGCCACCCGCCGTATGGCTACGCATGAGTGAGCGCTTGCCCAGGCAGTCCTTCGCCTTGGCCACCATGCCGCCCATCCCAAGATCCATCGGGGTGACCGAGCCATCGGTATCCTGGCCCACAATGATGTAGCCCTTTTCGGCCCGGAGCACATGCATGGCTTCCGTACCGTAAGGTGTAATATCGTATCGCTCGCCAGCGGCCATGAGGCGTTCCCACACATACAGGCCCGCGTCTGCGGGCGTATACACCTCATACGACAATTCGCCCGAGAAGCTTACCCGCAGGATCCGGGCGGGTACGCCGCCGATGGTGCCTTCCTTGAAGGTCATGAACGGAAAGGACTTGTTATCGAAATCGATATCGTGGCAAACCTGGCGCAATACCTCGCGCGCCTTGGGGCCGGCGATGGTCGTCGTGGCCAGCTGGTCCGTCATGGATGTCAGGTATACCCTCAGCTGCGGCCATTCCGTCTGGAGCCATCGTTCCATCCAGCTGAGTACCCGGGCCGCGCCGGCGGATGTGGTGGTCAGCAGAAAGTGATCATCCCCCAGCCTGATGCTGACCCCGTCATCCATCACCATCCCGTTTTCATCCAGCAGGAGTCCGTATCGGCACTTGCCGGCTTGCAGCTTGTCCCAGGCGTTGACGTACATGCGGTTCAAGAACTCGACAGCATCCGGTCCACGCACGTCGATCTTGCCGAGGGTGCTGTAATCGAGCAGGCCCACGGCGTTCCGCACTGCCAGGCACTCCCGGGCCACGGCGACGTGCATATCTTCGCCGGGCATGGGGTAATAGTGAGCCCGCTTCCAGTTTCCGGCGTCCTCAAAGACGGCACCACGCGCCACATGCCATTCGTACAGGCAGGTTTTCCGGATGGGATCGAAGTAGTTGCCCAGCTCCCTTCCCGCCAGGGCGCCGAAACTTACAGGGGTGTAGTTGGGGCGAAATGTAGTGGTCCCGGTTTCGGCAATGCTCTGGCCCAGCACATCGGCTACGATGGCCATGCCATTGATGTTGCCGAGCTTGCCCTGATCAGTCCCGAAGCCCAGCGCGGTGTACCGCTTGATATGCTCGATAGAACGGTAGCCTTCGCGTATGGCCAGGTGGATGTCCGAAACGGAGACATCGTTCTGATAGTCCACGAATTGCTTGGGCCCCCGCGTGGCTGCCTTGCCGCGGCCAGTGGACCACAATGGTTCGAGCGGCGTCTGCGCGACGCTTGGCACCTGCCAGGCGGGCGGCGGTCCGCTTTCGAAACCCGCCTGCCGGACGGCTTGCGCCCCCGCGTCGGCGCCGCCCGATAGTGCTTCATCCAATGCGAAGTCGCCGTTGGCGGCGCCGACGCTGTATTGCGCCTGCATGGCTTCGCCCGGCACAAAGCAGGCCCGTTGCTCGCACCAGCGTGGCCGCCCCCCCGATTGCGCGAACAGATGGACAACCGGATTCCACCCGCCGGACATGGCAAGAAGGTCGCAGTCCACGGCCAGTGCGTCGGCAGGAAGGGAAGTGCCGTTTGCCTGCAATACCGCACGCGCAACGTGCTTGCCGCCGATGGCGTGGGCCACCACGGCCTGATTGATGATGCGTATGCCCGCATCCGCGGCGCGCGCCGCCAGTTCGCGGCCTTGCGCGCTGGCGCGCGAGTCGACGACGATGACTTCCGCGCCGTGCCGGTTCAGATCGATAGCGGTCTCGTAAGCGCTGTCGTTATTGGTAAAGACTACGGCTCGCCGGCCCGGCAGTACGCCATAACGGTTGATGTAGGTGCTGGCTGCGGAGGCCAGCATAATGCCCGGCAAATCGTTGTTTCCGAAGACCAGGGGACGTTCGTGAGCGCCAGTTGCGAGAATGACTTGCCGGGCGCGGATCTTCCAGAGACGTTCCCGGACTCCTTGACGCTGCCCCAGGGGCAGGTGGTCCGTGCGGCGCTCGCAGGCGGTAACCAGATTGTGGTCCTGGTAACCGAAGGCCATCGTGCGCACAAGGATCCGGACCTCGGGCAGCGCCTGAAGCTCCGCCTTCACGCCGGTCAGCCAGATATTCGCAGGCTGCCCTTCAATCGTGTCACGGCCATACTGCAGGCTTGCGCCCAGCTCAGGCTGGTCCGTCAGTAGCATGACGCGCGCGCCGGACCGTCCCGCCGCCAGCGCTGCGGCAAGTCCCGCGGGGCCGCCGCCCACCACCAGGACGTCGCAGTGCGCATAGGTCTTTTCGTAGCGGTCGGTATCGGGCAGTTCAGGCACTGAACCAAGCCCGGCCGCATCGCGAATGCGTTCTTCGTATCGGGGCCACCAGCGGCGCGGCCACATGAAGGTCTTATAGTAAAAGCCCGCGGGAATGAATCTGGCCAGGCTCTGCATGAACGCAAGCCTGTCGTGCTCGAGATCGGGCCTGGCATTCACGCTGCTTGCCCGCAAACCGTCGTATAGCGCGATCTCGGTGGCGCGCGCATTCGGAATCGTATAAGGCCCCGACTCAAGCTGAACCAGCGCATTAGGCTCTTCCACACCGGCCGATACAATGCCGCGCGGCCGATGGTATTTGAAGCTGCGGGCCACGAAATGGACGCCGTTTGCCAGCAGGGCCGAGGCCAGCGTATCGCCCGCGTAACCCTGATAGGATTTGTCGTTGAATTCGAAGCTTACAGGCTTGTCCCGTTGCACCAGGCCGGCGTCGGGCAGGCGGAAAGGCTGGCTCATTCTTGTTCTATGCTCCCCTGCCCGAACGTTTGATAGTTCTTGAACTCGTATGTGCGGGTGTCGCGCTCCGCAATGAACCAACGGCGACAGCCTTGGGCATGCAGCCACTGCTCACGGAATACACCCAATGTATTGCGGCGCATGAATACATAATCGCCCCACTGCCTGTCGGATAGCTCATGGCTTTCAGACGGACGGGCGATATCGGCTTCACCACCATAAGTGAACTCTGTTTCGGCGCGCTCCCCGCACCATGGGCATTGAATAACCAGCATGTCGATGTCCTTATGCTCAATGCGCAACCGCAGCTGCGCCGTGCTCGTCGATGAGGTGGCCCGTATAGAAACGCTCCAGCGAGAAAGGCGCATTCAGTGGATGCGGTTCATCGCGTGCGATCGTATGGGCGAACACCCACCCTGATCCGGGTGTGGCCTTGAAGCCGCCCGTGCCCCAGCCACAGTTGAAGTACAACCCTTTGACATCGGTTCTGGACACAATAGGGCATGCATCGGGGGTGACATCCACAATCCCGCCCCACTGGCGATTCATGCGAACACGGCTGAGCGACGGGAACATTTCGACGATTGCCTGCAGCGTCTGCTCGATGCTCTGGAAGCTGCCGCGTTGCCCGTAACCGATGTATTGATCGATGCCCGCGCCAATCACCAGGTCTCCCTTGTCCGACTGGCTGATGTAAGCATGCACGGCATTGGACATAATGACGGTATTGATCGCGGGCTTGACCGGCTCGGACACCAGCGCTTGCAGAGGATGACTTTCTATTGGCAGACGCACGCCAGCCATATCAGCGAGCACGCTGGAGTGGCCGGCCACCACCACACCCAGTTTATTGGTCCGAATGAAGCCCTTGCCCGTATCCACCCCGACAACGGCGCCATCATGGAGCCTGATATTGGTGACGGGACAGTTCTCGATGATATGTACGCCCAGCTTATCGGCCGCCCGGGCGAACCCCCAGGCAACTGCATCATGGCGGGCGACGCCGGCGCGACGCTGGAAGGACCCGCCGAGCACTGGATAGCGGCTGTCCAGGTTGATGTTGGGGACGAGCTCTTTCACCTGCGCAGGAGTTAACCATTCCGCATCTACACCATTGTAGCGATTGGCGTTTATGCGCCGATGCGTGTCGCGAATTTCCTGCAGGTTGTGCGCCAGGTTTATGACGCCGCGCTGACTGAACATGACGTTGTAATTCAAGTCCATTGAGAGGTTCTCCCAAAGCTGCATGGACTTTTCGTACAGCTGGGAAGATTCGTCCCAGAGGTAGTTTGAGCGGACGATCGTCGTATTGCGTGCAGTGTTTCCGCCTCCCAGCCAGCCCTTTTCAACTACGGCAATGTTTCGTATGCCGTGTTCGCGCGCCAGATAGTACGCTGTTGCCAGACCATGGCCGCCCGCGCCGACGATGACGACATCGTATTCGTTGCGCGGCTCCGGACTGTGCCAGGCGCGCGGCCAGTGTTCATTGTGCCTCAGCCCATTGCGAATAAGGCTGAAAAGAGAATATCGATTGCCCATGAGTCCTTGCTATGTCGGTGTATTTGGACGCCATGCCTGCGACGCGGCGCCCTTGACTCAAGTACAGCAGAACGATGGGCATTGGAATAGAATTATTTCGCCATCACCTTGGTATAAGATTGCCGGAAGACGCTAGTAGAATTCCCTGCGGTCAGGATAGACCTCTGAAACATAGTCCGGCGATTCCCCGGATGCGGGAGTGCCGGGGGTTCGCTCCGGTCCCTGCTCGCGCCAGACGCTGGGCGATACGCCATAGACGGAGCGGAAATCTCGTCCCAGGTGGGAGGCATCGGAGAATCCACACGCCGTAGCGATGGACGAAATAGTACGGGCGGAGTGGGTCAGCATCCAGGCGGCCATGCGAAGGCGCAGCCCACGGGCATATGTTTGAGGACTCACGCCCGTGGACTGCTTGAACAGGCGCTCTAAATGGCGAATTGAAACGTTGAGTTTGTTAGCCAGCTCCTCCAGGCTCAGCGAGCGGCCAATATTCTGTTCCATCAGCAGCATGGCCCGCCGTGCGACGGGATGAGTACTGGGCTGCATGCCAGGGGGCAGCGGCTGGGCGGCATTGGCGCGGTCGGCATCGTCCACCAACAGAATGCGCAAGGCCTTTTTGACGATTGCAGTGTCGATATGCCGTTTGAGGATCTCGGCCGCCACATCGATGGAAGCCCGACCACCAGAGCATGTGATACGCCGCCCGTCGACGACATAGAGCCGGTCGGCGACGATATTGTCGGGCGAGACGGAGGGAAACCGTTCGAGGAAGTCCCAATAATGAAACCAGCTTACGCAGATTCTATGATTGTCGAGTACGCCAGCCTGCATGAGAGCGAAGACGCCCGTGCACAAACCCACAAGAGTGACGTTCTTCTGAGCGGCTTTCTGGATGAAATTCAGCTGAGCTTCGCTTATTGACGGGTGGGGGTGCAGTAGGCCACCGACCACGACGATGTAATCGAAGCGGGCAGGATCCCCCAGCTCCTCGGAAGGCATGACCTGTATGCCGCTGCTCGAGTGGATCGGCGTGAACGTTTCGTCAATAACGCGCCAGGTGCATCGCACCTGCCTGCTGCGATCGCCTTCATCACTGGCCAGGCGTAAGACATCCAGCAGTCCGGAGAAGGCGGTCAGCGTGAAACGGGGCAAAAGAATGAAGGCGAACTGTACAGGTTTCATTGTCCTCTCGCTTCGTTATGTCCTGGCCATGCACTCCGCCTGATCGGCAGCCGCATATTTGTGTGTTTCAGCTGACAAATGACTGGCAGCATTAATGCTAGCAGATTTCCTGCCTTCGACACGCTGAAGACGATGCTCCGACTGAGCAGGCATGCTGTGGCCCGCCGATCGCGGGCGCTTGCATACCTGAAGATTGTCGTGCCCATACAAGCCAGTTCTTGCGTGCTCAGTAAAACTTGTGCAGGTCAGAATCGTGCGCAGAGCGGCGCGAACCACCAGGCCTCGATCACCGGAGCTAACTATGTTTTCACATGACCAGGTCATCCAGGATTTCGACGATACGCTATGGGATGCCTTGCTGTCCGAAGAACGTCGACAGGAGGAGCATATTGAACTGATTGCGTCGGAGAACTATACCAGCCCTCGTGTCATGCAGGCACAAGGGACAGTGCTCACGAACAAGTACGCGGAGGGCTACCCCGGCAAGCGCTATTACGGCGGTTGTGCCCATGTGGATGTCGTCGAACAGCTGGCGATCGATCGCGCCTGCGAACTTTTCCAGGCGGACTGGGCCAATGTGCAGGCGCACTCGGGCTCACAGGCCAATGCCGCCGTTTATCAGGCGCTGTTGCAGCCGGGCGACACGCTGCTGGGCATGAGCCTGGCTCAGGGAGGCCACTTGACTCACGGCGCCGGTGTCAGCTCGTCGGGAAAGCTGTACAAGGCGGTGCAGTATGGCCTGGGCAAGGACGAAATCATCGACTACGATGCCTTGCGGGAGCTTGCCCTGTCGCATAAGCCGAGAATAATCGTTGGCGGGTTTTCAGCTTATTCCCGGATATTGGATTTTCCCCTGATGCGCGCGATTGCTGATGAGGCGGGCGCCCTTTTCATGGTAGATATGGCCCACGTCGCGGGCCTGGTTGCCGCGGGCTTGTATCCCAACCCCATTCCATACGCCGATATCGTGACGACGACGACGCACAAGACCCTTCGTGGCCCGCGCGGGGGGCTGATAATGGGGCGTAGCAACCCGGATTTACAAAAGAAAATCCAATCATCTGTATTTCCGGGTACTCAGGGCGGGCCGCTTATGCACATCATTGCCGCCAAGGCCGTTGCTCTCAAGGAAGCAATGCAGCCCGAATTCAAAGTCTATCAGCAGCATGTATTGGATAACGCACGCGCCATGGCTCAGGTGTTCATGGAGCGCGATTTCCGGATCGTATCCGGCGGTACCGACAATCACTTGTTCCTGGTCGATTTATCCGCGAAAGGCCTGACAGGAAAAGCGGCTGATGCGGCCCTGGGCGCAGCCAATATAACCGTCAACAAGAACGCAGTTCCCAATGATCCGCAGCCGCCATTCGTTACCAGCGGCATACGAGTCGGATCCCCCGCTATTACCACACGAGGCCTGCGAGTACCCGAGGCACGGGAACTGGCGCACTGGATCTGCGATATCCTGGATGACACGGAAAACTTCGAAATGATCACCCGTGTCCGAAACCAGGTGCTTGCGTTGTGCCGCCGCTACCCTGTTTATCGGCGTACCGAAGCGCCCGCATGAGCAGCATGAGCATTCGGGACCTTAAAACGCCTACGCCAGCGCCTCAAGGCAATCGAAAGGCACCTGCAGTTCTCGAAGGAGGCAGCATGGCGCTATCCGTCTTCGATATTTTCAAGATCGGCATCGGCCCGTCCAGTTCGCACACAGTTGGCCCCATGCGTGCGGCGCGGGCCTTTGTGGGCAATCTCATCGATGGTGCCATGCTGGATAAAGTGTCGTCATTGACGATATGCCTCTATGGCTCACTGGCTGAAACCGGGCCTGGCCACCGCAGCGACGTCGGCATCCTGCTCGGGCTGGCGGGCGAGGCACCCGATACGGTGGACCCGGGCACTATACATGCCTTCGTTCAGGCGGTGCGGAACAGCCGGACCTTGACGCTCTGGGGCGGCCGGGAGATTCCTTTCGATCCGGCGAAGGACTTCTCCGGCCGCATCGCTCCCCTGCCCGAGCATCCGAACGGAATGCGGTTCGTGGCGCGCGATGCCGCGGGGTGGGCTCTCTTGGACGAACGGTACGTATCCATCGGGGGCGGCTTCATTCGGGCGCTCGACGGCGCCGGACCCGAAGGGGACGGTCCCGCGCGGTGGCTTGTCCCGCATCCGTTTTCGAGCGGGCGCCAGCTGCTCGATGCCTGCGCAGCCGCCGGTCTGAGCATCGCCCAGTTAATGATGGCCAATGAAACCGTCCGGCGGCCCGCCGCAGACGTGCGCCGTGCATTGCTCCATATTGCACAGGTCATGAATCAATGCATAGATCAAGGTTGCGGCCTGCGCGGCCCCATCGCGGAGCGGGTGCTACCGGGCGGGTTGAAGGTCGAACGGCGTGCTCCGGCGCTGTATCGCCGGCTTCGGGCGTCTGAAGGCGGCCTTGATCCCATGCACGCGATGGATTGGGTCAATGTCTATGCCATGGCGGTCAATGAAGAAAACGCCTCCAGCGGCCGGGTTGTCACGGCACCGACCAACGGCGCCGCCGGCTTGCTGCCCGCCGTGCTGCGCTATTACCAGGAATTCATTCCCGGATGCAGCGACGAAGGGATCATCGATTTCCTGTTGACCTCGGCCGCCGTCGGCTTTCTGTACAAAGAAAACGCATCGATTTCGGGCGCCGAGGTGGGGTGCCAGGGGGAAATTGGCGTAGCATGCTCCATGGCGGCGGCCGGTCTGGCGGCGGTCCTGGGCGGCACGCCCAAGCAAATAGAGAATGCCGCCGAAATCGGCATGGAGCACAACCTGGGGTTGACCTGCGACCCGGTCGGCGGCCTGGTACAGATTCCATGCATCGAGCGCAATGCCATGGGCGCCAACAAGGCGATCAATGCAGCCAGGCTCGCCTTGCAAGGCAATGGCCGCCACCATGTGACGCTGGATATGGTCATTGAAACCATGCGTCAGACGGGCGCCGATATGCAGGCCATCTACAAGGAAACCTCGCGCGGCGGCCTCGCCGTGAACGTCGTGGAATGCTAGCCCGGGCCGTCCGGCGTTCGTTCAGGCAAGAAAGCGCCGGGCCTGGCTGTTCACTCCACCGACAAGAGAATCGTAGTCGTTGCCAATGACATACAAGTTGACGCCGCGTTCCGACCAGCGCGCCGCTTGCGTGTGATCCATCAGGTGAATGCCCAGCCGCCGCTGGGCGTGTTTGCCATGCCTGCATATCGTTTCGAGCGCTTCACTGGCGACCGGATCGGAAGCAGAGCAGGCGCCCAATGCCAATGCCAGGCCCACACTGCCCAGGAACAGGCAGTCCACGCCTTCGACGTCCGCGATCTCGCCGGCCGCCGCCGCGCCATCAGGCTCATCGATCTGAGCCACGATCACAAGCTCCTGGCTGCATTGACGGCTGAACTCGGGCCAGGCCATGGTTCGATACGCCGATGCCCGTCCCATGCCCGCATACGCCCGCTCGATTGCCCGGGTCCGGGCGAAGCCGGCCAATCGCTCAAGAGCCTCTTTGCTGTTGACGTGCGGCAGCACGACGCCGGTCGCGCCAACTGCGATGGCGTGCTGGATCCAATCAAGCGAGTCGGCGGGCACGCGCACCAGGATCGGGAGCTGCTTCAGCCGCGCGACATTGACGAAACGACTGACATCGGACCTGCCGAATGTTCCGTGTTCGACATCGAGGATGACAAAATCGAGCTGGGTGCCGGAAAGCAGCTCGGCGACCTCCGGCTGCATCAAGCGCACAAAAAGCCCGATCACCTTTCTTCCTCCGCGCAGCGCCTCGCGGAAGGCGTGTCTGTTTGAATTGCGTTCCATAAGCCGGGGCCTCGTTGACGTTGTCGGAATTCCTACCATGCGATCGCATAGGCCGCGCGGCGCGGGTCGGCGCCCGCATGCAGCAATCCGGTGTCCGGCGCGCGCCGGATGGCACACACGGCGCCCGCCGACCAGGATTTCTCCGGCCATAGTTCGATGTCGTGCCCGAGTTGTTTCAATGCGGAAACGGTTTGCGCGCCGATGCTCTGCTCGACGCACAGGCGGGCGGGCAGATAGATGTTCGGGGAGAATGAATTCGGGAAATTGAAAGGGGCGACGCGCGGTGCTTCAATGGCCTGTTGCAGTGTCATGCCAAAGACGGTTGTATTGAGCAGCACCTGCAGCATCGAAGAGCATTGCACGTCGCCGCCCGGCGTTCCCCAGGCCATATGGAATTCGCCATCGCGCAGGGCCATGGCGGGGGTGGGCGTCAGGCGAGGACGCCTTCCGGGCGCGACGAAGCAGGGGTGATCCTTCTGCAGACGGCCCTGCATGCCGCGCGTGGAAGGGACGAACCCCAGCCCTTCAACCATCGGCGAGTCGTACGTTGTGTCCGAAGGCGTGATCGACATGGCATTGCCGCTACGATCCACCACGCATCCATAAATGGTATCGGGCGAGAAGGGCACCTGTCCACCCGCCTCCGCCGCCACTGCCGCGGCGTGATAGCCCTCTATCTTTCCGGCTTCGGGCATGCCGGCAAACGCGCGATCGGCATGGATACGCTTCGCTTGCGCCGCGGCATATGAAGCGGACAGCAGGATCGATGTCGGCACGTCGACAAAACGGGGGTCGCCCACATAGTTTTCGCGATCGGAGAATGCCAGGTTCAGGGCCGCCGTAATCGTGTGCAGATAGGCCGGCGAATTGTGTCCCAATGACTTCAGATCGAAGTTGCCGAGTATCTTCAGCGCTTCGAGCATCACAATGCCCTGGCACCACGTATCGCAGCTGTGAACATCCAGGCCGTTGAACGATGCGGAAATGCTTTCTTCCACGGGAACTTCGAAATCCGCCAGATCCCGGGCGCGCAGGAAGCCGCCGTTGGCCCGGTGCCACCGATCTATCTCCTGGGCGATCGGCCCATTGTAGAAATAATTGTGCACTGCACGCAGCTTTGCGCTCCGATCGCCGCCGGCTCCGCGTTCCGCCTCGATCAACCTTGTGAGCGTGCGCGCCAGATTCGTCTGGCGCAGTATCGCGCCCAGCTCGGGGACTTGACCGCCGGGAAGAAAAACAGCGCTGTTTTCAGGGTAACGCGCGATCTGATCCCGGTAGAGAAGCAGGCTGTCGCGCAATTCGGGATACATGGCGAAACCGTCGCGCGCGAGTTCCAGGGCGGGGGTCGCAGCCGCCTCGAAAGAGATCGTTCCGAACCGGCGCAACGCTTCCACATGCGTCGCCGGCGCGGCGGGCACGATCTGCCTCAGAATACCCTCGGGCACATGCTCGCCTCCCACGTCCCGCAAATGCTCCACATCGATCGCCGACGGCCACCAGCCCAGGCCGGCCAGGCTGAACACCCGGCGCTCAGCCTTCAGATAGATCAATGTCGGCGCCACGCCGGCGAACGACACGACGTCCGGCTGTAGAACCGCAAGCGCAATGGCCATGCTCACGCCCGCGTCCACCGCATTGCCGCCGTCGGACAGAACCTTGAATCCGATGGCGCTCGCGAGATAGTGGCCGCAGGATATGGCATGGTGGCGTCCAATGACGGTCGGACGCCAGGAGATGGAAGCGGGTTGATTTGGCTTCATTCAGTGACTCCGTTCATGGGTCTGGATCATGTTTTTCGAGTTAAAGCAGGATAGTCCGTTGCCCGCTGACGAATACCCGCTGTTCTATAAAAGCCTTCACCGCGCGGGCGAGCGCCTGGCATTCCATATCGCGTCCGACCGTCTGTAGTTGCTGCGCACTGTGTTCGTGAGTGACGCGGTCTACCATTTGTTCGATGATAGGACCTTCATCCAGGTCTTCGGTAACGAAGTGCGCGGTGGCGCCAATTAGTTTGACACCTCGCTCAAACGCCTGTTGATAGGGTCGCGCTCCCTTGAATCCCGGCAGGAAGGAATGGTGTATGTTGATCGCTTTATTTTGCAGTCTGCGGCTTGCGGCAGACGAGAGAATCTGCATATATCTCGCCAAAACAATGAGATCGATATTCTTTTCCTCGACGAGCGATAGCAGACGATCTTCTTGTTGCGCTTTAGTAGTGGGGGTGATGGGCCAGTGATGGAAGGGAATGCCATGTGCCAAGGCTAGAGGAGCGAGTGTGTCATGATTCGAGATGATCGCCACGATGTCCATGGGGAGCTCCTGCATCCTCCAGCGAAACAGCAGATCGGCCAGGCAGTGATCCAATCCTGAAACCATGATGACGACCCGCATCCGCTCATCGCTGGAATGGATTTTCCATAACATCTGATGTTTGTCCGCCACAGCAGCAAAGTCTTGACGGAGTTCGGTCAGCGAGAGGGGATTTACGCCTACACCATGAAAAATGCAGCGAACGAAAAACCTGCCCTCGATCTTGTCGTCATATACAGAGAGCTCATCGATATAGCATTGCCGTTGATCCAGGAATTGGATCATGGCCGCAACTTGTCCGGCTGCGCTGGGACACGAAAGCGTGAGACTGAAGGAAGCACTGGCATCCAGGTGTGCCGGACTGGCAACGGCGTTCAATCTTTACCTCGCACTTAGTCAAAGACGGGTATGCCACGAGCCCCCGCCTCACCTACGTGGCGAAGCACAAATCGCGGCATGCCCAAGAGTCAGAAAGGTTGAGCAATACGTGCTAGTACATCAAATCAAGCTGTTGCGGCGCTAGAACAAAATCGTCTATAGGAAGGGATAGATGCGCCAAACCAAAGAAAGCCGTTTTTTACCCTGGCCGCAAACCCGGTGGGGCTCACGATCGTCGTTGCAGCGCCTAGGGCACGAAGCTCGTGTCGCTCTTGAACCTGGGATTTGTCGTGTGAATTCTATCCGGCAAGAAAGAGCATTGATTCAATTGGTTGTACACATACCATCAGGAGACAACCAATGTTTAGAAAATTCTTTGTTGCTGCGCTGTTCGGTACAGCTTTTTTAACCCCTGCTCTTGCTGCATATCCCGAAAAACCCATACGGATAATCGTAGCCTGGCCACCAGGAGGTGTTACGGACACTATCGGGCGGATAGTGGCGGAAAAGCTAACCAACAAGCTCAATGTGTCTGTCGTGGTTGAAAACCGCGCGGGCGCAAACGGCATCATAGGTACGCAAACGGCGGCGCGTGCAAAGCCCGACGGATACACTATGCAAGTCGTGACGGCCGAAAGCCATGCAATCAACCCGTATGTATACAAGGATTTGGCCTACCATCCGTTAAAATCATTCGATCCAGTCGCCTTGCTAGGCACTGTTTCCTTCGTTCTGGCGGAAAGCAGGGCTGCCGGATTCAAGGATGCGCCTGATCTCGTGGCTGCAGCCAAGGCGAAAACCAGGGAAATCAATGCCGGCAGCTATGGCGTGGGAAGTACTTCGCATCTCGGCCTTGCCTTATTCCAGGCTGGTACAAAAACACAGTTTTCGCATGTTCCCTACCAAGGCGTCGCACCAGTCGTCAACGCCCTGCTTGCCAACGAGATCGATTTCGCCTTTGTAAATGCCTTCAATGTCTCTGGGTTTGCCCAGGATGGCCGGCTGAAAATTCTGGGAGTGGCTTCCGATAAAAGATTAGCTATCCTTCCCGATGTGCCGACACTGGTGGAACAGGGAATACCTGGCGTTCGTGCGGGAAATTGGTATGGTGTGGCCTTGCCGCATGGGGTTTCGGCAGACATCCGTGGCAAGCTGGAAGGCTTGTTGCGCGAAATTTCCCGTGATCAGACGTTTTCCGAGAAGCTCCGATCAATGGGTGTCGAGGAGCGCTTTCTGGATTCAGCCGGTTTCGGCGAATTCATCAAGGACGAGAACGATCGCCTGTCGAAAGTCATTAAGGACCAGGGAATCTCCGCGGGCAGTTAGCCGCCTGAGGACCACCCTGTATGCTTCTCAGGGAAAATAGGGCAAGGCAGTCGGGACCAGGCCAATGGCCTCCATCAATGCGGGAAAGCCGGTCTGCCCCCTCTGCTACCTAAGTGGCGATTCCAGGGGTAGCGGCGCCATACGATTGCCAGGAACATACCGACGCACTGCCAGGCGGCCACTTCTTGCTGATTACCTGTCGCCTGCCCTGCAATCGGAAAAGCAGGCAAATCGCCACGACGACGTGCTCGTTTGCGTTTTACTAAACCCTCCTTTCGCTCTTTAGAAACTCCCGGGATGGCTTCCTGACAACGCGGTACGTATAATCAAAGATCACAAAATATTTCAGGGTGGGCCCTGCAATGGTTTTCCCTGAACTTTCCCGGCAAGGCGCTCTTTGGCGCCACACATGTAACAGGAGTTCTGGAGATGCAAAAAAAACTTATACTCGCCTCTCTGATTGCCGCGGCCTTCAGCATGCCCGCCGCCGCGGCCAGTGATGTCATCAAAATAGGCGCCGTACTGCCCATGACCGGCAATGCCGCCGTCTTTGGTGAAAAATTCCAGCAGGCCTACACCATGGCCATCGACGAAATCAACGCCGCTGGCGGCGTCAATGGCAAAAAGCTGCAGCTGGTCATCGAAGATTCCCAGGAAAAGCCGCAAATCGGTAAAACCGCCACCGAGAAACTGGTGTCCGACAAGGATATTCTGGTTCTGACCGGCGGCCGCTCTTCCGGCGTGACCCTGGTCGAGGCGCAGGTTGCCGAAGAAAACCAGATCCCGTACCTGATCGACCATGGCTCCAGCGATCTCGCCACGCGCTCGAATTACAAGTATGTCTTCCGCATGAATCCGACGGCGGGCATGTACACTAATTCTCTCAAAGCCTACTTTGACGAAAACAAGCCTGCAAAAGTCGTGCATATCAACGTGGACAATGCCTACGGCGAGGCGGTGTACGAATACGGCCTGAAAGACTACATGAAGAAAGCGGGCATTGATTATTCCGTCATCAAATACAAGGCCGGCGAGCTGGACTTGAAGCCTATCATGGTACGTGCTAACGACGCCAGGCCGCAAGTCGTCATCATGACGGCCGGCGACGATAACGACGCAACCCAACTGATCAAAGCCGCCAAGGAAGCCGGTTTATCGCCCGAATTGTTCGTCGGGACTGGGGCGGGCCACTCCATTCAAGGCTTTGCCGACCAGGCGGGCGCGCTGGCCGAAACGGTGCTGACCGCCGGGCCATGGCACGGCGACCGCAGCCAGGACGCCTTCCACAAGTTCTACGACAAGTTCAGCAAGACATACAGGCACGCGCCGGGCGAGCATGAAATTGAAGGCTATGCGGCCATGTACGTGTTGGCCGATGCGCTGGGGCGCGCCAAAAAACTCGACCGTGATGCTGTGCGCGACGCGCTGGCCGCTACCGACATGAATACCATTTTCGGCCGCGTCAAGTTCGAGTCTTTCGACGGCTATACCAATCAGAACCGCGCCATGACCGACATTTCTCAATGGATAGGCGGAAAAATGGTCACGGTGTATCCGAAGGAAGCCGCCCAGCAGGGCCTCGTCAAGTTCAAGGGCTGGAACTAATCCTGTACGCCGGGGCCGCTTCCCATGCGGCCCCCGTCTGGCGCGCGTGCAGCCTGGTGCGCGCCATATTTCTTTGTCGTATCCCGTTTGGCCTGGCCGCCATGCCTGGCGCCAGTCGGGCCTGAGCGCCGCCCACCCATACGGCAGAGCAGCCGGCTGACGGGAAATGCTGTTGGAGTCACCCGAATGATTCAAACCTTATTTGACGGGCTGATGATAGGCGGCGTCTATGCCATCATCGCCCTTGGGCTGACACTGATCTTCGGCGTCATGCGCGTCATCAACATGACGCATGGCGAGTTTGTCATGATCGGCATGTTCACCAGTTATTTCATGTTCCAGAAAATGGGACTGGATCCCTTTATCAGCATCCTCATCACGGCACCGGTCTGCTTTTTCATTGGATATTTCCTGTACAGCGCTTTCGTCTCGAAAGCGCAAAAGGCCGGTGAAGAAAACACCTTGCTGCTGACCGCTGGCGCCAGCATTCTGCTGGTCAACCTGGCGGCCTTGCCCTATTTCCTGGGGCCCAACTTTTCCCGGCTGACCGGTGAAGGCCTGTACTGGGAAAACCGCATCTGGCAGATCGGCGGCATCACCTTCAATGCTTCCCTGCTGGCGGGCTTTTTCCTGACGGCCGCCCTTATCTTCCTGCTCAGCGTATTCCTCAAAAAAACAGACACCGGCCTGGCCATGCGCGCGGCGGCCCAGCAGCCCATGGCTGCCCGCATTGTCGGCATCAACGTGCCGTTCATTTCGGGCATTACTTTCGGGCTGGGCGCCGTCTTCGCCGGCATCGCTGGCAGCGTGCTTTCTACTACCTATCCCATTTACGCCAGCATTGGTGCACTCTTCCTCGTCAAGGCATTCGTCATCGTGGTGCTCGGCGGCATGGGCAGCATTCCTGGCGCGGCCCTGGGAGGGCTGGTGCTGGGCGTAACCGAAAGCCTGGGCGCCACCTACATTCCCGGCGGCACCGCATACCGTGATGTATTCGGGCTGGTGATTTTCCTGCTGGTATTGCTGTATCGGCCGCAGGGTCTGTTTGGCCGGAGGATCTAGGCCCATGAAAACAACCTTCATCAGCACTACCGTCACTGCGGCACTATTGGCTATTTTTGTTCCCATGGTGGCCAATCTGCATACCTATTCGATCGTGATTACCGTGCTGATCTGGATTATGTTCGGCCTCTCATGGAACCTCCTGGGCGGCTATACCGGCCAGGTGTCCTTCGGACATGCCATGTTCCTGGGCGTCGGCGCGTACGCTTCCATGCTGATCGTCAATGCCGTCAACCTGGACATGGCGCTGACGCTGTTGATCGGCGGCCTGCTTGCCGGCCTGGTTTCGCTCGCCGTCGGCTTCCTGATCTTCCGCCTGAAAGGCCCCTATTTCGCATTGGGCACGCTGGCTTTCGCCGAGATCATCCACATTGTCGCCCGCAATATGAAGGGCGTCACCAATGGCGGCGAGGGGATCATGCTCATGAACCGTCCCACCTTCCTGGGTATCCAGGTTTTCAACAAGACGGAATACTTTTACCTGGCCTTGCTGCTGGCAACACTGACCATTCTGTTCTGCGCCTGTCTGATACGCAGCAAAACCGGATATTCCTTCATTGCCGTGCGTGAAGACCAGGATTCGGCCGAGGCCATGGGCATGAACTCCACCGTGGTGAAAAGCAGGGCCTTGTTCGTCAGCGCTTTCCTGGCGGGGGTGGCCGGTGGCTTTTATGGCCTGTACAACAAATTCATCGACCCCGAAATGACACTGACCGTGCACATGTCGGTAGAGATGATTTTTGTGACGGTCATCGGCGGCATCGGTACAATCGCTGGGCCGGTCATTGGGTCCGCCGTTCTGATTTCGCTGCAGGAATACCTGAAAAGCCTGGATTTCCTGCAGGCATTCCCGTCCCTGTATCTGATCGTCTATGGCCTGCTCATCATGCTGGTCATCGTGTATCTGCCCGGCGGCCTGGTTGAAGGCCTGCGCAAAATCAGGGCTCGCGTAAAGAAGGAGTCCTGATCCATGGCTATTCTTAAAGTAGAAAACCTGGTGAAGCGCTTTGGCGGCCTGGCCGCGGTCAACGGCGTGTCGTTCGAAGTCGGCAGGGGTGAAATTCTCGCGCTCATCGGCCCCAACGGTGCGGGCAAGACAACCTGCTTTAACATGATTGCCGGCTACATGCCACCCACGGAAGGCAAAGTGATTTTTGACGGCAAGGACGTGACAGGCCAAAAGCCCTACACCTTGAACAAACACGGCCTGGCGCGCACCTTCCAGGTAGTCAAGCCGCTAGCCAGGCTCAGCGTTTTCGACAATGTAATGGTGGCCTGCCTGTCAAAAAGCCGCAATATCACGGAAGCACGCGGGAAAGCCATAGGGGTGCTGGAGCGCACCGGCCTGGCTTCACTGCGGGACACGCTGGCCGGATCGCTGTCCATCGGACATCTGAAACGGCTGGAAGTGGCCCGTGCACTGGCCACCAGGCCTGCCTTGCTGCTGATGGACGAACCTATGGGGGGCCTGACGCCGCCCGAAGTGGACAGGGCCATCGAACTTATCCATGACATCAATCGCGACGGTGTGTCTATTGTGATCATCGAACACATCATGAAGGCGGTTATGGCGGTGGCGCATTCCATCGTCGTTCTCCAGAATGGCGAGCCCATCGCCAGAGGCAAGCCGGAAGCGGTCGTGAGGGATGATCGGGTCATCAGGGCTTATCTGGGGGAAGGCTATGCTGCAGGTCGATAAGCTCAATAGTTTCTATGGTAATGTCCAGGCGGTGTGGGATGTTTCCTTCGAGGTGAAACAGGGCGAAATCCTTGCCATCATCGGCACCAACGGCGCCGGCAAGACCACCATCATGCAGTCCATTGTCGGGCTGGTGGATAAAACAGGTACTGTGAGCTTCCAGGGCAGCGATATTTCCAGCATGCCGGCTCACAAGATGGCTGAATTGGGAATTTCCTATGTCCCAGAGGGGCGCAAGGTGTTCCCTGAAATGACCGTGATGGAAAACCTGGTCGTGGGCGGCTACAACAAACGGTCCCGCTCGACGCGTAAAGACATGATCAGCTACGTGCTGGACACGTTCCCGCGCCTGAAAGAGCGTCTGGGCAATTTCGCCGGCAACCTCTCGGGCGGCGAACAGCAAATGCTGGCCATAGGCCGCGGCCTGATGGCCAGGCCGCGGCTGCTGCTGCTTGATGAGCCCTCACTGGGCATTGCACCCATCCCGACCGAAGAAATCTTCAAGAAGATCGTCGAAATCAAAAAAGAAACAACCATCGTGCTGGTCGAGCAGCATCTGCATCATGCCCTGAGTATCTGCGATCGGGGTTACGCTATCGAGCACGGCCGGATATCACTGGGCGGCAGTGGCGAAGAGCTGCGCAACAACCCGCACATACAGTCGGTCTACCTCGGTATGCAGGCCACGCCCGCGTGAGGTGGAACATCGAACGGCGCGAATGGGGCAAGGTACCCGCGTTCGGGACACAGCTGCCTGCACCGCGGGCCGCCGGAGTCGCCGGACGCGTAGCGGCCTGCATCGGATCGCCCGCCGGCGGTAGCCTGTTCCCACGGATCACCCCCCGGACCGGCGGCCGCAGCTCGCCGGCCGCAGCTCGCCGGCCACCCCTCGCCGGGCGCTCTGAAACATGCCAACACAAAGAGGGAGGCGCAAAAGGATACAATGCGGGCTTATCTACAGCTATCCGGCTCATGAATTCGCACAACGCCAATCAACCCATCGTCAAGTTCACGAATGTCGCCCTTGGATACGGCGACTTCACCGTTCTGCGGGATATCGACATCGAGGTCCGCCCTGGTCAGGTGGTGACCATGATGGGCGGATCGGGCTCGGGCAAGACTACGCTGCTGCGCGCCGCCACGGGGCAGATCACTGCGCAGAAGGGCCGTATCGAGGTGTTCGGCAGCGATATCGCCCACGTGTCCGGCGAACGCCTGCGCGAACTGCGGCAGCGCATGGGGGTGCTGTTTCAGCAGGGCGCGCTGTTCACCGACCTGAACGTCTTTGAAAACGTGGCCTTCCCTTTGCGCGAGCATACCCGCGTGTCGGAAAACCAGATCACGGAACGCGTGCTGGACAAACTGGAGGCCGTCGGGCTGCGCGCCGCCGCCCACCTGAACATATCGGAAATCTCCGGCGGCATGGCGCGCCGCGTGGCGCTCGCCCGCGCCGTCGTGCTGGAACCCGAGCTTTTACTCTACGACGAGCCTTTCGCCGGCCTGGACCCGATTTCCCTGGGCATCACCGCCCAATTGATACGCAACCTGACCGACCGGCTGCATTGCGCCTCCATCCTGATCACACACGACGTGGCCGAATCGTTCGCCATCGCCGACCAGGTCTACATGGTGGGGCAGGGCCGGCTGATCGCCAGCGGCACGCCCCAGGCGCTGTCCGCCTCGCAGGACGCCTACGTGCGCCAGTTCCTGGACGGGCAGCCCGACGGCCCGATCGCTTTCAACTACCCGATTACGCCGGCCTTCACGAAATGGCTGGAACAACATACAGGGCGCTCATGAGATCTCCTGTGCTTTCCATTGCGGCGCTGGGCAAGCGCGTGCGCCAGCGCATCACCGGCCTGGGCGCGTTCATGCGCCTGGCCGGCGGCATACTGGCCCGCAGCGGCATTGCCCTGCGCCGGCCCGGCCTGGTTTCGCAGCAAGTCCATTTCATCGGCAACTATTCCCTGCTGATCATCGCCGTGTCCGGCCTGTTCGTGGGTTTTGTCCTGGGGCTGCAAGGCTATTACACTTTGAACCGGTACGGGTCTGAAGAAGCGCTGGGGCTGCTGGTGGCCTTGTCGTTGACCCGCGAGTTGGGCCCTGTGGTCACCGCCCTGCTGTTCGCCGGCCGCGCAGGCACCTCGCTGACGGCGGAAATAGGCCTGATGAAGGCGGGCGAGCAGCTCGCCGCCATGGAGGTCATGGCGGTGGACCCCATCCGCCGCGTCCTGGTGCCGCGCTTCTGGGGCGGCGTCATCGCCATGCCGGTGCTGGCGGCGGTGTTTTCCATGGTGGGCGTCATAGGCGGCTGGATCGTCGGCGTACTGCTCATAGGCATCGATCCGGGCGCTTTCTGGTCGCAGATGCAGAACGGGGTGGATGTATTCGACGATATCCTGAACGGCGTGATCAAAAGCGTGGTGTTCGGGATCGCGGTCACGCTGGTGGCGCTGCATGCCGGCTGGACCGCGAAGGCCACGCCCGAAGGCGTGTCGCGCGCCACCACGCGCACCGTGGTCAGCGGCTCGCTGCTGGT
>Ga0182744_1000507_pt1 | contig 36776 bp, 33 predicted proteins | sample eDN3rd30CKraftMG_FD_128525 | JGI IMG/M metagenome (GOLD analysis project Ga0182744, IMG submission 128525) | Enriched Miracle-Growth compost microbial communities from Emeryville, California, USA - eDNA 3rd pass 30_C Kraft MG (version 2) (version 2) ... | reverse complement strand
GTCGGATGAGGCATGCGTGGCACCAAGGGATACAGGATGCGCCACCGTGAAAGACTTGCCCTCCAGCCTGGCCATCCGCTCGGCAGCCAGCAAACCAAAACAGCCCGCCTTGATAGTGCCGCCAATGTAAGCCGCTCTTGTTCCACCTTCAAGCCCTCCAGTTGTGGCACCTGCGGCAAACAGGCCCGGAATAGGCTGATGGTTTGTATCCAGAACCTCTGCATATGCATTGATGTCGATGCCACCCATCGTGTATGTGATGCCGGGACAAATCGGGATCGCCATCAATGGGAAGTCGCGAATGGCATGAGGCCTGGCCTGCGCTGACCGCGGGATATCCAGATCCCCCAAGGTACCGGTATCTACAGCGCTGTTGTATTCGTCCAGCGTCTGCGCCAGTACCGCAGCGGGGACATCCATCTTCTGCGCCAGTCCGGCGACGGAGTCAGCGCGAAAAATAGTCCCGCCTGCCCGTTCCAGCAGCGGATTGGCCGGGATGCGGGCTGTGGTTCCAGGTCCGTTCCAGATCGATATGTCGAAGACGGCAAAGAGTTTGTCGACGCCGTCATACGAAGCCAGCGCATTGGCAAGGCTGACCCCCGTCCCACCCTCATCCACGCAGCGACGTCCCGAACCGTCGATAACCATTCCTGCCGTTGCAATGGCGTCGACTTCCGGATAGGGCCACAGCTGGTCGCTGTGTCTGGCGTCGTTGCATAGCAGATGGCCGTAGAAACGGCTGCAATCTGTCAGCGCTGCGCCAGCCGATTGGGCCATCCGCAGGCCATCGCCGCACCCCGTGCTCGCCCCGCGCTGGAATAACGCATCAAAACGTGGAGTAATGTATCGCTCAACCAATAAGCGGTTGAAGTCCCCTTCAAGTGCAGAACGTACATGCGCCATGCCTATAGATACCGCACAGCCGTCTACGGCGAGTTCGGTCGCATTGATGTAACTCGACGCCTCCGACGCCAGGAACAGCACGGCCTGTGCAACTTCTTCAGGCCTGGCAGGCCGCCCCGCCGGCATGGCACGCTCGTTGGCATGTCGCCAGCCTGGACTCGAAGCAGACGTCATCAACGTATCGGATATTTGTGCGGGATGCACAGAGTTCACGCATACCCCCCAATCCAGCAGATCAAGTGCGGCGCTTTTGGTGATTCCGCACAATCCCCACTTACTGGCCGAGTACGCAACTCCGGGATGTCCGATCAAGCCTGATGTCGAAGAGATATTGACAATGGAGCCTCCACCCGAATTGCGTAATAGAGGAGCCATTGCCTGAATACCAAGTGCCGGACCAGTCAGGTTGACGTCGATCACGCGCTGCCATTCCTCCTGGGAAATGGCCATTACGCCGGTACGGCTGATGATGCCCGCGTTGTTAACCAGAACATGCAAGGCTCCGATCTCGCGTCCGATCCGTTCCTTCAGGGCTGACCAGCTGGCAGCAGAAACCACATCGAGTTCAGCGAAAGCCGCTTGTCCACCGCTTTCCCGAATAGAAGCGGCAACAGTCTCGCCCCGGTCTGAAGCGATGTCACCAACCATCACCGTCGCACCCTGCATTGCGAACATCCTGGACATAACGCTGCCCAGACCGCCACCCGCCCCTGTCACGAGAACGACTTTTCCCGCAAACTGGTTTCCATTGCGCCCCAATGCCGTCTCCTGATAGTTATTATCGTATTGACAGCATCGGGCATATGGCCTGATATCGCAATTTGCATTTGTCAAAGCAGTAGTTTGCTATTCCAAAAACAACTTCGTCGAAGTACAGAATACAAAAGAGAATCGCCGGCAAAGCGGCGATTCTCTTTACGCTTGAACAGCAACGCGATGTGCAAAGGCTACATCGTTCAGCTCTCAGCCGTCAGGCGACCCGCAAAACATACTTGCCCCGCCCCTTTCCTTCGGCCAGCACCCGTAGCGGTTCAGCGAAGCGCTCGAGCGGAAGAATTTCTGTAATCTGCGGACGCAACAGGCCCCTGGCATGCAATTCATAAAGCCGCTGCTGCACTTCACGAACTTTTTCTGGCTGGCGATCGCGGTAATCGCTCCATTGCAAGCCCGATACTGCGATGTTTTTTACCAGCAGATAATTGACTTTCAGGGTCGGGATCCGTCCCGCCGCAAAACCGATGCACACCAGCCTCCCGCACCAGGCGACCGCCCTGATGGACGCATCGAAAATATCGTCGCCCAAAGGGTCCAGCACGACGTCAGCGCCATGCCCGCTGGTGCAGGCGAAGACCTGTTCCCTGAGCGAGTCGCGCAGGTTGGGCGCTGATAAGTCTATGATGTGATCGGCTCCCAGCGCACGCGCCGCTTCCGCCTGCTCCTGTCCCGCGACGCCTGCCAGCGCGATTCCGCCCAAGGCCTTCACCAGCTGAACGGCAGCGCCGCCCACTCCGCCCGTAGCCCCATTTATGAGTACCGTCTCGCCTTTCCTGAACTGGCCACGTTCCACCAGCGCGAAATATGCGGTCTGGTACACCAGGCCCATGCCGGCAGCGTCTTGATCGGAAATACTGTCCGGCAATGGATAGCAGGAGGCGGCGGGTGCCACCATGCGTTGGGCGAAGGCGCCGAACTCTACCTGGGCCACCACTCTGTCTCCCACCGCCAGCCCCGTCACGCCGGATCCAGCTGCGACTATGGTGCCTGCGGCGTCCTTGCCTGGAATGAACGGACGGTCTGGGAGGTTCTGATATTTTCCTGTCATGACCAGCATGTCAGGGAAGTTGACGCCTGCATAAGTAACATTGATCAATACTTCCCCTTCCCCGGCGGCTGGTTCCGCGATTTCTTCAACATTGAGGTCCTCGGGCTCGGCGAACTCATGTATGACGACTGCTTTCATCTGGTGTTTTCTCCTGTGATGGCGCCCAGTATTTCTGATGTATGCTCCCCCAGCGCGGGAGCGGCGACATTGGACTGGGTCGATCTGAATGATGTACATACCGGCACCGGAAGCGCTGGCATCGAACTGCCGCTGTTATTTGTAACTTCGCGGTCGAACAGGCCCCGTACCTGGAAGTGGGCGTCCTGTACGGCCTGTTCAAGATTGACGATTTCCGATACGCATACGTCGTGCCCCTCAAAGCGCTGCATCCAATAGGAGGCAGGCTGTGATGCGATGATGCGCGCGACCTCCGCCTGTATGACGGCCTCATCGCTCTCGCCGGCCAGCGAAGACGCGCCGATGAGAGTCAGAAAAGTCGTCCAGAACCGGTCTTCCAGAGGCGCTGCAGAAAGGTAGCGCTGATCCGAGGTCCTGTATACGGCATAGCGCGCCGACCCCCCGGTAACCAGCTCCTTGCCGGGACGGGGCCATTGCCCTCCGCTCCAGCCATTACCCAGGCCCCAGTACATCAACGTGAACAAATTGTCGGTCATTGAAATATCGAGATGGCGCCCCGTCCCATCCAGGTCTCGCTGGCGCAACGCAAGCAGTATATTGATGACAGCAGGATAAGCGCCCGCTGCGAGATCCCCCGTCAACGCGGGCGGCACGATTGGCGCGCCGCCTGCGTCGGCTGATAAAGCCAGCATGCCTGTCTCGGCCTGAAAGTTCAGATCATGTGAAGCTTTGAGTGCTTTCGGGCCATACTGTCCATATGCCGTAATGGAACAATAAATCAGGCGCGGATTGACTTGCGCCAGAGTCTCGTAATCCAGCCCCAGGCGCTGCATGACACCAGGCCGGAACTGCTCAACCAGGACATCCACATCCTTCACCAGTGCCAGCACCTGCTCACGATCGCCGCCATCCTTCAGGTTCATGCAAACCGAACGCTTGCCCCGATTCAACAATACGAAATTCACGCTATCGTCCCCAAAGCGGGGAACGTAGCTGCGCATTTCATCGCCAGCGGCACGCTCCAGCTTGATAACGTCGGCCCCTGCTTCAGCCAGTATCAGGGTGCACATTGGCCCTGGCAGAAGCGTGCTGAAGTCCAGGACCTTGACGCCCATTAGCGGCTGAATCATGCGGCGTCCCTCTGGCGGCGCGCCCAGGCTACCTGCGCCCTGCGCGCGGGGACATAGGCCTCTTGCCCCAAGGCTTCATACAGAGCCTGCGTAACCCGGTAATGGTGATGCAGCCCCGTACGATTGAGCAGTGAGATCGGTCCCTCCGGATATCCCAGGCCCAGGCACAGTGTCTGGTCCATGTCGGATGCGGTGGCCAGCCCTTCATCCAGACGCCGCAACGCGGCGTTGTAGTAGGGGCGAACCAGGCGATTGAGTATGCGCCCCGGAAAGTCGTTGCAGACGGCTACGACCAGCCCCGCGGCCTCGAACGCGGCCCGGGCCGCCTGAACGGCGTCCGGATCGGTATAAGGCTTCCTGACGAGTTCCACCAGTCCGGTGGGCGCGTCATCGCCCAGGCGGAAGCGGGCGAATCCAACGACATTGACAGGACCTTCGTCTTCGCCTGTGTGCACGCCGAGGCATTCAGTATCGAGCTCGATGGCAATAAAGGATTTTCCCTCCGCCGCTTCAACACCTCGCCGCCATGCCTGACCTGCTTCACCGCCGATCAGCACAACGCCGTCGCCCATACTCGACGCCGTGTCGATAAAAGGATGCGGGTCGGGAAAAGACAGACTCTCTCCCCGCTGAATGATCTGATAGCTCATCTGGGTCATGCTCCAAAGATTTTGTTGTCGCCATACACATGAAAGCCAGCGCCGGTTTTCCTGCCCAGCCTGCCTGCGCCTATCATGCGCTTGACCAGAGGCGGACAAGCCGCCCTGCTTTCATGGGTCAACCCATACATAGCGTCGGACAACAGTTTCTGGGTATCCATACCCACCATATCGAGCAACTCCAGCGGTCCCAGTGGATATCCCAGTGCGGTCTTCACGGCCAGATCGATGTCCGCCGGCTCAGCGATGCCCTGATCAACCATGTTGATTACATCGTTATGCCAGGGAATCAGGAAATAATTGAGAATGAATCCCGGCGTGTCGCGAGTCTCGACCGGCTTCTGTCCTATGGCCTGGCAAAAAGACCAGGCCTTGCGGAAGGTGTCGTCAGAGGTATTCAGGCCGGGCGACATTTCGACCAGCTTCATCAGCTGGGCTGGCAGGCAAAAGTGCATGCCCACTACGCGGTCGTCACGAGCACTCCCTCCGGCGATTTCCGTAATCGATATGGTGGAAGTGTTGGAGGCGAAAATCGTATGCGCCGGGCAAACCTTGTCCAGCCGCGCGAACAGATCGTGCTTGACCTTGAGATCCTCGAATACAGCTTCGATGATCAGGTCGCATCCGGCCAGATCTTCCATACGCGTAGTACCCTGCCACTGCGCCATGATGGCCTCATCCTGCCCCGGCGCCAGTTTGCCACGTGCAACCGATTTGGCAAGAAACGCGGCAGCCTGTTCCCGCGCGTGGTCCAGCGCTTCCTGCTTCGCGTCCAGCACGATCGTTCTCAAACCGGCCCGTGCCACGACAATGGCGATGCCGGTGCCCATTGTCCCGCTGCCGACAACACCGACTGTTTTTATTTCACTCATTTCTTCTCCCTGTTCAAAAAGCTGCGTCCGATGAGCTGTCGATGTATCTGATTCGTCCCTTCCCATATCTGGGTGATCTTCGCGTCGCGCATCAGCCTCTCGACCCGAAAATCCTGGCAGTAGCCATAGCCGCCGTGCAGCTGAACCGCATCGGTCGTCATGCGCATGGCCAGATCGGTGGCCTTGAGCTTCAGTACCGAAGCCTCTACGCCCATGTCGTCGATGCCTTGATCGACCAGACCACCTACATGCCAGAGCCAGCTCTCGCAGAGCGCCAGTTCTGCAGCCAGTTCCGCTACCATGAACTGCACGCCCTGGAACTCCAGAATACGACGGTTCGACTGGCGCCTGTCGTTGATATAGGAAACCGTATCCTCGAAGGCGGCGCGGGCGATGCCAAGCGCGTGTGCAGCGACACTGGGACGCGACTTGTTCAATGAAGCCAGTAATACACTCAGGCCTTGCCCGGCGGGAGCAAGCAGATTGCCACGCGGAATCCGGCAGCCTTCGAAAACGAGCGAGGCTGTCCCGGACGCGCGCGTTCCCATCTTATGCTCCGTGCCGGCGACGATCAGCCCGGGCGTGCCCTTTTCAATCACGACCGCAGCTATCGCTTCTTTCGCATTATCCACGCCGGCCCACTTGCCGAACACCACATACACGTCCGCCACGTCGCCATTACTGATGAAGATTTTCTGGCCATCCACGACAATGTCGTCACCCTCTGTACGGAACTGTGTCTTCATGCCAGTGGCATCCGAGCCTGCGGAAGGCTCTGTGATGACCAGCGCAGCCAGCCCCCCTTCGGCGATGCGCGGCAGGATACGCGACTTGAGCTCTTCCGGACCGTATTGTATGACCGGCTTGATCGCATGGAAGTTGGTCGCCCATATAATGCCCGTCGATGCGCAGGCTTTGGAAATCTCGCGTACGCAGGCCAGATAGCAGCAGTAGGACAAAGGCATGCCGCCGTATGCTTCCGGGATGAACATGGCATTCAATCCCAGCGCGTTGATGGCCTTGATATTTTCCCAGGGGAATTCACTGGCACGATCATACGCTGCCGCCCGCGGGGCGAGTTCCGCCATTGCAAGATTTCGCACCGAGCCCAGCAACATGCGCTCTTCGTCCGAAAAAGACAGCCCTGCATCCAGGCGCTCTAGAATATTCACGTTTTTTCCTTTGATATTTCTGGTTTATTCGCCTTGCGCCGGCCTCATATCGACACACTCTGCGCGCCGTCGATATAGATGGTCTCCCCTGTCAGGAATTCCATCCCATCCTGGAATAATGCGGCGACCAGCACCGCGACGTCCCTCGCAGTGCCGGGGCTCCTGCGAGGGATGCGCTTTTCCAGGTATGCCCGCAGAGGGCCGCTTTCCATCGCCTCGCGGTTCAGATCCGTTGCGATATAGCCCGGAGCGATATCAATGACCCGAATGCCGTCCTTTGCCCATTCAACCGCGAGGCATCTCGTAATGGCGCCGACCGCAGCCTTGGAAGCACAATAGGACACATTGCGCTTGACGCCCAGCCTGTCGTAGAAAGAACCGATATTGACGATCACTCCTCCACCATTATCTTTCAATAGCGGATGAACCAGCTGACAGGCGCGCAGCACGGAAACCGCATTGATGTCCATCAGCTTTCTGAACTCGTCCATGGGCAAGTCGATAGTAGGCGCCTCAGTATGCAGGCCGGCATTGTTGACCAGCCCCCTGACGGGTACGCCCAGTTTGCCGCGCAGCGCTTCCATGGCGTCTTTCAGAGCCTTGTCATCCATAACATCGCAGGCTACAGGATGCCAGCGGGCAGCAATATCTGCGGCAACATTATCCACATGCGGCCTGTCGCCCGACCGGGAAAGGCAGCCAACCTCAAACCCGCGGCTGGCGAGTTCGCAGGAGATCATCGCGCCTATGCCACGGCTGGCGCCCGTTACGTATATAAGTCCCTGTTCCATGCTTCAGCAGTCCCTGAAAATCGGTGGGCGCTTTTCCACAAAGGCATGCAGGCCTTCGGCCGCGTCCCGGGTCCGATAGGCAAGAGTGGAAAGATCGCGTTCGATGCGCAAACCGTCTGTGATGCCAAGCCCTGCGCCTCTTTGCACCGCCTCGCGTGCGAAATACAGGGCGCAAAGGCTGTGCCTGAGATACGGCTCCATAAACCGTCTGCCAATTTCCAGGGGACTGCCTTCGTTATCGATGCGATTCACCAGGCCTATGCGTTCCCCTTCGTCGGCAGCCACGGTGCGGCCGGACATGATCATGTCGAGTGCGCGACCCTCTCCTATCAGCCTGGGCAGACGCTGGGTGCCCCCGTATCCAGGAATCAGACCCAGCCTGACTTCCGGCAGCCCCATGCGCGCACGATCGGTAGCCACCCGAAATGTACATGCCAGGGCAAGCTCCAGGCCGCCGCCAAAGGCATAACCGTGTATGACCGCCACGGACGGGATCCTGAGATCCGCTATCTGGCTGAAAACAGCCTGACCCCTGGCTGCGCCTTCCAGCTCACTCATGAGCGGCCTGCCCATCAGTTCAGGAATGTCGGCCCCCGCGCAGAAGGCCTTTTCCCCTGCACCTGTAATGATGAGTGCGCGCGCATCCGACGCCGCCACCTTCGCCAGCGCATCGCCAAGCTGCTCCAGGACCTCGAAACTCAGCGCATTCAGAACTTCAGGACGGTTGAGCGTGATATGCGCATACCCCCCGCCATAATCGAATAGAACCGTCACGCGGATACTCCTTCATTATTGGATTTGGACCCTCCCCAACGCACCAGGTCCGGTGCAATCCGGCCGCCCTTCAGCCATTCGACCAGCTCGCGCTTGAGGATCTTCCCGCTGGGTGTCAATGGGAAGGCCTCCATCGCCAGGAAGTATTCCGGCATGTCGTATTTCGACAGGCCGGCTTCATGCAGATGCTGCAGTACCTGCATGGCGGTAAGCGATTTTCCGGAAGCAAAGACGACGGCCAGGCAGACTTTTTCGCCGAGCCTGTCGTCCGGAACCGGAAAGGCGGCCGATTTGACGATGAAGGGATGACGGTGAGCCAGGTCTTCTATCTGTGATGGATAGATATTGTGGCCTCCCCGGATGATGAGATCTTTTTTTCGGCCCATGACATGCAGGCAGCCATTTTCATCCAGCATGCCAAGGTCGCCGCTAAGAAACCAGCCCGATGCATTGAAGGATCTCTCGGTCGCGTCCTGGTTATCGTAGTAGCCGAGCGTCAGCACGCCACCTCTTCCGCCGATCTCTCCGATCTCGCCAGGTCCAAGTTCGAGATCCGGTTTCTCCTGATCGAAGATCCGTATTTCGTACCCTTTGCACGCCCGCCCGCACGTGGACACTATCGTATTGCTGTCATCACTGGGCAAGGTGTATTGATGCGAGCCGTTTTCGGTCATACCGTACACGTTCTGAGGCTTGACATCCAGGTCCAGGAACCGTTGGGCGACTTCCCGCGGTATGGGAGCGCCAGCCATGTAAAAGGCGCGCACCTCGCCCAGGCGGCTCAGCCTCCTTTCACGAACTGCGCTGAGGATGTCCATGGCATGCGTGGGCACCCCCATCACATAGGTTGCGCCGGTTTCCAGAATCCAGTCCAGTGCCGAACGGTTCGCAGCCGGATTGTGCAGGACCAGTTCCATGCCGGCAACCAGCGATTGCTCCAGCGCTACCGTACCGATGTGGTGGCTCATGGGACTGAGCGCAAGGAGTATCGTCGATGAGTCGTGTTTCCAGTCTGCAACCAGGGCGCGCCCATTGGCGAGCAGGGTATTGTCGCTATGCATTACCCCCTTGGGCTCGCCCGTCGTACCTGAAGTGAAGGCCAGATACACCACCTTGTCCGGGTCCAGCGCCGGAGCGCTGGTAATGCCCACGCCTCCGTTCTGACCCGGAAACCGCGACGCCCGCTCCGGAAGGGTATGGCTGCCTGCTTCCATGCCTTGTGGCGTCAGGGCGTACAGCTGCCTGAGCGTGGCGATGCCGGCCGATTCGCTGAAAATCGAATAACGGTCTGAGTCAGCGCCATAGCCTGGCTGCGCAAAGAGCGCTTTGCACCGTATGCGCGAGAGCAGTTTGACGATGTCGGCATTCGTGTAGTTCTGGTGCAGCGAAGGGCAGCATACGTAGCCATTGCGCGAGCACGCCAGGAAGATCATCACGGCTTCAATACGGTTTGGCAACCAGATTGCCACGCGGTCACCGCGCCGCAGACCACCCTGATAAAGATGCTCCGCAATGGTATCGACACTGGCGAGCACTTCGCGCCATGTCAGGCGACGATATGGGTCGCGCAGCGCGCAGGCATTGGGCCGAATCCGCGCATGCTCGCGAGTCAGAGAATACAGGGTATCCTGATGCCAGACGCCGCTCAGGTAATTTTCGCGGGCCGTCTGCGGGTCATGCAAAGTAAGAATGGTATTCATAAAGCGCTTCCAACGTCTATTTTTTTACGTGTTCCGGAGGGAGATCGAGCCACGCGTTGAGGATTTCATCAGTATCCTCCCCCAGCATGGGCGGCGACTTTCGGTGTACCGCCGTTTTGCCATCGATCGCAATGCCCAGGCCAACCTGAGGGACGAACCCGTTTGCTGTTTGTACCTGATAAAGGAATCCCTGTCGCAATAATTCCCCGTCCTTCGCAACCTCATCCAGCCGGTTAATGGGTCCGGCCGGGATCCGGTGAGCGCCAAATATTTCGAGCCACTCGTCCCGTGATCTGGTCTTCATGATCTCTGCAATCCTGGCGACGATCTCGTCCCGATGCGTACGGCGCCCGGCGTTAGACGCATAACGTGGATCCTGCCCCACATCAGGAAGACCTACGGCCACCCAGAAGCGGCGCCATATCGCATCGTTGCCCAGGCCAAGCGAAATCTGCCTGTCGGCCGTGTCAAATACCTGGTAGATGGCGATAACGGAATCCTTGCCGCCCGATCGCCGTGGCAGTTCGCCGGAACTCAGATAAGACACGAGACGCGGCGCCATGAAGCGCGTCATGCTGGCCTGCATGGATACGTCGATCTGCGCCCCTCGCCCGGTACTTGCACGGGCGGCATATGCGGCTAATACAGCCATCGCAATGTCCTGTCCGGCAAGAAGGTCGGCTGCCGGCGTGCCGATCTTCTGCGGATCAGTCTGAGCTTCTCCAGTCAGGTCCATGACTCCTGAATAACCTTCGGCAATCAGGTCATAACAGGGTAAATGGCTGCGTGATCCCTGCAGGCCAAATCCCGTCAGCGAAGCATGAATCAGACGGGGAAACCTGGATCCCAGCCGGGCATAGTCGAGGCCGAGCTTTTCCTGGACCGCGGAGGTCATATTGACGACCAGCACATCCGCGCGCGTCAGCAGCTTTTCCAGGACATCCCGGCCTTCGGGCCGCATCAGATCCAGCACTACGCTGTGCTTGTTGCGATTGACGCTCAGGTACCAGGGAGACTCGCCATTGATAAAAGGCGGCCCCCACTGGCGGGCATCGTCGCCGGCGCCGGGCTTCTCCACCTTGATGACAGTCGCCCCCAGGTCGGCAAGCAGCTGCGTACCATAAGGGCCGGCGATCGACGTGCTCAAGTCTACGACACGCATATCCTTCAACAGGGCATGTCCTTCTCTTTCTTCCAGCTCCGGCAGTTCGGTGAACGGCAAATCCCTCGCACTTTTCAGCATGTTTGTTACCTTGTCTCTATTCCTTGCCAAGGAATTAAGCACAAACCGTGCCAAGTAAATGCCCCTATTGTCATTTCAGAAAGGGATGGTAAAGTGTCCAAAAACTATTCACCGTGTTGTGAGCGAAGACATGTACATGGCAAAAGGCAGGCATTCCCGGAACTCGAGAAATGGCGTCCTCGTGGTCGATTCTGGTGGATCTGCAGTTTTTGCTTCCGGCACCGGCCTGGATACCCATATACAGGAAAAGCTCGGGGATTTGTGGAAGGCTCGCGATATACGCCCGCTCTCCGCCGTATTCTCCCTTGAGGGCACAAGCGAGCCCATGACGGTCGTATCCTTTACCTCGGCCGGGACGGGCTGTTTCGTGCTCTATCGCCATGACAATGGTGATCCGCTCTTTGAGTTTGTCAGCAGTGTCAGCTTTTCTGCGGACATCCTGCGCCACTTCGTGACCGATCCCTACGAAGCCATCACTGTTGTGGATCACCAGGCGCGCATCCGCTATATGAGTCCCGTCCACGAACGGTTTTTTGGCATACAGCGCGGCGAGGCCACCGGAGCGGAGGTCAATACAGTCATCGAAAATAGCCGGCTGGCCGCCGTGCTGCGCACCGGCAAGCCAGAAGTCGGCCATATTCACAGAATGCGCGGGACAAGCCGGGTGGTAAGCCGCACGCCTATCGTCAATCCGGAAGGCCGTGTCGTCGGCGCCATCGGGCAGGTGATGTTCAAAAGCCCGGCTGCCGTTGAAGCCCTGGGTCAGGAAATCAAACGCCTGCGCCAGGAGATCAGTTTTTATGAGCGTGAACTGCCCCGCCTGCGCGGCAGTGTCCAGGGAATGGAATCCATCGTAGGCGAAAGCAATGCGATCAAGAAGCTGAAGGAACGCATCAAGAAAGTTGCACCTCTTGACGTTTCCGTGCTCCTTGTGGGTGAAAGCGGGGTTGGAAAGGATCTCGTCGCGCATGCCATCCACCAACTCAGTCCTCGCGGGCATAAAGACATGGTGCTGGTCAATGCGGCGGCCATTCCGGGCAATCTCGTCGAAGCGGAGCTGTTCGGATATGAAGGCGGCGCTTTCACCGGCGCGGAAAAACGCGGCAGGACCGGCAAATTTGAAGAGGCTGGCCAAACCACCCTTTTCCTGGACGAAATTGGCGATATGCCGCTGGACATACAGGTCAAGGTATTACGCACACTGCAGGACGGCACATTCCAGCGCGTCGGCAGCAGCACGCAGCGGTGCTCGGATTTCCGCCTCATCTCCGCCAGCAATCGCGATTTCCAGCGCATGCTGGATTCTGGCGAATTCAGGCTGGATCTCTTTTACCGCATTAGTGCGGTGACTATCCGCGTTCCGCCGCTGCGCGAAAGACTGGAAGACGTGCCCATACTGGCACAGACCTTTCTGGAACGGTTCATCCGCCGCCACAATGTGCAGGAAAAACGTTTCGGACCTGGCGTCATGGCCTATCTTCAGTCGCTACCCTGGCCGGGTAACGTGCGCCAGTTACAGCACACCATAGAGCGCGCAGCGATTTTCTCCGAACACAGCGAGATCTCCTGCGAAGACTGCGAAGTGCCGCTAGAAGTGGGGGGGACGGACATCGATGGGATGGGCGAAATGTTTCACCCTGTGGCGGGGCCGGCCGGTATTTTTCCGCCGCAGGAAAAACCCGACGTACGCGAGGCGAAATCCCGGGTGGAGCTGGATATGATCCGCGATGCGCTTCTGCGCTTTGAAGGCAACAAGAAAAAAACCGCGGAATTTCTCGGTATCTCGCGCTCGCATCTCTATAAAAAACTGACTGAACTGAGTCCCGCCGGACAATAGCCTGGTCCGGATCCCAGGAGAAAGATACGAACGGGCATATGAGATGGGACGGCAGATCAGCACAGGCACACAATAGCTGAAAATAACGAGAAACGCCCCGGAAGTTGAGGATCTTCCAGGGCGCGGCACCACTTTCATCTTAGGAGAAACACGCAACTGCAGGCCTATCATACTCCAAATTGCCGGAGCCGTGACCTAGGCCAAATGGGGGATAGGCGGCTTTCCGGCCGCCGCCTTTTGTCCGCTGCACCCACGCGTCTTGCGAGAACACAGATATGAAAACCGCCGCGCTCCTTCCCTTCGTCGTTTTGTTCCTGGCTTCGGCCCCCGCGAAAGCGCGTTGCGTCGGGCCGGACATGATGCGATCCTGCACCGATCGGAACGGCAATGTCGAGCAGATCCAGCGTACCGGCAATACCACGACGATACATGGCTTCAATGCCAAGACCGGCGAGCACTGGCATCGCAGCGCCACGCTGGGCGAGCCGTCCGCCGCGGGGTCGCCCGCCGCTGAAAAGCGGGCGGCGGCCGAGCGCGCGGCGGCGGCATCGGCCAAGAAAGAAGGGGCCCGTCCCGACGGCTGGCAGGATCCGCTCGGGCGCAAGTGCAACCAGTTCGGATGCTACTGAGCGGCCGCCGCGCCGCAGAGCTCCTTCAATATCGCAGCGAACTTTTCCTCCGCATCCAGAGGCGTGTCGCGCACGCGCCTGATCAAGCTCAATGGCGGCAGTTCCCAGTCCATGCGCCACGGCAGGATGCCTACGCCCCCGCGGCGCACCATATCGTGCGCGATGTCCTCCGGCACCACGGAAACGACGCTCTCGTTCTTGCTGAGCACGCCGTGCATGACATCGACCGAATAGGTTTCGATGATGGGCAGGGGCACGCTGACCTGCTCCAGCGTGAAGAGCTCGACCATTTTCTGTCCCACGGGCGTTGCGGGCGATGGCAGTATCCAGTTCATGGCCGCCAAGGCGCGCCAGTCCAGTTTGCGCCCTTGCAGGCGTTTCAGCAGATTGACATGGCCGATGAGCACGGGCCGCTGGGCGTAAAGCACCTCGTGCCATAGCTTGTCCAGGCCCGCCGCGGCGGATGCGCGGCCCAGGACGCAATCCAGCTCGTGATTGCACAGGGACTGGACCAATTGATCGGTCGTCGCCTGCTTGATGGCGATGACCACATTGTGGCGTTCATACAGGCGCGTAATGGCTTGCGTCAGCAGTTCGCCCGGTACGTAGGGGACGGCGCCTATCAGCAGCCGGGCGCTGCGGCCCCTGCGCACGGCCTCCATGTCGGCGGCCCAATGGTCCAGCTCGTGCAGCATATGGCGGGCTTTCACGATGGCCAGTTCGCCCATCGCCGTGGGTTTCAGCCCCCGCCCCGAGCGCACAAACAGCGGCGCGCCGAACAAGGATTCGATTTCGCCCAGCGCTTTGGTGACCGCCGGCTGGCTGATGCCCATGTCATCGGCGACGCGCGTCAATGAACCATGCAGGCCGATATTCCTGAGCAGCACCAGGTGGCGCACTTTCAATCTGCCCATGAGCTTGGGAGCGGACGGCGCCGTCCATCCATGCGTTTTTCCGCCGCCGCGCGGGCCACCGTCCGCCTCAGCCATTATTCCGCCCTCTTGAATAACTACTTGGTTATTAATTGATCACCAATTAAATGTTATAGGTTATTTTAAATCGATATACTTTGTTCATTGCTATGCAGAGGAAAGTTCCATGGCTGACTTCACCACCCGGCCCGAAATAACGGGCACATTCGGCGTCGCATCATCCACGCACTGGCTGGCTACGCAGGTCGCCATGGGCGTACTGGAAAAAGGCGGCAATGCCTTCGACGCGGCCGTAGCGGGCGGCTTCGTGCTGCAAATCGTCGAGCCGCACCTGAACGGGCCCGGCGGCGAAGCGCCCATCATGCTCTGGAGCGAATCGGAAAAGCGCATGCGCGTCATTTGCGGCCAGGGCGTTGCGCCCGCGCTGGCCACGCCGTCGTTCTTTCGCGGCCAGGGGCTGGACCTGGTGCCCGGCATAGGCCTGCTGCCCGCCACCGTGCCGGGCGCTTTCGGCGGCTGGCTGACCATGCTGCGCGACTATGGCACCTGGGAACTGGAGGACGTGCTGCGCCCGGCCATTGAATACGCCAATAACGGCTTCCCGCTGGTGCCCCGCATACTGCAAGCCATCGTCGCGGTGGAAAGCCTGTTCCGCGATGAATGGACGACTTCGGCCCAAGTCTGGCTGCCTGGCGGACGGCTGCCGCGCCTGGATGCGCTGTTTCGCAATCCGGCCGTGGGCGCCACTTACGCGCGCATCGCGGCCGAAGCCGGCAGCCGCGGCACGGATCGCAAGTCGCGCATCGACGCGGCCCTGTCCCTGTGGTATCAAGGCTTCGTCGCCCAGGCCATCGACGATTTCTATCGCAACGAGGCCATCCGCGACTGCACCGGCGAGCGCCGCCACGGCTTGCTGCGGCTGGATGACATGGCCAACTGGCAAGCCAGCTACGAAGAGCCGATCTATACGGACTACGGCCGGTACACCGTGGCCAAATGCGGCCCTTGGTCCCAGGGGCCGGTCTTCCTGCAGCAGCTGGCCATGCTGCGGCACACCGACATCGCCCGGCATGCGCCCGACTCGGCGGCCTTCGTGCACGGCATCGCCGAAGTGGCCAAACTGGCGATGGCCGACCGGCTGGCCTGGTACGGCGATCCCGATTACGCCGACGTGCCGCTGGCGGCCCTGCTATCCGACGATTATGCGAAAGCCCGTGCGGGCGCCGTGGCGGCGCAAGCGTCCAAGGCCTTGAATCCGGGCAGCCCTCTGGGGCGCTCGCCGCGGCTGCCGGACCTGACGGCGGCGGACCGCGCGATGGCATGCGCCGACGCGCTGTTCGGGATCGGCGAGCCCACCTTCGCCGAGCTGCCGCCGGTCGACACCTGGCTGGAACGCGAAGTCTTCGTCGGCGACACCTGCCATATCGATGTCATCGACCGGCACGGCAACATGGTCGCCGCCACCCCCTCGGGGGGATGGCTGTCGTCCAGCCCGGTCGTCCCGGGGCTGGGCTTCTCCATCAATACCCGCCTGCAAATGAGCTGGCTGGACGAAGGGGTTCCGGGCTGCCTGCAAGCCGGCAAGCGGCCCAACACCACACTGTCGCCGGGCATGGCGCTGCGCGACGGCCAGCCGTATATGGCTTTCGGCACGCCCGGCGGCGACCAGCAAGACCAGTGGACGCTCGCCTTTTTCATCCGGCACGCCGCGCTGGGCATGAATCTGCAGGAAGCGATCGATGCGCCGTCATGGCATGTGGAGCATTACCCCGCTTCGTTCTGGCCGCGTCCCTTGAAGCTCAATCGGCTGGTCATCGAATCGCGCTTTCCCCAAGCCACGCTGGAGCAATTGGCCGCGGCGGGCCACGATGTGGTGGTTGGCGGCCCCTGGTCCGAAGGCCGGATCAGCGCCTGCAGCCGCCAGCCCGACGCCGGCGGCCGCCTGACCCTGCGCGCCGCCGCCAACCCGCGCGGCATGCAGGGCTATGCGGTGGGGCGTTGAGGGCCGGTCGCTCCAGCGCCCTTGTATTTGAATCCTCGTATTTGAATCATCAAACCCGTCTCATTCCGGAGAATGACCATGCTATCTCTTTTACGCAAAACTCTAGCCGCGAGCGGCTTGCTGCTGCTGGCCGCCTTTTCCACCGCCGTGGCCGCCGCCTGGCCCGAAAAACCGGTCACCCTGATCGTGCCATGGGCCGCGGGCGGCTCCACCGACATTCTCGCCCGTGTGCTGTCGGAGCACCTGGGCAAGAGCCTGGGCCAGCCCTTCGTGGTCGAGAACCGCGCAGGCGCTTCGGGCAACGTAGGGTCGAATATCGTCGCCAAGGCCAAGCCGGACGGCTACACCCTGCTGGTCGGCTCCATGAGTACGCACACCATGAACCAGGCGCTTTATTCCAATATGCCCTTCGACGGCGTCAAGGACTTCACGCCCATAGCCAAGCTGGCCCTGGTCACCAATACCATGGTGGTCAATCCTTCCATCCCCGCCAACAATGTCGCGGAATTCATCGCCTATGCAAAGAAGCGGCCGGGCGAAATCGCCTATGCGTCGGCCGGGCCGGGCTCGACCAACCACCTGAGCGCCGCCATGTTCGAAAAAGCCACCGGCATTGAAATGCTGCACGTGCCGTATCGCGGCGGCGCCCCGGCGGTGCTGGACACCGTGGGCAACCAGACCCAAGTCCTTTTCACGGCCGGCACGCAGTCCTTGCCGTTCGTCAAGGACCATAAGCTCAAGCTGCTGGCCGTCACGGAGGACAAGCGCGCGCCCACTTTGCCGGACGTGCCCACCGTCGCCGAAACCGTTCCCGGCTACGAGCTGGCCGTATGGTATGGCGCTTTCGGCCCCGCCGGGCTGCCGGCCGACATCGTGCAGCGCCTGAATGCCGAGATCAACAAAGCCTTGAAGGAACCGGAAGTCGTCAAGAAAATGGAAGGCATGGCCGTGCAAGTCCTGGAAAGCACGCCTGAACAATTCGCCGCCGAGCTGGCCCGCGACGCGGACAAATACGACAAGATCGTCCGCGAACTCGGCATACGCATAGAATGAGGCAGGACGGCAAAATGTCGGACTACGTGAACACAAGCCGCCTGCCGTCAGCCGTCGACGGCATCGCGGAAGCCTGTGCGGCCGGCGATGCGCAAGGCCTTTTCGCGGCCGTCGATGAGTGGGTGGGCGCCGTTTTGCGGCAAACCCTGTGCACCGTGAACCGCTACGAGCCCAGCCGGGAAAGATTGACGCGGCTGTACAGCTCCGACCCCGCCTCATACCCGGTGGGCAGCAGCAAGGACAAGTCGGGAACATCCTGGGGGCGCCATGTACTGCACGAGCGCAGGATTTTCATAGGCGAGGGTACGGACGCCATCCGGCAGGCTTTCGACGACCACAAGACCATACAGGCCCTGGGCCTGAAATCGGTCATCAATGTGCCCATCGTCGCACAGGACAGCTGCATGGGGACGCTCAACCTGCTCATGCGGTCCGAGGCCATCGACGACGCCATGGTGCAATGGGCGAAGCTGGCGGCCCTGCTGGCGACCCCGGGCTTTCTCTTCCCGCGGGCCGCGGCTCAATAGCCGAAGAAGTCCTCACTGCGGATGTCGTCCTCGTCCACGCCCGCCTCGGACACGACATCCCTCAATGATTGAACCATGGCGGGCGGGCCGGCCAGGTAGGCCACCGGGTTCGCCAGCCCCTCGATGGCCTGCTTGATGAGCGCCGCGTCGATCACGCCCGTCGTCCCCGTCCAGGGCTGGCTGGATCCATCCATTTGCGTCATTGTCGCCAGCAGGAGAAAGCGCGGGTTCTGCCGCGCGAGTTCCGACAGTTCATCCAGGAAGGCGGCATCTTCGGGGCGGCGATTGGAATACAGCAGCAGCAAGCGATGCGGCAGACCGGCGTGGACGGCATGGCGCAACATGCTCATGAAGGGCGTGATTCCTATGCCGCCCGCAATGAATACGGCGGCCCGCGCCGCATTGTTATGCAAGAGCAGAGACCCGAATGGGCCTTCCACCCGAACTGCCGCGCCCTGCCGCAAAGACCCTAGCCGGCGCTTGAATTCGCTGTCGCGCATGCGCGTCGCCACGCACAGCTCGTCCTGGAACGGTGCATTGACCAGAGAAAACGTATGCCGCTGCTCCTCGCCGCTTTCGCCGGCGCCGTCGGGCAGGATGAGGTCAATGGCCTGGCCGGACTTGAAGGCGAAGCCCTCGGGCCTGGAGAAATGGAACGCCATCGTTCCAGCGGCGATCTCGCGTTTGGAATCCAGCACCGCATCGTAAACAGCCATGGAATCTCCTGATTCGAAAAGATAATGCCCAATGTCGCAGTATTAGATACGGCCTGCTTGCTCCGCGTTCCCGTTCGCGGCGCGGCGGCGGGCTGGGCGGCTATGCCGGTGCGCCGCTGCGCCGCGACAGCGTGTAATATTCACGCCAGGCTATCGAGGCAAAGGAAAAAGCTATGGGTTCATGGAGCATATGGCATTTCATCGCATTTATCGTCATTGCCATTGCGGCGGCATGGTTATCCCGCAAGAACGCTACCGATCCGCCTCCGCGCGGCTTGGGCGGATGGCTGCTCGTACTGATTATTTTCCTGCTGTTCTGGGCCGCGCAGGAACTAGCCGAGTTCTATCGCGTGAAGGCGCAGGTCGAAACGCTGATCCCGTCCGCCCGGGACAGCCGGGACTACCTCGAATATATGCAATACGCGGCGGGGATAGCCTGGTTTCAGGCAGCGCTGCTTATCGCTTGCGCCCTGCTGCTGGCCGTCAGCCGCGGCGGCAAGGCCATCGCCGCGGCCATTGCCGCGCTATGGCTGGGCGGTCCGATCATGGCCGGAATAGAATTCGCCATGGCCGAATCCTATTTCGGTGAATACCTGCTGGAAAAGGATTATTCCTCCCTGGCCGCAACCACGCTCTTCGCAACCATTTGGACCTGGTACCTGCTCGCCTCCCGGCGGGTGAAGAACACCTACCGCTAGCCAACGATGGCCGCGCATCCCGGCAAGTACACGGGCGCGGCCTATTTGTAAGCAAATACTAGGCTTCGTTGTATGAAAATCCGGGGCAGCGTATTGTTACGTTGTCGCGTTTTCTCAAGAGGCCTCTTCCTGGATGCCCACATCACCAATAAGAAACATGCCGGGCGACACACACCGCCGGAGGCTGTAATGGATGCGTTGGAAAGCGAAATGGGCGGCGGGGCGCCGGCTGACGCCGTCCCGGACATCCCCTCGCCAGCGGGCAACGGCCATCATCGGGCCGCGAACGGCGGGCTCGCCCTTACCGTGCTGGCGACCGTCGCCTTCATTTACGCCTTGCAGTGGGCCAAAGCCTTTTTCATTCCCTTGGTCCTGGGCATATTGATTTCCTACACCCTGAATCCGGTCGTTTCGTGGCTCGAGCGGCTTCGGCTGCCGCGCGTGGCGGGAACCAGCATCGTCATGCTGGTCCTGTTCGGTTCGGCCGCGCTCATTTCCACGTCGGTCTACAACGAGGCTCAATCCATCGTGGATGAACTGCCCGTGGCCACTTACAAGCTCAGCAGCGCCTTCAAGCGCGTGAACAACGGCGAACTCAGTCCCCTGGAGAAGCTGCGCAGCGCGGCGGAAACGCTGAAGCAGGCCGCCATCCCGAGCAAGCCGGCGGAGGGCGGCTCCGGCGACTCGCCCGCGGTGGTCCTGAAGCAGCCCGATATAAATCTGAATGATTGGCTGCTGGCCAGCTCGCTCAGCGCCGCGGCGTTTTTCGGCCAAATGACCATGGTGCTCTTCCTGGTGTTTTTCGCCCTGCTTTCCGGAGACACCTTCAAGCGCAAGCTGGTCAAGGTTACAGGGCCGTCCCTGTCCAACAAGAAGATCACGGTACAGATTCTCGACGACATCAACACGTCGATACAGAAGTACATGCTCATTCTATTGGTCACCAATGTACTGCTGGGCCTGGTGACATGGGGCGCGCTGGTAGGGATGGGGCTGGACAATCCCGGCGCCTGGGCCGTGGCGGCGGCTCTGCTGCATCTGATTCCCTATTTCGGCTCGCTGATCGCCGCAGTGACGATAGGCTTCGCCGCCTTCCTGCAGTTCGAGTCTTTTTCCATGATGCTGCTGGCCGCCCTGGCGGTGCTGGCGATCGCCACCTTCGTAGGCATGCTGGTCACCACCTGGATGACCGGCCGCATGAACAAGATGAACGCCACCGCCGTTTTCGTCGGGCTGCTGTTCGGCGCCTGGCTATGGGGCGTATGGGGCATGCTGCTGTGCGTTCCCATCATCGTCGTGGTGAAAGTCATTGCCCAACACATCGAGGGGATGCAGTCCATCGCGGAATTGCTCGGCGAATGAAACGTGTTTCGCATAGAATTGCCTGACAGCGCCGCCCATGGCCCCGCTACCCGTCTTCATGGATGCCGATGAACAATTCCAATCTTTATTTCCGATCCTTCCTGATACTGCTGACCGCCGTCACCCTCGGGTTCATCTGGATACTGCTGCCCTTTTACGGGGCCATCTTCTGGGGCGCGATACTGGCGATCATTTTCAATCCCCTGTACAGGCGCCTGCTCAGGCGCTTCAGGGGCAGGCCCAATCTGGCGGCGTTCATTACGCTGATGATCATCGTCCTGATCGTGATCATCCCGGTGATCATGATCACGGGCTCGTTGCTGCAGGAGGGCGCCGCCACCTATAAGCGCATCAGCACCGGGCAGTTGAACCTGGGGGATTATTTCGAACAAGTCATGAACGCCCTGCCCCCCTCCGTGCACGAGATATTGACGCGTTTTGGCGTGGGCGACATATTCAGCCTTCGGGAGAAGCTCTCCGCCGGGATCATGGCGGGAAGCAAAGCGCTTGCAACCCAGGCTGTCAGCGTCGGCCAAAACACCTTCGAGTTTCTGGTCGGCCTGGCCATCATGCTGTATCTGCTGTTCTTCCTGCTGCGCGACGGCGCGCAATTGGCGCGCCAAAGCAAACAACTGATCCCGCTGAGCGAAGAGCATCAACAGCATTTGTTCCGCAAATTCGCCACCGTGGTAAGGGCCACGGTCAAGGGCAACATCATGGTCGCCGCCACCCAGGGCGCGCTGGGGGGATTGATTTTCTGGGCTCTGGGCATACAAGGCGCCTTGCTCTGGGGCGTGGTGATGGCCCTGCTGTCGCTGCTGCCCGCAGTGGGCGCCGCCTTGATCTGGGCGCCGGTGGCTGTGTATTTCCTGGTCACCGGAGCCATATGGCAAGGGACGACCTTGATACTGTACGGGGTGCTGGTCATCGGCCTGGTCGACAACATTCTGCGCCCTTTGCTTGTGGGCAAGGACACAAAGATTCCCGACTACGTGATCCTGATTTCGACGCTGGGAGGCCTGGCCGTCTTTGGCTTGAACGGCTTTGTGATCGGTCCTCTGTTCGCGGCCTTGTTCATCGCCTGCTGGGATCTATTCCCTTCGGCGATACGCATGAATCAGGAAGAATGACGCCCGCGGAGCCGCGGCATGGCCGCATTTCGCGCGGCCCGTTCCGCATCCTCATGCTCATTCTCTGATTATTGACGGGCTTGCATCAGTACGCCAGCTCGATCGCTATATCCGCCCCGTGCTCGGGCAAGGAAAAGCGCGCCTCATCGAAACGCGGCGCGCGCATCGCCGGCCGCGCGTTATTGGAAAAGCCATAGCCCTTCTTGGGTACGCCGAAGAAATTGGTTTCCAGCCTGCCGCTATTGTTATCGTCATGAAACGCCGCGACCGCGTAATCCCCCGGCGGCAGGCCTTTGAAGACGGTGCGCGCGGCACGTGTCGCGGGATCGATGGGGACCATGGCGCGATGCGGCGCCTTGGCATCGTCTTTGGGGAAACCATCGCCGCCCGAGAATACTGCAACCGCTACCCGGCCGCTCGCGTCTTTGAGCCCGGTCACGGACACAGCCAGATCCGCGGCCGCCGCAGCATGGAGCGCGCCAGCGCAGGCGAGCATCGCCGCCATGCCCAGGGCAAGGCGCTTCCGGACGCAGGCGCCTTCAGTGCGGACTGGGCTACCTTCCATGCCAGTAGCCATGGAAGCTAAGCGGCGTTGGGTGCCTGAGCAGGACGCGCGCAATCGGGCCGTCGCCTATGCTGTCTGTACGGAATATGCCAAGAAAGGAATTTCCGGTGCGTCCATCCAGGCCCAGCGAAAGCAGCCAGCCCTGCTCCGGCCCGGCCTCCTGGTCGCGAACGAAAACCGGCTCGCCCAGGTGGACGTCATCCAGCAGCACTTGCTCACGGCTGCCGTTTTCCATATCGACGCGCGCCAGGCCGTTATGGAATACGGTGGACTCGGCGGCGGTGGTGAAATAGCCGTAGCGATGCCGGTGCCCCGATACAGCCGCATCCACCATGGGGAATTCGTGGTTTTCCTCGCTGAGCACTTCCTGGATTATCCGTTTGCGCGGCAGGTTGATCACATATCGGCGCAGCTTGCCTTTATGCTGTTGCAAGCCCTGCAGCCCGCACATGATGGCCCGGAAGGCCGCCTTTTCGCCCAGAAAATGATCGGGTTCGTCGTAACCCACGAAATCGGCCACGATGGAATCGCCCAGATCGAAGGCATTCAGGCTGTGCCACATGAAACTCGGGTCGGCGCTGAACAGCACGGGCTCGCTGGCGCCCGCGCGGTCCAGCACCACCAGCATATTGCCCTTGTCCGGCCGCCATTGCAGGCTGTCCGTAAAGCTGGCCAGCCCGCTCAGAAAGCGCGGCAAGGACAGCTCCACCGGGTGCAGCAGCACCACCACATAGCGCTCGGTGAAGAACCAGTCGTGTATATAGGAAGGCCGAGGGGCCGCCACGCGCTGATGACTGACGAGCTCGCCGTCGGCGCTGCGCTGCACCACGTTCAGCCACGTGCGCGGGCCATGTTCCACGCCCAGCAGCAGCCAGTCGCCGTTGCGGCCGTCGGTTTTGGTATGGGCCTTGTAATCGATGCGCAACTGAGGCGGACCGACCTGCCGCTCGCCCAGTGTTTCCAGCGTATCCGGATCCAGCCCGTAGGGCAGCCCGACTTCGTCGAAGGCGTACAGGCAGCCGTTCTTGACCAGGGTCGTAACCCCCGCCTGAGAGCGGATCTTGTTGCCGACATTCCGGATGACGCCGCCCGGAGCGCGCGTCGTCCATGTAGGCATCACGAAGCGGCGTGCGGCCTGTTCCGCCAGGAACTTGCGCGTGCGCACATAGCGGTTGCGGTAGCGCAAGCCCTTGTCTGTGAAATCGAAGGCCTGTATCATGCCGTCGCCATCCAGCAGGTGGCGTTTGCGCACCCCGCCGAATTCAAAGCAGCCGGGGCCGTTGCGGAACAAGGTGCCTTTCAGGCCCTGCGGCAGGACGCCGTCGACCTCGGGCGCATAGTCGTGCTCTTCCCGCAAAGAGCTGGCAAGACCGATCAACCACGACTTTCCTATCGTACCAACGGTATCCGCCATGCAGTCCCCCTCAATCAAGAAGCCTTGAATCGCGACGCCGATACGAGCGGCTCCGCCGCCATGGCGAGTCAAGGCGCGCCGCCTCGGCCAGAAGAAGCGCCAGGCTGCCGTATAAATAGATTGAACTTACCGCTTGTTCCGTGCCCGGCCGGCGTTTAAGCCGGCGGTCAGCAATTATAAGGTAGCGCGTCCCTACTAAGGGGTTACAACAAGTGAACCGAAATATGTATAATAGCGGGCTTAGCGATATTCGCCGCTTTAGCTCAGTTGGTAGAGCAGTTCATTCGTAATGAAAAGGTCGCCAGTTCGAATCCGGCAAGCGGCACCAGAAAAAGAGAAGGGCCACCCGCAAGGGCGGCCCTTTTTGCGTTAGGGCAAGAACCAAGGCCCCTTCTGCATGCCCTGGGGCGACCTGCGCAGACACTGGCGCTCCTAAAGCGCTCTCGCCGCGCCCTTGCCGCCCATTCCCATACGTTTCGATCGCCGGCGGCGCTCCAGCGCAAAAGGCCGGCGGCGCGATGCGTACCGGGCTACATGCTGGCGCCGTCGAAGCGCCGCAATTCCAGTGCGTCCAGGTCGACGTCCGGCACGCAACGAAGGTTGACAGCGCGTACGGCCGACCCATCCGGATTCGCTCCGCAGGCGTATGGCTGAGTGCCGCATACCCGGCAAAAGCGATGCTCGATCTTGTGCGTATTGAATTTGTAGGATAGCAGCGACTCTTCTCCTTCCATCAGCTCGAACTGCTCCGCGGGGAAGAAAGACAGCAAAAATCCCTTGCGGCGGCAATGGGAGCAATTGCAACTGATCGCTTGCGCAGGCAACGCCGCATCCACTCTGAAGCGGACGGCGCCGCAATGACAGCTTCCTTCGAATGACATGGCTGGTTTCCTTATCTTCGTTGACGCAGGCCGGCTGAAACAATGGGCGCCTTTCACCAGAGCCGGTGCATTGGGCATCGCTCTTGCCTGACGCCCCAGCCCCCGTTGCCACTCCGCCTTCCATGATAACCACAGATGGGCACCTTGCGACGCGGGCGTGTAACAGCGCGAACCCATCACGTTCGGCAATGACGCATAGCTAAAAGTGATTAGGCACGATCTGCTCACTTTGATAATCTCATCGCAAAATAATCAGGGCGTCTTGTTCGCCCTTATCGGAGGAAGACATGCTCAGTGTTGTCGATAATGGTTTGCCACGCTCTAAATCGCCGGTCAGCAACACGGTCAGGGTAAATAGCCAGATCTATACGGTGCAAATCCCCAGAGACCCCGAAACGGGGCTGCCGTCGGGCGATGGCGACATCATGATTCAAACACACCGGGTTCTGACCCAGCTGCGCAGGACCATGGATGCCGCCGGCGGAGACATGAACGGCGTCGCCCAGATATCCGTCTATATTGTCGACGCCGCCGACGCACTTGGCATGAATCAAGTCTATCGTGAATACTTCAGCGAGCCTTACCCCAACAGGGCGACCATGGTCGTCAAGGAATTGCTGGGGGAAAACCAGCTCATCGAGATCGTGGTGCACGCTCACGTCGACGTATCGGCTGGCGCACAGCGGCCAGGCGCGAGGTAAGCAAGCATGAGCTCCATCGCAGTCATTGGCGCCGGCGTAGTGGGGCTGAGCGCCGCCGTGTTCCTGCAACGCTCTGGTCACTCAGTCACCCTGATGGAGCGCCAGCAAGTGGGTGGAGGCGCGTCTTACGGCAATGCCGGGATGCTCAGCGTCGACAGTTCCATCCCTATCGCTATGCCCGGCATGCTGCGCAACGTTCCGAAATGGCTGATGGATCCCACCGGCCCATTATTCGTCAAGCCTCAGTATTTCGCCACCGCTCTACCCTGGCTATTGAAATGGATACAGGCCGGAAAGATGGACGCAGTACGCAAATCCTCGAATGCGCTGCGGGCGCTGCATGCCCCCGGGCTCGACCAGTACAGGGAACTGCTCGGTCCGCAGCATTTCAATGATCTCATCCGGGTAACCGGGCAAGTACATGTCTGGGACAGCGCGCACGAATCCACCTCTGAACGTGTAGCCCGCGAGCTGCGCGAAGCCCAGGGCATAGAGACTCAGCTTCTGACAATGGCGGAATTGCGGGAACTGATACCAGAGATCTCCCCCGGCATCCGAAGGGCTCTGCTGTTTCCCAGGAATGGCAATGCGGTGAACCCGTTGCGCATGATGCAGACTATAGCCCGACTGCTCATAGAAGCCGGCGGTCGTATCGTAAATGAAAACGTCATGCGTATCCTGCCTTCGGAAGGTCGATTCAGATTGCTAACCAATACTGGAGATCATACGTTCGACAAAATCATCGTCGCGGCGGGTGCATGGTCGGCGACCCTTCTGAAGCCGCTTGGCATCACGTTCCCCCTGGAAACCGAAAGAGGCTATCACGTCCAGATCGAAAAACCATCCATGCAACTGCGCATACCCTTGCTGCACAAAGGCCGCGGCTTCAGCGCCTCGCCGATGGAGATGGGCTTGCGGTTCGCAGGCACAGTGGAAATAGCCGGATTGGAGACGCCACCCAACCCGCAACGCTATGCCGCACTTCTGCACCATGCAAGGGCTCTGTTTCCCTCGCTGGAGTTCGACACGCATGCCTTGTGGATGGGCTTCAGGCCTTCGCTTCCAGACAGCGTTCCCATACTGGATGAATGCGCCGGGCAGCCTGGCATCTATCTGGCCTGCGGCCATGGTCATACCGGCTTGACCGGCGGAGCCATCTCGGGACGGCTCATCTCCCAGCTCGTTTCGGGAGAAAAACCGATTATCGACCCTGATCCGTATCGCCTTACACGATTCTGATTTCCCGCACGCAACCTCCGCACGCAAGGAGTAGCACTATGAGCATAAGAAGCAAAAGCACTGGCCCCAGGCAACTTTCCTCTGTCCGCCGCTCGATGCTGAAATTGGCGGGCGCCACGGCATTGGCAGCACCTTATTTCTGGATACCGAAATCCCATGCAGCGGGCAAGGTCATCATACGTTCCCCCGGTGGCGTCTATGACGACCTGCGCCGTGAAATCGTCTATGAACCCTTCCGCAAACTCACCGGTATCGAAGTGGTGCCGGTCGCCATGACGGCAGGCAAGCTATATACCATGGTGCGCTCGGGCCACATCGAACTGGATATCGCCGATATCACGACCGGCACACTAACGCCATTTCAACGCGCCGGCGCCCTGGTTCCGATACCATACGATAAATTCCAGTACGCCGACCCGGCCGACATCGATCCCAACTATAAGCTTGAGTACATGGTGGGGAATTTCATCTATGGCATCGTGATGGGATATAACACGTCGGCGCTGCGGGACGTGCCCAGGAACTGGACGGAATTCTGGGATTACAAGAAGTTCCCCGCGCCCAGGATGCTGGCGGATATCGCCGCCGGCTACCCCGACCTGGAATTCGCGCTGCTGGCGGACGGCGTCCCTCTGGACAAGCTATATCCGCTGGATATCGACCGGGCATTCGAATCGCTGAGCCGGATACGGCCTTCCATTCGAAAATTCTGGGATACAGGCGCCTTGTCTTCGCAGATGCTGAGCGACAAGGAAGCAACCCTTGGTTCGATCTGGAGTACGCGCCTGCTGGCCGCAGCCGATGGAGGCGCTCCGTTGGCCATCAACTGGAATCAGCATGGCGTGCATGTCCAGGCCTACTCCATTTTCAGGAACGCACCCAATATGGAAAATGCGATCAAACTGGTGGACTATTGCCTCAGCGACGATGTGCAGAAAGCGTTTGCCAAAAGATATCCTTGCGGTCCAGTCACCAGGAAAGCATACGAAACCTTGCCTGCTGAATTGCGCGCGCGGGTGCCCGGCGGCGAAATGACCGCGAAAAACGGCTTCATCCTCGACCCGGAGTGGTGGGCGGACAATCGGCAAACCGTCAGCGACAAATGGTCGAAATGGGTGCTCAACCGATGACAGGCGGGGATGGGCTGACGATAAGCGGACTGGTCAAGCGGTATGGAAACCAGACCGTCGTCAATGACGTGTCGCTTGCGGTCGCCGATGGCGAGTTCTTTTCCTTGCTTGGTCCCAGCGGCTCCGGAAAGACATCGACGCTGATGATGATCGCCGGATTCACGAGGATGGACGACGGCCGCATCCTGGCCGGCGGCCGGGATATCTCCCGCCTCACGCCGCAACAGCGCGGATTGGGGATGGTGTTTCAGAACTACGCGCTGTTTCCTCACCTCACTGTATTCGACAATGTCGCCTTCCCCTTGCAGATACGCAAGCTGCCGCGCCACACATTGCGCGAACGCGTGGCATGGGCACTGGACGTGGTCCGACTGGGCGACTTCGCCAGGCGGCTGCCCCGCGAGCTGTCAGGCGGACAGCAGCAACGGGTGGCGCTGGCACGGACGATCGTCTTCCATCCCAAAGTCATTCTTATGGACGAACCTCTGGGAGCGCTGGACAAGAACTTGCGTTACCACATGCAGGTCGAGCTGAAAGAAATCCAGCGCAACCTGGGCATGACGGTCGTGTACGTCACTCATGACCAGGAAGAAGCCATGAATATGTCAGACCGGATAGCCATCATGAACCAGGGCCGGATCGAGCAAATGGGGCCGCCCAGCCAGGTCTACGAAAATCCCGCCACCGTATTCGTTGCCAAATTCCTTGGCGAGGCCAATCTGATAGAGCCCTCGAACCTGCAAGGCTCAGCGTCTTCGGAGCGCCTTCAGGCCATAGCACTCAATGGGTCCGTAGTCTTCCTGCGACCCGAGCGCATCGCCCTGACGCCACCGCATGCCGAAGTGAACGAAGTCGACGGATGGACGCACTGGGCGGGCCGGGTGGCAAGGGTATCCTTCCTGGGCAATGTAATCCGTTACGCCATCGAAGCCAGGGGTGTGACACTCATTGCGGATGCTCAGAATGCCCGCGGCCTGCCGCGGTTCGAAGCAGGTGATTCCGTCATCGCCTGCTGGCGCGATGACGATGTGCGAGTCCTGAACCATGCCTGACGCAGCACTAATCCCTTCTCGGCCAGCCAGGGCGCCGTCCTTCAGCTGGCTGCATGATCCGGGACTGCTGATGGCGCCTCTGATGGGGCTGCTGCTGATCATCTTCTTTCTGCCCATCGCCTGGTTTCTGTTTCAGGCGATCAATGAATCGGACCAGACAGTACTCGAACAGATCAAGCGCGTAGCCCTGTCTCCCGATATTACGTATGTGATCTGGAACACCAACTGGATTGCACTGATCGTCACCCTGTCGACCCTGCTGCTGGCTTATCCGATCGCTTACACGCTGGCGCATTCGCGCAAATTCACTTTCACCCTCATCATCATCTGCGTGATCGTTCCCTATTTCACTTCCGTGGTCGTACGCACCTATTCGTGGATGGTCATCCTGGGGCGCAATGGCTTGCTGAACCAGGCGCTGCTGGAACTGGGCCTGATCCAGGAACCGCTCGGGCTCATGTACAACCGTCTGGGCGTCATCATCGGCATGGTTTACGTTCTGCTGCCCTATCTGGTTCTGACTCTGTTCTCGGCCATGAAAGGCATAGACACCAATCTTCTGCGCGCAGCACACAGCATGGGAGCATCGCCTTTCTATGCATTCCGGCGCATTTATTTCCCCTTGAGCCTGCCCGGCCTGATATCGGGCTGCCTGATTGTATTCATACTGGCCATCGGCTTCTTCATCACACCCGCTCTGATGGGCGGCCCCGAAGACGTGATGATCGCAATGCTGATACAACGGGAAATCGAGCTGAACCTGAACTGGCCATTGGCCGCCATGCTGTCGCTGGCGCTGCTTGCCGTGACCCTGGTGCTGTATGCCGTCTATTATCGCTACACCAATCTGGAGCGGATGCTGGGAAAGTAAGCCATGAATCAAGTCAACGGACTCCATCCTCTGGTTCGCGGCATGACACTGGTCGCATGCATCCTGCTCGCGCTACCCATTCTGGTGGTTTTGATTGTTTCCTTGAACAACGACAGCTACATCAACTTCCCGCCCGATACGTTCTCGTTGCGCTGGTACAGGAGCTTCTTTGGAGACAGCCGCTGGCGCGACGCTTTGTACACCAGCCTGGCGATCGGCCTTATGACCTGCCTGGTCTCCACCAGCATCGGTTTTCTCGGTGCTTACGCCTTCCTGCGCAGCCGCTACAAAGCCAAAAAGCTCCTGCTTTCCCTCGTGCTGCTGCCACTTATCGTGCCGCATATCATTACGGCCATTGCGCTCTATTTCGTATCGGCGCCGCTCGGCCTGATCGGATCCAGGCCCTGGATCAGCATCGCCCACTCGGTCATTGCGTTGCCGGTGGTGGTGCTGATTCTGATCTCAGCTCTGCAGAATGTCGATGAAAGCGTGGAACGCGCCGCATTCAGCCTGGGAGCCAATCGCCTGACCACCTTCCGCAGGATCGTCATCCCGCTTGCGCTGCCCGGCGTGATTTCGGCGGCCCTGTTCAGCTTCCTGACCTCCTTCGACGAGCTGATCATCGCGCTTTTCCTGGCCGGGCTGTCATCGGAGACCCTGCAGGTACGCATATGGAACAGCCTGATCATGGAAGCCGAACCTATCATCGCCGCGGTCAGCGCCTTCCTCATCATGGCCACGATAGGCGTGCTTGTCATTGAGGCGGGCGTCAGACATACTATGGGGAAGCGCAATACAAAGTTACCTTGATCCTGCGGAGAATCCGTTACCCCAGATGGCCCGAGGACTCAACTTCAGACATGTCGAAGTCATTTATGCCGTAGTCTTGACAGGTACAGCCACAGGCGCGGCAGCAAGGCTCAATGTCACGCAACCCGCCATCAGCAATATCATCAAGGACGCCGAATACCGGCTCGGGTTTTCCCTGTTCATGCGACATGCCGGCCGCATCGTTCCTACCCAGCGGGCCGAATATCTTTTCGCCGAGATCGAGCGCTCGTTCACCGGGCTCGAAGCCATCAACGAATTCTGCAAGACGCTGGGGACGCTGCAGGCACGCAAGATCAAGATAGCGGCGACACCGGCATGGGCGACTTCTGTTCTTCCCAAGGTCATCCGCGACTACCGCCGCATCTACCGCTCTGTAGGCTTTTCCATCATTACGCGCAGCTCCGAGTACGTCCAATCGATGGTGTATTCCTATAAAGTGGACGTGGGGTTCGGCCTGTCGGTTGCGCCGGTTCCGGGCGTGGTGCAGGAAAAGCTGATAAGCCCACGGCTGCGGTGTCTGATACCACTGGGCCACAGGCTGGCCAAGCGCAGCAGAATTCATGCGCAGGACCTGCTGAATGAGCCTTTGATCACCTTCTCGGAAATCGAGGGTACAGACAGCCTGATCGCCAAGGCGTTCGAAGACTACGGCGGCATGCCGCAATCGGTCGTCGACTGCCCTTCGGCGCTGACAGTCTGCGCCATGGTTGAGGCCGGCGTGGGCATCGCCCTGGCTCATCCGTTCAGCTCCATCGTATTTCGTCACGCGCCCATTGTGAACGTTTCTTTTATGCCGGCGATCAAACTGGACATGTATGCTTACTGGTCCGCAGCAAGCCAGCCGGATTTCGATCGCGACACGCTCATTGACCTGTCCCGCAAGCATTCGCAAGCGATACAGGCACGCTATTCAGGCGACCAGCGCCGCTAGCTCTCTATTCGTCTTATCGCTGCAACGATTGGCCGGCGGGCAGCGAGGCCAATTCACTTTTGCCCAGTACCGGTTCGGCGTCGTGGACATCGATGGCCGCGCCGCCAGGGCGGCCGGCCTTCAGCGCCGCCGCCAGCGCGCCTGGTTCAAGCAGCCCGGGCCGGCTGGCGTTGACCAACAAAGAGGTGGATTTCATCAGGCCGAGATCGCGCCGCGTCACGGAATGGCGCGAATCCGCATTCATGCGCATCTGCAGCGTAAGGATATCGCTCTGTTCAAACAGGGCGTCGCGCGATTCAGCCACGCTGACGCCGTGTTGAGCAGCCGATCGCCGGCTATTTTCCCGCCCCCATACCAGCACCCGCATGCCGAAGGCTTGCGCATAGCCATTCAGTAATTGCCCAACGCGCCCGTATCCGAGAATACCCAAGGTCTGTCCCCGCAGGGATCCGCCGATGCCTGAACCGGACCGGCCGTGGTGCCAGCGGCCCGCCGCCATGCTGCTCATGTAGTCATGCACATAGCGGCGGGTGTTCAGTATCAGGGCCCAAGCGATCTCCGCCGCGGAATGCCCGTCGCTGGCCCCACCCTCCAATATCGGTATGCCCCGCGCCTTGCATGCCGCCTGGTCGATATGCGAGGCCTCCGGCACGCCCGCTGTCGCGGTCTGGACCAGCGCCTTGAGCGCTGGCAGACGGTCAAGCAACGCCGCGGTGATACACGTCCGTTCACGGATCAACACTAGATACTGGACGTCACGCAGCGATTCAATGGCGCGATCGTCCAAAGGCTGACTGCTGACGATGCGAATCTCCGCGTCCGGCAGTTGCGATCTCAAGTCCGCATAGGTCTGTAGCGTGGGCACAAAACCTTCATAGTCGTCGATGATGGCTATGATGGGCTGAGCGTGGGCGACAGGCATGCGGTGATCCGATTCAAGGAGGGCCAGGATGTAATGGTCAGACGTTCAGTTGGCGAAGTTCGGCTCAGTTGGCCGAAATGCCCGCTGTCTTCACGACCTCGCCCCACTTGGCCAAGTCGTCTTTCACGATTTGGCCGAGCTCGGCGGGAGAACGGTAGCTGGCATTCGAACCCTGTTCATTCATCTGGGCCTTGAACTCGTCAGACGTTATTACCCTTTCCATGGCGGCCGACAGCTTCTTCACCACGTCTTCCGGCATCTTGGCGGGCCCGAATACGGAAAACCACGCTTCAAGCTGGAACTCCGGCAGGCCGGCTTCCGCCGTCGTGGGAATATTCGGCAGCTTGGGATGACGCTGGCTGCTGGTAATCGCCAGCGCACGCAATTTTCCCGCTTCGACATGGGCCATTGCCGTGGGCGGCGTGGTGATGAACATATCGATGCGCCCGGCCAGAAGGTCTTTCATAGCAGGCGCGGCCCCGCTATAGGGCACATGGACCATCTTGGTGCCGGTCTTCAATTGGAAAAGCTCGCCCCCCAAATGCTGAATGGAACCCATGCCGGACGAGGCGAAATTCAATTCGCCGGGCTTTTGCCTGGCCAGGGCGATGAGCTCCTGCAAGCTGTGGGCCGGCGAATCGGCGGGCACCAGGATCAGATGCGGCCCGCGGATGACTTCGGCAATGGGCGTGAAATCCTTTACCGGATCCCAGCTCAGATTCTTCATCAGCACCGGGTTGCCCGTATGAAAGCCTTCATACGACAGCACCAGCGTATAGCCGTCGGGCTCGGCCCGCGACACGTACGAATTGGCAATGCCTCCGCTGGCGCCGGGCCGGTTTTCGACCACCACCGTCTGCCCGAGCTCGCTCTTCAATTGCCTGGCCAGCGCGCGGCCCGCGATATCCGTCGTTCCTCCCGCCGCAACAGGAATGATGAGATTGATGGGATGACTGGGATAATCCCCGGCCGCATGGACGGTCGCCGCCGCTGCCAGCGCCAGACTCGCCGCCACCGATCCGAGTATCGCTTTGAACATAACTTCCTCCTAATCCACAAATTCTTATGGACGCAGCGGTACGGGGCCGCGGCGCGTTGGTATGCTCAGCGATTATGCATGCGTTGCGCGCCATGTTTCTATGGCTTGAGCCTTGTATCAGCTATGCCGATTTGCTCTAGCGCGGCGCTGGAAGCATGCGTCGAAGCGTCGAAACTGGTCAGAGCGGACGCCGATGGCGAGTTAAGGATTAATGCGGATCAATGCAGTTGCAGATGCAAAGGGATGGCGGCCGTATCGATGGTCTGCTGCAGCACCGGGCGCACTTGGTCGAGCACGGCGCGGCCCGCACGCGTCAATGGCCTGTTTAGGGACGTGGCGATCATCAAGCGGGTTTCCATCTGCGGGGAGACCAAAGCCGTCGCCTTCAGGCGACTCGCGCGAACCTCGGTGGCGATGGCGGGCATCGCCAGAACGGTGTGGGCAATACCCGACAGAGCGATGTCCTTCATGAGTGTGAGCGTGTCCAGCTCATACTGCACGTCCAGTTCGAACTTCAGCTTGGTGGCGGCATGATCCAGCGTACGCCGCAAACCGTGCGAACGGCTGGGCAAAGCCATGGGCAGGTCCCGGAGATTCCGGACCGGTATGCTGGACCTGCGGTGAACCCCGATCGACCTGGCTTGCTCGGGATGAGACACGAGGAATAGCCTCGCAGTCGCCAGCGAATCGACCGCTATATGCTGCGAACGCCTGGCGTCGTGGAGTATGGCGATGTCCAGGCGTCCATCGACCAGCCACTCGTGCACATAGCCGCTGTAGCCGGTCAGGAAATTCAACTTGATGCCAGGACTGGTTTCACGGACCTTCTGCAGCAGGGGCAGGCCCATTAAAGACATCATGGTCGGTGTCAGGCCGAGGGTGACCGAGCCGGTCAATGGCCGCTCTGTCGCGCTGAGCCCGTCGGCCGCCATAGCCAGCCCTGTCAATAGGGGGCGGATGCGCTCGGCGAAGATCTCGCCCTCGGGCGTCAAGGAGACGCCGCGCCCATGCCGGTAGAGCAGTTTGACCCCGCAATCCTCTTCCAGCCTCTGTACCTGACGCCCCAGCGCCGGCTGGGCTACGCCGATGACGCTGGAGGCTCGCGAAAAGCTGCCGTAGTCGGCGACCATCAGGAAATATTCCAGACGCTTCAAGTCCACGAGCTGCTTATCCCCAACCTAAGATGCACCGCAAAAGTATAGCTGATATGCCCTCCCACCCATTGTTCGCCGCGCCGCCTTTCCGCAGAATGCAGGCATGTTCCCATAGGCACTCCCTTCCTTCGAGATACACAGAACAGCCATGAAAAATACGTCCGCCCATTCACTGCTCAATGTCTTCAACGCCAACGGCGTCGATCGGGTGTTCCTGGTTCCGGGCGAAAGTTACTTGGGGCTGCTCGACGCCTTGCTCGACTTTCCCGGGATCGACACGGTCGTCTGCAGGCACGAAGGCGGCGCCGGCTTCATGGCCGTGGCCGATGGCCGCATGACCGGGCGCCCGGGAGTCGCCATGGTCAGCCGGGGGCCGGGCGCAAGCAATGCCTCCATCGCCGTGCACACAGCCCAGCAGGACGGCGTGCCCATGATTCTGTTGATAGGCCAAATCCCCAAGCAGGATTTACGCCGCGAGGCTTTTCAGGAAATCGACTACGGAAAAATGTTCGGCTCCATCGCCAAATGGGTCTTCGAACCCACAGACCCCGAGCAATTGGCAGAAGCCGCTTTCAAAGCACTACGTATTGCCACCACCGGCACACCGGGCCCCGTGGTGCTGGTCATTCCCGAAGACATTCAACAGCAAGCCGCCGAGCAGCCCGCCTGGACACTGACGCCCCACGCAGGCACTCTGCCGTGCAAAGCAACTTTGGATGTGCTGCAGGCCAGGCTGCTGCAGGCCAAGCGTCCGCTGATCATCGCTGGCGGCTCATTCGAACGGCCCGGCGGGCGCGAGGCGCTACGGGCCTTCGCGCAGGCCTGGAACATCCCCGTGGCGGTATCTTTTCGGCGCCAGGATGTTTTTCCGCAGGCTAACCCGCTTTATGCAGGCGAACTGGGCCTCGCGACTTCCAAAGCCCAGTTAGATGCTTTCCGTGAAAGCGACTTGATTCTCGCATTGGGTACACGGTTGGGCGACATTCCCACGCAGGGATACACTTTTCCAAAACTGCCGCGTCCGGAACAGACGCTGGTGCATTGTTACCCGGACGACCACATCGTAGGCCTGCACTATACCGCCGACATCGGCCTCGTATGCTGCCCCATCGAATTGGTCAAAGCGCTATTACCCCGCCAATCGAGCGGTCTGCCGCCCGAGCGGATGATCTGGATGCGCAGACTGGCCGGCATTCACACAGCCCATGCAAGCTGGCCGCAGCGTTCCGGCACGGATGGCATCGATTTCAGCAAGGTGGTACGCAGCGTTTCAGAACAGGCTCCGGAAGATGCGGTCGTGTGTGTGGATGCCGGCACCTTCGCCGCGCCGGTATACAGGAACTTCCGCTTCCGCGCAGAACAGCGTCTACTGTCGCCCCTATCGGGAGCCATGGGCTACGGAACGCCCGCCGCCGTGGCCCATGCGCTGCGCCATCGTGGCAAGAAAACCATTTGCATGGTGGGCGACGGCGGCTTTCTGATGACTGGAAACGAGATGATCGCCGCCGTCCAATATCAATTGCCCATAGTCTTCATTCTTTCGAATAACCGCTGCTATGCGTCGATACGCATCAACCAGGAACGCGCCTACCCCGGCCGGGTCAGCGGGACTTCGCTATTCAACCCGGATTTCTACGCCATGGCACAAGCGTTCGGGATAAAAGCGCTCAAGCTCGAGCACGATGCCGACATCGACGAAACTATCGCGCAAGCGCTGGCCGCGTCCGAGCCGGTGTTTATCGAAGTGAAATCAGACCTGGATTCGGTGTTGCCCGCCAAATCCGCGTCTGCCGCCCGCCTCCAAGTGGTGGAAGCGACAGCGGAATAGCGCCGCATGCCGCACTGCTAAACTGTCCGGTTTTGGGTTCCGGCCGGAACTCGGCGTTTTTGGCATTGGCATGGAGCGTTTTTTCGCATGACAGGTACGTTGGCGATCATCATTTCTCTGATACTTTT
>Ga0182744_1000503_pt1 | contig 36964 bp, 31 predicted proteins | sample eDN3rd30CKraftMG_FD_128525 | JGI IMG/M metagenome (GOLD analysis project Ga0182744, IMG submission 128525) | Enriched Miracle-Growth compost microbial communities from Emeryville, California, USA - eDNA 3rd pass 30_C Kraft MG (version 2) (version 2) ... | reverse complement strand
GTAATCTCGTCATCGCCGGCTTGCGCGATCTGAAGCAGCAGGAGTTCGGTTATGACAATCTCCGCAAGACGGCCGTCGAGATTGCCTTCACTACCGCGACAGGTGTCGACGCCGAGGCCAGACGTGTGACGCTCGCCGATGGCGCGACGTTGAATTACGACCGGCTCGTGCTTTCGCCCGGCATCGATATCCGCTGGGATGGACTGCCGGGCTATAGCGAGGCTGCAGTCGCCATCATGCCGCATGCGTGGAAAGCTGGCTCGCAGACGTTGCTGCTGCGGCATCAGCTCGAGGCGATGGACGACGGCGGCGTGGTCGTCATCTCGTCGCCGGCCAATCCGTTCCGCTGTCCGCCTGGGCCTTACGAGCGCGCCAGCCTCATCGCCTATTATCTTAAAACCAGGAAGCCGAAATCCAAGCTCATCATTCTCGACGCCAAGGATGTGTTCTCCAAGCAGCGTCTGTTCCAGAATGCCTGGAGGGCGCTTTACGGCGACATGGTGGAATGGGTGTCGCTGTCGACCGGCGGCAAGGTGACATCGGTCGACCCGGCGGCGATGACCTTGACGACGGATTTTTCCACCTACAAGGCGGCGGTGGCGAATGTCATTCCGCCGCAGAGGGCAGGGCATATCGCGGAACTGGCGGGCGTCGCCGATCGCAGCGGCTGGTGTCCGATCGATCCGGTGACGTTTGAATCGAAACTGCGTCCGGGCATTCACGTGATCGGCGATGCCTCGATCGCCGGCGCGATGCCGAAATCGGCTTTCTCCGCCAATGCCCAGGCCAAAGTCTGTGCCGCCGCCGTCGTGACCATGCTGGCCAACGGCAGGCCGATGGAGCCGCGGCTGATCAACACCTGTTACAGCGTCGTTGCGCCCGACTATGGCATCACCGTTGCTGGCGTCTACAAGCCGACGAACGGACTGCTGGCCGACATCCAGGGGGCTGGCGGCACCAGCCCGCTCGATGCGCCGGCGGATATCCGCGCGCAGGAAGCGCGCCTGGCCGATGGTTGGTTCCATACGATCACGGCCGAAGTCTTTGGCTAGAGGGTTGCGGGCTAAAAGCCCATGCCGCCTGGTTTGGCTGTTTCTGATCGCGGGGAGAGCGGCCTCGGCGATGGCACAGGTGGCGGCGGGAGCCTTCACGGTGGAAGACGGCGGTATTCCCAAGTCGCTGAGCGGAGCGCCTGGCGATCCCGCGCGGGGGCGGGCCATTGTTCTCAACCGTCAGACCGGCCTTTGCCTGCTCTGCCATTCAGGGCCGTTCCCGGAAGAAAGGTTTCAGGGCACATTGGCACCAAGTCTTGCGGGGGCAGGGGCACGGCTCAACGAAAGCCAGTTGCGGCTGCGCATTGCCGACGGACGGCGCTTGAATCCGGACACGATCATGCCATCCTATTATCGCACCGATGGTTTGACGCGCGTCGCCCCCGGCTTTGCGGGCAAGCCGATTTTGAATGCCGATCAGATCGAGGATGTCGTCGCCTTTCTGATGACTTTGCGATGAAACAGGTTGCTGAAACAATGCACGGACCGACACGTCGGATTTTCATTTTGCGCACGGCGCAGTTCGGACTTAGCGCCGGACTTGGAGCAAGCCTCGCGGGCTTTGCCGGCGTCGAGAGTGCGCAGGCGACGCCACAAGCCGTGAAGGATCTCGTCGCCAGAATCACCGGCGGCAAGCCCATGATCAAGGCGAGGGTTGCGCTCGATCTGCCGCCACTGGTCGATAACGGCAATACTGTGCCGATAACGGTCAACGTCTTGAGCCCGATGACCGAGGACAACTACGTCCGAGCGATCCATGTGGTGAACGAGAAGAATCCGCAGCCGAACGTGATCTCCTGCACCATGGGGCTGCGCTGCGGACGGGCCAGAATTTCCACGCGCATCAAGCTCGCCGACAGCCAGAAGATCACGGCTATTGCCGAGATGAACGATGGTTCGTTCTGGTTCGACAATGCGGATGTCATCGTGACGCTGGCCGCCTGCCTGGAGGACATCCTCTGATGGCGCGCGCGCTCGTCAACGTCCCCGCTAATGCGCTCCGCGGCGACATTATCGAAATCAAGGCGCTGATCTCGCATCCGATGGAATCGGGCTTTCGTGTCGGCACGAACGGCAAGATGATCCCGCGCGATATCGTGCAGACCTTCACCTGCACCTACAACGGCGAGGAAGTCTTCAAGGCCGACTATTCATCGGCCATCGCCGCCAATCCGTTCATCTCTTTTTCGACGCGGGCGACGGAGAGTGGCGAGATCGTTCTCACCTGGCGCGGCGACAATGGTTTCGAGGCGGTCGAAACCAGACAGATCAAGGTCGAATGACGCGGCCTCGGCGGCTTCGTGTTGCGTTTGCGGTGGCCTGCGCCACTTTGCTGATGGGCGCGTGGTTCGCCATGGCCGATGAGATTTCCTTGGCGGATCGTAAGTCCGGCTCCGAATTCATGAGCCGGCAGACCCAGGACATGCAGAACGACGATACGTCGAACCCGGCCATGCTGTGGGTGCTCGACGGCGAGGCGTTGTGGAACAAGCCGGCAGGCGCTGAAAACAAAGCCTGCTCGGCGTGCCATCAGGATGCGGCGACGAGCATGAAAGGTGTCGCGGCGCGCTATCCGGCCTTCGAGGAGAAGTCATCCAAAGTCATCGATCTTGAGCAGCGCATCAATCTGTGCCGCACGGATCAGCAGAAGGCCTCGCCGCTGGCTTATGAGAGCCGCGATCTTCTGGCACTGACGGCCTATCTGGCACGGCAGTCGAAGGGCATGCCCATCGAAGTAAAAGACGACAGCCGCGCCAGGCCGTTTCTCACGGCGGGCAAGAAGCTCTATAGCGAACGGCTAGGCCAGCTCAACCTGTCCTGCGCCCAATGCCATACCGACAACTGGGGTCAAAAGCTGGGCAGCGCGCTGCTGCCGCAGGCTCACCCGACAGCCTATCCGCTCTATCGACTGGAATGGCAGACGGTCGGCTCGCTGCAGCGGCGGTTGCGCAATTGCATGATCGGCATGCGCGCCGAGCCTTACGCCTATGGAGACCAGGACTACGTCAATCTGGAACTCTACCTGATGTGGCGTGCGCGGGGCATGGCGATGGAAGCGCCGGGCGTCCGGCCCTGAGCCTCCAGAAGCGGGCGGCAAGCAAGTGCACCGGACATTTCCTCGTCCCGATCTTTCTGTTTTTTCTGCTCGTTCGGCGACAGGGCACCTGCAATCCGGCCGATACTGCTGCTCGATTGAATCCTGCTGTTGGTCTGGTCGGTTTTGAAAAGCAAACCATTTGCTATTTTCTTTTCAGCAATGCCATAGTCCGGCCAGAGCCTACACAGGGAGGAAAGAGGGATGATTATCGACTGCCATGCTCATGTCAGTGCGCCGGCCGCGCTCTGGGTCTACAAAGCCTCGATCATGTCGCACCGCGGCGAACACGGGCGCAAAATGCCCGAAGTCAGTGACGAGGAGATCAAGGAATCGTATTTTCGTAAGGAAATGGGTCCGGTCGCCCATATTCCGATGATGGATCGGCTTGGCATCGACAAGCAGCTCATTTCGCCGCGCCCGTTCCAGATGATGCACAGTGTCAAGCCGTCGCGGCTGGTGCATTGGTTTACCGAGGAAACCAACAATATCATCGCCCGCTCGGTGCAGCTTTTCCCCGACAAGTTCTTTGGCATGTGCGGCCTGCCGCAAGCGGCGGGCGAGCCGATCACCGCCGCCCTGCCGGAACTCGAGCGCTGCGTCACCAAGCTCGGGTTCAAGGGCTGTCTGCTAAACCCCGATCCTTATGAAAACGGCGGCGAGGAAGCTCCGTCGCTCGGCGACCGCTACTGGTATCCGCTCTACGAAAAGCTGTGCGAGCTCGATGTGGCGGCCCATATCCACGCCACCGGATCGAAGTCGGAGCGCACACCCTATACGCTGCACTTCATCAACGAGGAATCGATCGCTGTTTTCGGCCTCGCCAATTCAACGGTGTTCAAGGATTTCCCGAAGCTGAAGATCGTCTGCTCGCACGGCGGCGGCGCCATTCCTTATCAGATCGGGCGTTTCCAGTCGGGCGCGTCGCGGCGTGGGGTCGATTTCATCGAGGCGATGCGCAACCTCTATTACGATACGGTTCTCTATTCGGAAGCCGGCCTGCGGCTGCTGATCGAGACCGTCGGCGCCGACCGCTGCATGTATGGCGCGGAATGCCCCGGCGTCGGCTCGTCGCTGAATCCGAAGACGGGGACGACGTTCGATGACATCGTGCCGATCATCAAGAGCTTCGACTGGCTCAGCGAGGGCGACAAGAAGATGATCTTTGAAGATAACGCCAAGGCGTTTTTCAGGATTTGACGTCTCCCTCATCCGCCCCTTGGTGCGCAAGGGCCACCTTCTCCCGCGTGCGGGTCCCGCTCAGGCGGGAGAAGGGTTTGCGCGTTCAACCGATGTTGAACAGCTTCGCCGCATTGTTCCACGCTACATCGGCGCGGACGTTCTCGTCGACCTTCACGTCATCCATGAAATTGCCGGCGACCACCCAAGGCTCGAACGGGTAATCGGCGGAGAACATGACGCGTGACTGGCCGAGTGCTGCAATGGCGCAATTGAACGGCTCGGCCGAATACATGCCGGAAATCGTCACCACGATATTCTCGCGGATGTAGTCGGACGGCTCGCGTTCGAGCTTCACGCCATAAAGCTTGGCGCGACTGTCGAGCCGCCAGAGCAGGAAGGGCAGGGTCTCGCCGAGATGGCCGACCGCAAGCGTTGCCTTGGGAAACCGGTCGAAAACGCCACCGAAGACCATGCGCAGCACATGGGTGCCGGTTTCGACCGTCCAGCCCCAGGTGGCGCGGCGCAGCGAGTCGTAATTTCCGAACGAATGATATTGAACCGGTGGATCGGCTGGATGCAGGTAAACCGGCACCTGCAGTTCCTCCGCCTTGGCCCAGAACGGATCGAACTGGCGCTCATCAAGATAATGGCCGTTGCTGTGGCCGTTGATCATCACGCCCTTGAAGCCGAGCTGTCTGACGCAGCGTTCTAGTTCCTTCGCGGCAGCTGCGGGGTCTTGCAGGGCGATATGGGCAAAGCCATAAAGCCGTTTGCTGTTGGATGCGATCTGGGCGGCTAGATAGTCATTGGCCTCGGCGGCGGTCTTCAATGCGACGCGCGTGTCAGGCTCGATCTGCACGCCGGGGCCGGCAGCCGAGAGTATCGCCTTTTCGATACCCGCTTCATCCATCTCGCGCAGGCGCAGTTCGGAATAATCGTGCAGCCGCGTGCGAATCCCCTGGTATATTTCCTTCGGCACGTCCGCCATCGTCGGCTCCCAATAGCTGGCGAGACCCGGCGTCATGCAATGTTCCTCGAGGGCGATTTTCTTCACGCGTTTCCTCCGCTGATCGGCTTCCTTGGCGGCCATGATTTCGTAGGTTTGTGGCCCGTGGTGGGATTATGCCGCGTGGCCGCGATCTGGTCCAGCCGCGCCGCAATGCGGTACAAGTGCACGCTGTCGCGATGGGCGCAGCCCTATGTTATCAGGCCGCTGTAGAATGTGGATTGGCAGGGAAGAAATGTCCGGGACGAGTGAAGACGACATCAAGGCCATTTGCGAAGGTGCGGCGCGGTTCGCATCGCAGGTGTTCGGCGCAGCAAGGTTGCGCGCCTTGCGTGAGCGCACCGCAGGGCGTGATGGCGAAGGATTGGCGCGTGCCGGCGCTGATGGCTGGTTGTCTATTCTCGTGCCCGAAGACAAAGGCGGCGGCGGGCTGGGACTTGTGGAAGCCTGCGTCGTTGCCGAGGAGTTCGGCCGCCATCTTGCCGCCATCCCCTATGGCTCGCTGATCGCCGGCCTCAAAGCGGCAGCAGCCTTCCAGGGTGCCGTCGATGTCGACGAACTGGCGGAAGCGATGGAGGGCCGCAGGCTGTTCGTGCCGGCGATTGCGAGTGAAGCCGGCACTAGCGTCAAGGCGGTCGCTGGCGATGCATCCGGCATCGTGTTGAACGGCATGCGCGGTGGCGTCTTTGCATCGGGGGCTGCCGATGCATTCATCGTCGATTACGATCTGGATGGCACCGAGGGGCTCGCCCTTGTGCGCGTGGACGCCGCCGGCCTGAAAATCTCCTCCGGCCGCACTGTCGACGGCATGAGCACGGGGACTCTGACCTTTGAGAATTGCGTGGTCTCCGCTGCGAATCTGCTGCCGTCCAGCGTGGCAGCCGCTGCGTTGGCTGCAGAGTTGCGCATTTTCCTGGGGCTGACGAGCGCTGCCGAACTTGTCGGCCTGATGGATGCGGCGCTGCAGATCACCCTCAACCATCTTAAGACGCGCGAACAGTTCGGCAAGCCGCTGGGGGCGTTTCAGGCGCTGCAGTTTCGCGCTGTGGATGCCCATGTGCAGATCTCGCTGACGCGCTCGCTGGTGAACGAGGCCGCTCGTCTGGCGCTGGGCGGCGGTGCTGCCTCCGTGCTGATGACATCCGGCGCGAAGGCGAAGGCGAGTGCCGCGGCGATCGCGGTCATGCGCGGCATGGTCCAGTTGCACGGCGCCATCGGCTTTACCGACGAGCATGACATCGGCCTGCATCTGAAACGCGCCATGGCGCTTGCCGCCGCCTACGGCACGGCAGGCGAGCACCGCAAGATTGTCGCCGCGCGGATGTTCGGGGCGGGAGAGGCAGCGCAGGTGAAATTCCGCGAGGACAGCCCCCATGAGGCGGCGTTCCGCAAAGAGGTGCATGATTGGTTCGAGGCCAATCTGCCCGATCACCTGCGGCATCTGCCGAGCCGGCCGAGCTTCGAGGAAGCCTGCGGCTGGCACAGGAAGCTGGCGGCGCGCGGTTGGGTCGCGCCCAACTGGCCGAAGGAATATGGCGGCATGGGCGCCACCGTCGGCGAGCAGATCGTGCTCTACGACGAGGCAGGCAAGGCCGGCGCGCCGGAAATCTCGGGGCAGGCGATCTATCATCTCGGCCCCATCCTGCAGGTGTTCGGGACGCCCGAGCAGAAGGCGCGGCATCTGCCGGGCATGCTGTCGGGCGACACGATCTGGTGCCAGGGCTATTCGGAACCGGGCTCGGGGTCCGATCTTGCCAGCCTGCGCACGCGCGCGGTGCGCGACGGCGACGACTTCGTCATCAACGGTCAAAAGATCTGGACCACGTGGGCGCATCATGCGGACTGGATGTTCGCTCTCGTGCGGACCAATCCGGATGTGAAGAAGCAGGCGGGCATCACCTTCATTCTGATCGATATGAAGACGCCGGGCATCAAGCCCGTTCCGATCCGCACCATTGCCGGCGATGCGGAATTCGCCGAGGTGTTTTTCGATGACGTGCGCGTGCCGGTCTCGAACGTCGTCGGCGTCATCGATGACGGCTGGCGGGTTGCCACCGCGCTGCTCGAAAAAGAAAGGCTGAATGGCGCCAATCCGCAGAAATGCGCGCAATTGCTCGGCAAGGTGAAGCGGGCCGCGCGCGCGTCCGGTGCGATGGCCGACGACAGCTTCCGCGATCGCCTCGCCAAGGCCGAGATCGACTATGTAGCGCTTTGCGCGGTGTTCTCGCAGATCGTCTCGTTCACCGAGAGCCGCACCAAGGCGAATGCCGATTTCGCCTTCGCCAAGCTGGTGTCGGCGGAATTGCAGCAGGAGCTGTGCGAACTTCTCGCCGAGGCTTACGGAAGCGAGGCAGCGCTTGCGGTCGCTGGTGGCGAGGGCGATAAATCCTTTCCCGGCCTGACTTACCTGCAGAACCGGCGCGTCACCATTTACGGTGGTACCGCCGAAGTGCAGCGGCTGTTGATGGCGCGCCGGGTCCTGGGGCTGGGGTAAGTCCGATCAGCGCTTGCGACGAGGAACGACCAGGGCGTCGAGCGCACAGGCACCGCGGTCTGTTCGAGTACGACGAAGGGATTGACGTCGATGGCCCCGGCCAGATGAACCTGGTCGCAGGCGCAGCGTCCCGGCCTCCCTTTCACGACGAGATGGTTATCTTACGCCTATGACACTCACCAGACGCAGATACGCACCCGCGTCTGGCCATTGTACCAGCAGGCAAGATCCTGCTTGTTACGCTTGAATTTGCCGGGCAGAGCTATGTTGCGGTTCGGGCCGCGCGTGACAAAGGCGGAAGCGAGGCCTGGTTCATCCACAATCAGGCTATAGCGCGGCTTTCTCGGCGCGCTGATTTCAAAACTGCCGTCCTTGTCGGTCGTCCGGATATCGCAGTCGTAATATCCGTCGTCGGTCGTAAAGCAGCGCGCCAGCTTGGCATTCGCCGTGGTCGGAAGGATTGCAAGCGTGGCGATTGGGAGAACCGAACCCAGAAAGACCGAAGGAGAAAAAGGCCACCGCATGTTGCATCCCGAAAGCGCAAAGAAGGACCGAGAAATCATTGGCATCATGCAACAGCGTATGTGGCGATTCTATGTATCAATCCGGCAGGAAGCAGATGAAATGACCGCGGTCAGGGCGCTTTCTTATAAGGTCCGAGCTCCTTCACGGCCCAATCGACGAAGGACGTATCGACCATTTGCTCGATCTCGACCTTCGGCGTCTCGATGAGGCCCTGCTGTTTGAAAATGGCGAGGTCTTCCTTGAGGCTTGGAATGTGCAACGCGCCGTTCGGGTTGCAATAAGCGAAGATGAAGGAACGCCAGATCTTGGCGTCCTTGAAGGGGCCGTATTCGGTGAGGATGGAGACGATCTCGTCGCCGCGAGCGCCGGTGAACTCGCCCTTCTCGTTCAGGGAATCGTTATGATAGCGCACGCCACGCAGGAAGGCGCGCATGAAGCGGCGCGCCACATCCGGGTTCGCCGTCGCGAATTTGCCCGAATAGAAAATCTCCGAAATCTGGTGAATCGGGTAGACGTCATAGTCGTTGGCTACGGCGACGGCTGCGCCGGTGCGTAGCGCCTGCGTCACCGAGGGCTCGGCCGGCAGCGCCGCATCCACCGCCTTGTTCTGCAGGGCGACGGCCATCTGCGGGAAGCTCAGCGAGACATGTTCGACGTCATCGTATTTCAGGCCGCCTTTCTGGAGGAACTTGAGAATGACGGTTGCGGCAGACCCGCCGGGCGCGGATTCCGCGATCTTCATGCCTTTGAGGTCGGCGAAGGTTTTATAGCGGCCAGAGTCGACAAGATCCCTGCGCACGAGCAGTTTCTGACTGCCACGCCCGGTAACGTTCTGGCTTTTGTCGGAGACGATGCGGATGTCGATGCCGCGGCCGACGGCGTTGAAGAGCCCGGCCGAATGGCCGCCGGCGGCGACGTCCAGGCTGTTTGTTGCCAACGAGGTCACCATGCGGACGGCGGAGTCGAAGGTGATGAACTCCACCTGGATATTCTCGTCGCGGAAATAGCCCTTCTTGTCGGCGATCCAAAGGCCGACATCGGTGGCCGATCTGGTGCCGCCGATCGTGACTTTCGTCTGTCCGAATGCTGTGCCGGACAGGACGATTGCGGCAGCGGCAATGAGAGCGTGCAGGCGCATGTCGATTTTCCTCCCGTGCTGCAAAGCCGTGTTTCCGGCTTTTTGCCGCCGGTTCACAATCTGCAGCTTCTGGCGGTTAACTTTCCAGAGACGGGAGGCTTATGCAAGCTTTTGCTAGCATAAGCTTTACCTCAAAGCGCTTGGAAGCCGCGGGGCAGGCTGTGCATGTGTTTGACACCGTTGTCGGTGATGAGCACCATTTCGCCGGTCTGTATGCCACGGCGACCGGGCGTTTCATAACCCCGATGGACCGAGCGCGTCTGAGCCCCAAATATTCCCTTGCCAGCCGCGGTTAATCCGGAAGACATGGTTCTGCCAACCTCGAAACATATCGTGGAAGCGACCGTCCATTCCATGAACCGACCGCCACGAAGGAGAGAATTGCCATGGATGCGAAACCGATCACGGATGTGCCGACAGGGCTTTATATCGGTGGCAAGTTTGTAGATGCTTCGGACGGCAAGCGGTTCGATGTGATGGACCCGGCGACAGAGCAGGTTCTCACCAGCGTCGCCAGCGCCACAGTGGACGATGGCATGATGGCGCTCGATGCGGCCGAAGCGGCGTTCGCCGATTGGGCCGGCCGCACGCCGCGTGCCCGCGCCGAAGTTCTGCGCAAGGCGTTCGATCTGATGATGGCCGATCAGGATCGCCTGGCGCGCATCATTACGCTCGAGAACGGCAAGGCGCTGTCGGATTCACGCAGCGAGATCGCCTACGCGGCGGAATTCTTCCGCTGGTACGCGGAAGAGGCGGTGCGCAATCTGGGCGATGTCATGCGCGCGCCGTCGAGCGGTGCCCGCATTCTGGTGCAGCACAAGCCGATCGGCATTGCCGTGCTGGTGACGCCGTGGAATTTTCCCGCCGCGATGGCGACGCGCAAGATCGGTCCGGCGCTCGCTGCGGGCTGTCCGGTGATCGTCAAGCCTGCATCGGAGACGCCTCTGACCATGCTGGCGCTGATGCCCATTCTGGAGAAGGCCGGCGTGCCGCCGGGCGTCGTCAATGTTCTGCAGTCGCGCAGTTCCGGCGCGCTGGTCGACAAGCTCCTGCATGATCCGCGCGTTCGCATGATCTCGTTCACCGGATCGACGGCGGTCGGGCGCAAACTGCTGCACGGTGCGGCCGACAATGTGGTCAACACGGGTATGGAGCTCGGCGGTAACGCGCCGTTCATCGTCTGTGCCGACGCCGATATCGACGCCGCGGTCGAGGGTGCGATGATCGCCAAGATGCGTAATATCGGCGAGGCCTGCACGGCTGCCAATCGCTTCTACGTGCATGAGGAAGTGCACGATATTTTCGCCGCCAGACTGGCGGACAGGATGCGGCACATGAAAATCGGCAACGGCCTCGACGAGGGTGTCGAAGTCGGCGCGCTGGTCAACGCGGAAACCAGGGACAAAGTCGAGCATTTCGTCGCCGATGCAGTTGCGAAAGGCGCGGAAATCCTGACCGGGGGCGAGGCTGTTCCCGGCAAGGGCTATTTCTATGAGCCCACTGTTCTCGTCGATGTGCCGGACACGGCGGAATGTCTGCGCGATGAGATATTCGGGCCGGTCGCGGTGTTGCAGCGGTTTCATTCTGAAGACGAAATGATCCGCCGCGCCAACGACACCGAATACGGCCTCGTCGCGTATCTGTTTACGAAAGACCTGAAGCGCGGTCTCGCGCTGAGCGAGCGGCTTGAGTACGGCATGGTCGGCCTTAATCGCGGGCTGGTTTCCGATCCGGCGGCGCCCTTCGGCGGCATGAAGCAATCCGGCATCGGCCGCGAAGGCGCCCATGTGGGTTTGATGGAATTTCTCGAGACTCAATACATTTCGGTCGCCTGGTAAGGCCGGCATCCGACCGGAAAGCGAGAACGTTCCCGTGCCGACGGGCTTGGAAGTCGGACACTGACTTGCTAAGCCTGTTTGAGACAGCATTTGGGGCAGGGAATGGCACGACAGGCGGGCAGATTGGCGGCGGTCAGACTCGCGGGGATGAGACTTCCGACGCGCACGCTGGCCACGCCGCCGACCTGGGGGCTGGTGCGCGACGACGGCTTCGTCGATCTCGGCGCGCGCCATGCCGCAAGGTTTCCGACCCTGAAACAGGTGGTCGAGGCGAACGCTCTTCAGGCGATGGTGGAAGCGAATGTTGCGACGCCCGCCGATCATCCGCTCACGGCGCTGACCTATCTGCCGCCGCTCGGCAATGCCCAGAAGATCATCTGCATCGGTGTCAATTATCCAGACCGCAACGAGGAATATAAGGACGGCCAGTCCGCCGCCGCCTATCCGAGTATCTTCCTGCGCTTTCCCACCTCCTTTGTCGGCCATGGCGAAAATCTCGTCAGGCCGCCGGAGTCGGAACAGCTCGACTACGAAGGAGAGGTGACGCTGGTCATCGGCAAGCCGGGCCGGCGCATTGCACAGGCGCAGGCGCTCGATCACGTTGCCGCGGTAACCTTGTGCAACGAAGGCACAATCCGCGACTGGCTGCGCCATTCCCGTTTCAACGTCACCCAGGGCAAGAATTTCGACCGCAGTGGCAGCATCGGCCCGTGGATCGTTCCTTACAGCGATGAAAGCCAGATAGCGGACATTCGATTGACGACGAAGGTCAACGGTGAGGTCCGCCAGGACGATCGTACCTCGCGGATGATCTACAGCTTCCGCTATCTGATTTCATATATCTCCACATTCGCGACCTTGCTGCCGGGCGATCTCATCGTCACCGGCACACCGACGGGGGCTGGCGCGCGCTTCTCGCCGCCGCTCTGGCTGAAGCCGGGCGATGTGGTCGAGGTGGAGGCGGAGGGCATAGGCCTTCTGCGCAATGGCGTCGAGGATGAAAAGCCATCAGCATGCTGACGCCAGGCGAAATCATCGCGGCAGCGCGGCGGCTGGAGGAGGCCGAGCGCACGCGCACGCAGATCCGCATGCTGAGCCTCGATCATCCCGGCCTCGATATGGCGGATGCCTATGCCATTCAGAAAGCGTGGATGGATATCAAGCGGGCGCAGGGACGCAAGATCAGGGGTCACAAGATCGGCCTGACGTCGAAGGCCATGCAATCGGCGCTGAATATCGACATGCCGGATTCCGGCGTGCTGCTGGACGACATGTTCTTTCAGGACGCGGGCGATATCCCGACGGACCGTTTCATTGCGACGCGCGTCGAGGCCGAGCTTGCCTTCGTACTGAAATCGCGGCTCGCCGGGCCCGATTGCACCTTGTTCGATGTCATCAATGCAACGGATTATGTGACGCCGGCGCTGGAGATTCTCGACACGCGCATTCTGCGCGTCGATCCGCAAACCAAGGTCACGCGCACGGTGTTCGATACGATCGCCGACAACGCGGCCAATGCGGGTATTGTTTTGGGCGGCCGGCCGTTCCGGCCGATGGATGCAGACATGCGCTGGGTCGGCGCCATCGTGTTCAAGAATGCGCAGGTGGAGGAGACCGGATTGGCCGCTGGCGTTCTCAACCATCCGGCCATGGGCATTGCCTGGCTTGCCAACCGTCTCGCCGAGCATGGCGGCGCGCTGGAAGTTGGCCAGATCGTGCTTGCCGGCTCTTTCATTCGCCCGATCGAAGCACGCAAGGGCGATACGTTCCACGCGGATTACGGCCCCTGGGGCACCGTAAGCTGCCATTTTGCTTGAGGGCGACATGTTCGAGATAGTCAATCCGTTCAAGGCGGCGATGAAGGCCAAGAAGGCGCAGATCGGCCTGTGGCAGGCACTCGCCAATCCGATCTCGGCGGAGCTCTGCGCCGGCGCGGGCTTCGATTTTCTCGTCGTCGACGGCGAGCATGCGCCCAACGATATTCCCACCATCGCGTCGCAATTGCAGGCCATCAAGGGCACCCTGGCGCATGCCATTGTGCGGCCGCCGATCGGCGAGACGCATCTCATCAAGCAATTGCTCGACATCGGAGCGCAGACGATCCTCGTGCCGATCGTCGAGACCGTGGAGCAGACGGAGCAGCTTGTGCGCGCCGTGCGCTATCCGCCGCAAGGCGTGCGCGGCGTCGCCACCCTGACTCGGGCGGCGCAGTTCGGCCGCGTGCCGGATTATCTGACGCGCGCCAATGACGAGATCTGCCTGCTGGTGCAGGTCGAAACCCTGAAGGGTCTCGATAACCTCGACGCAATCGCGGCGGTAGAAGGTGTCGATGGTGTCTTCATCGGGCCGTCCGATCTGTCGGCGGCACTCGGTCATCTCGGAAATCCCATGCATCCAGACGTGCTGACGGTGATCGAGGATTGCATCGGGCGCATCGCGAAGGCGGACAAGGCGCCGGGCATCCTGATGGTCAACGAGCCGTTCGCGCGGAAGTGTCTCGAACTGGGGACGCTGTTCCTTGCCGTGGGATCGGATGTGACAGTGCTGGCGCAGGGCACGACCGCGCTGGCGGCGAAGTACAAGGGCTGAGAACGGCTCACCTCGTCCGACCCTTGCTGCGCAAGGGCCACGTTCTCCCGGCAGCGGGAGAAGGATTCATTGGGCTGCGGGAAACATCGCTTGGCCTGATTTCGCCGCTTCGACGATCACCGCATCGGCTTCCCAGCCGGGGCCGTCGCGGGTCTGCATTTGCTCGATCTCGGCGAGGATGCGTTTCGCGCCGATCCGGTCGGCTTGAAACATCGGGCCGCCGAGCCATGACGGCCAGCCGTAGCCGTTGACGAAGACGAGATCGATGTCGGACGCGCGTGCCGCTATGCCTTCGCGCAGAACCTTGGCGCCTTCGCAGGCCATGGCGGCGATCAGCCGGATGCGGATGTCTTCTGCCGTGAATGTCCTGCGTTCGCCGCCGCGGCGCACCACGGCTTTGTCGATCAGTTCGCGCACGAGTGGATGGTCGCTGCGCGCGCCGTTATCGTAGCGATACCAGCCGGTGCCGGTCTTCTGGCCGAAGTGGCCCTGTTGGCAAAGCTGGTCGGCGATATCGACATAGCGCTCGCGCGGGTCGCGCGTTGGCGCCAGGCGCTTGCGCTGGGCCCATGCGATTTCGAGGCCGGACATGTCGAATACGCGGAACGGCCCCATGGGCAGGCCGAACGATTCCATGGCGTCGTCGATCTCGCGCGGCTGTGCGCCTTCCTCCAGCATATAATCGCACTGGCGGCGATACATGGCGTAGATGCGATTGCCGATGAAGCCGGGGCAGACGCCCGATACGACGGCGAGCTTGCGCAGTTTGCGCGCCACCGCCAGCGCTGTCGCCAGAACATCCGGTGATGTCTGCGCCATGCGGACCACCTCGAGCAGCCGCATCACATTGGCAGGCGCGAAGAAATGCATGCCGACGATGCGTTGCGGATTGGTGGCGGCCTGGGCGATGAGATCAGGATTGAGGTAGCTGGTATTGGTTGCGAGAATGGCATCAGGGCGCACGATCCCGGAGAGTGTAGCGAAAAGGTTGTGCTTCACCTCGAGATCGTCGAACACGGCTTCGATGACCAGATCGCAGGGTGCCAAGGCTTGCAGGGTGCCGGCAAGCTCGATGCGCGACAGCCGCTCACGCATGCTTGCCTCATCGAGGCGGCCGGATTTCTGCAGCCGCGCATAGAGCCCTTCGATGCGCGCGCGGCCTGCGGCAACGGCTGCTTCATCGCGCTCGACGACGGTGACTTTGTAGCCGGCATCCGCGAGCGCCACCGCGATGCCCGCGCCCATGGTGCCGGCGCCGGCCACGCCGACCTGGCGGATGTCGAGGGCCTTTGCGTTTTCCAGCCCGTCGACCCTGGCGGCGGCGCGCTCCGCGAAGAAGATATGCCGCAGCGCCTGGCCCTGTTGCGAGACGACGAGCCTGGCGAAGACCTCGCGTTCCAGCGCAACGCCGTCGGGCACGGGCATTCTGGCTGCCGCGAGCACGAGGCGTGCCGCCTCGCCGGGCGATTGCTGGCCGCGGGCGCGCTTGTCGACGTCCTTGATGATCCGGTCGATTTCGGCCTGGTCGAACGCAGGCACGGGCCTGTCGCAAGTGCGGGCAGGCTCCGAGCCAACCAGTACTCGCGCGCGGGCGATGGCGGCCTCGACGACATCGCCTTCGACCACTTCATCGACGATGCCCAGGCTCAGCGCTTCGTCAGCCGCGATCATGCGTCCGGTGGTGACGATGTCGATCGTTCCGGCGAGGCCGATGATGCGCGGAAGGCGTTGCGTGCCGCCGGCGCCCGGCGCCTGGCCGATCTTGACTTCCGGCAGGCCGAGCCGGGCATCGCGCTTCATCACTCTGGCATGCGAGGCGAGTGCGATCTCAAAGCCGCCGCCCAAGGCTGTGCCGTGAATGGCGGCGACGATGGGCTTCGGGCAGGCCTCGATGGCGGCGCAGGTCTGAAACAGGATCGGCGGCACCAGCGGCTTGCCGAATTCGCGAATGTCGGCGCCGGCGGTGAATGTGCGTCCGGCGCAGGCGACGACGATGGCGCCGACTTTCGGGTCGCTGCCGAGCTGTTCGATCGCAGCTTTCAGCTCGGCGCGGACGGCCAGCGAGGCGGCGTTGACCGGCGGATTGTCTATGGTGACGAGAGCGATCGCGCCGCGCAATTCGCTGCGCACGACAGGGACATCGGCGTTCATGATCGGTCCGTTTTTCAATTGGTCTTTATTTGCGGATTTGGGCGATGGCCATGGCAAGATCGCCGGCGCTCTGTTCGACACTGCGGCCAGCGGTATCGACGACAGTTTCGGCGCGTGAATAGAGTGGTTCGCGATTGGTGAGAATGGTGACCAGCTCCTGCATCGCGGTGCTGTCGTTGGCCATGGGGCGCAGGTCGCCCTGATCGCGCACGCGGTTCATATGTTCGTCCGGCGATGTCTTGACCCAGATCGTATGAAACGAGGACAGCAGCAGTTCATAGGACAGCGGCTCGGCGACGATGCCGCCGCCGGTGGCGAGCAGCAGCGGCCCGGTCTTGCTGGCGACGATCTCGCGCAGGGTGGCGAGTTCCAGCCGGCGATAGCCATCCTGTCCGTAGAGCTTGTAGATCTCCGTGACGGAGAGGCCGAGCGAGCGTTCGATCTGCCGGTTCAGCTCGAGGAATTTCCAGCCGAGGCGACTGGCGACGATTTCGCCGAGCGTGCTCTTGCCGGCGCCGCGCAGGCCGACGAGGGCGATGCGGTCGGGTGGAATGGGCTGCGGATGTGAATCCAGCGGCAGGCCCTGGCCGGCGAGAATCTGCCGCGCCCGGGCGATGCGTTCGGGCGCCGCCGAGCGCAGCATCCGCCGGATGGCGGCCCAGTCGTCGGAAGCGTCCATCACCAGGTCCTCGACCGGCATGCTGACGGCGGCGGCGATGCGGCGCAGCAGCACGATGGAGACATTGCCCATGCCGCCTTCCAACTGGGCGATATAGCGCTCGGAAATCCCCGACACCTGGGCCAGCACCTTGCGCGACATGCCTCTGATCGCCCGGATGCGCCGCACGCGCTGGCCGAGATCGTAAAGATAAGTGGCGTCCGGCGTCTCGCCGGTGGGACGTTCGGGCTGTTCGGAGGCGGCGGTCGGCCGGATGTCTGAGTGTGGAGTGACCAATGGCTGTCCTGCGCTGTCGAATCCGTGGGCTATCGGATCATGCTCGCGGAAAAATAATACATACAAGGTTTAACAGCAACGGCGTGAGCCGCTCCATTTTATGTATTATAATGCATTTATGGTTCATTTTGGACCTTTGCTGGCGCCGAGCTCATCGCGCTGGGTGATCAGGCGGGCGCTGCGCTGGTTGAAGGTGTGGATCCAGAGCCAGTTGAGGGCGACGGACAGGCGCGTGCGCAGGCCGATTAGGAAATAGATGTGGGCGATGCCCCAGATCCACCAGGCGAGCCAGCCGCGCAGCTTGATCCAGCCGAAGTCGATCACCGCCTTGCTCTTGCCGATCTGCGCCAGGCTGCCCTGATGCCTGTAGATGAAAGCCGGAAATGCCTTGCCCGCAAATGTCTTGCCTTCGAGCCGCGCCTTGATGGCGCGGGCGACATAGGCGCCGGCCTGCTTGGCGGCGGGCGCGATGCCCGGCACTGGCTTGCCGTCCGGTCCCGCGATCGCGGCCGTATCGCCGATGGCGAAGATCTCGGGATGGTCCGGCACGGTGAGATCGGGCAACACCTGCAGCCGGCCGGCGCGATCCGCCGCGGCACCCAGCCATTCCGCGGCAGGCGAAGCACGCACGCCGGCGGCCCAGATGATGGTGGCTGCGGGCAGGGTCTCATCGCCATAGACGACACCGTCTGCGCTGCACGCCTTCACCGGACGCCCGAGCACGACCTCGACGCCGAGCTTCTCAAGCGATGTCCGCGCATAGTCGGAGAGATCGTCGGGATAGCTGGCAAGAACGCGCGGTCCTGCCTCGATCAGCACAATGCGCGACGTTGTGGTGTCGATGTTGCGGAACTCTTGCGGCAGCGTGGTGTTGGCAAGCTCCGCGATGGTGCCGGCCAGTTCGACGCCGGTCGGGCCGCCGCCGATAACGACGAAGGTGAGAAGAGCTGCGCGCCTGGCAGGATCCTGTTCGCGCTCGGCACGTTCGAAGGCCAGCAGGATGCGCCGGCGGATCAGGGTCGCATCCTCGATCGTCTTCAGGCCCGGCGCGAATGGCTCCCATTCGTCATGGCCGAAATAGGCGTGACGGACGCCTGTGGCGAGCACCAGGGTGTCGTAGGGAACAGCGGTGCCGTCATCGAGGAAGACGCTTTTGCCTTGCACGCTCACGCCGACGACGCGGCCCAGGATCGTCGTGATGTCGCGGCGGTCGCGGAAGATGCTGCGGATCGGCCATGCAATCTCGGATGTGGCCAGCGAGGCGGTCGCCACCTGATAGAGCAGGGGCTGGAAGATGTGATGATTGCGCTGGTCGATCAGGCAGATATCGACATTGGCGCCCTTGAGAATCTTGGCCGTCTCAAGCCCGCCGAACCCGCCGCCGACGATGACGACGCGATGAAGGTGTGGTGCGGTTTCGCTCATGCCTGATCCTTGTGGTCCTTGTGAGTAGACAAGCGATTTGAGGCTTCCCTTTGTCAACTAGAGGCTGGCGTCTTGACGCGGAGGTCAGGAGCGCGGAACCTGCACTCTGGGATCGGCGCGCGTGAAGATGCGCCGAAGGGGAGGACATGATGACCGGTTCGACACGCGGGACTTTGGCATTTTTCCTCGGGCTGGGGCTTGCCGCTCCCTGGGGCCTTTCTGTTCATGCTGCCGATCAGGCCCTGATCGACGCGGCGAAGAAGGAAGGCCAGGTCACCTGGTATACGGCGCAGATCATCCCGCAGATCGTGCGGCCGATCGCCGAGGCCTTCGAAAAGAAATACGGCATTCGCGTCACCTATGTGCGCGCCAATGCGGCGGAGATCGCGTTGCGCGTGACCAACGAGGCGAAGGCCGGCAAGGTCCAGGCGAGCCTGGTCGACGGCACGCAGACGTCCGTGATCCTGAAGCGCGAGGGGCTGGCGCTGAAATGGGTGCCGGACGCGAAGCTGCCGAAGGAACTGTTCGATCCCGAAGGCTATTGGGTGGCGAACAACCTCTATGTGCTGACGCCGGGCTTCAACATCAACCTCGTGCCCAAGGGTACCGAGCCCAAGACCTTCGAGGATCTGCTCGATCCGAAATGGAAGGGCAAGATGGCCTGGAACACCTCGCCGTCCAGCTCGGCGGGGCAGGGCTTCGTCGGCGCGGTCATTCACGCCATGGGCGAGGACAAGGCGCGGGTCTACCTGTCGAAGCTGGCGAAGCAGAACATCACCGGCCTCAGCGTCTCGGGGCGGCAGGTGCTCGACCTCGTCATTGCCGGCGAATATCCGATCGCACTCGAGATATTCAACAATCATGCCGTGACCAGCGCCCGCCTGGGCGCGCCGGTGAGCTGGATCAAGATGGAGCCGGCTCTGCTGGTCTATTCGGTGATGTCGGTGCTGAAGGACGCGCCGAGCCCGAACGCGGGCAAGCTGCTGATCGACTATATCGTTTCGCTGGAAGGCCAGAAGGTGTTCGCCGACGCAGGCGAACTGCCGGTGCATCCCGACGTGCCGCCGAGAGACCCGACCCTGCGGCCCGACGGCGTGACCTTCAAGGCGACCTTCCTGTCGCCGGAAGAGCTCGACAGGCAGTTGCCGGGGTGGACGAAGATTTACAACGAGTATTTCAGGTGAGGGGGCGCTGCGGCGCGTCCTAGTCCCGGTTAACACTCTGAAATTGCGCAATAAATAGTGCTCTAAATATGTGCGGCGCGTGCTGCGGCCAGCGTTCCTGGAGCCATTGGTCGCCGCCCCTCCTTGCCAGACACAATCCGGGGTCGGCCCGGTTTGGACGGGGTGGGGCGGGCTGGGGTGCAGATTGCACCGGGAAAGCCCGTAAACCGCTTGAATGGGAAAATACGCCCGCCTATAAACCCATGCGTCGGCTGCTTCGCGCAGCCGCCGACACGCGGCCTTCGCTGTCGTCGCGGGTGTAGCTCAATGGTAGAGCAGCAGCCTTCCAAGCTGAATACGAGGGTTCGATTCCCTTCACCCGCTCCAGTTTATCTCGGGAATTTTGCTTTTAACGCGAGTTCCTGTTGAAATCCTTCCTCTTTTATTGACGCCGGACGGCATCCCGTCGGTGGTGCGCCGTGGCGGACAGCCGGGAGCGCTCGGCAGGGCGGCCGACACGCGGCAATCGAGAGAGACGGACCGGAATTGCAACAAGGTGGAGCGATGAATTTCCCTGCCAGCCATCCTTTCCTTTCCGGACTTCCCAATGAAGTGTCGGCCCGGCTTGCGGCACGGGCGAAGATTCTGCGTTTCCGGGCAGGCGCTTTGATCTTCAGCAAAGGGGATTCTGGATCCGCGATCTACCTTGTGCGCCGAGGCTTCGTGAAGATCGATTCCAGATCGTTGCAAGGAAAAGAAGCAGTGTTCATGCTTGCGCGAGAGGGAGACTGCTTTGGCGATATTGCTTTGCTGGATGGCCTTCCCCGTACGGCCAATGCCGTGGCCGGCGATGATTGCGAGCTGCTGATCATCGAGCGTCGCGACTTTATGCCGTTCCTGACGGAATATCCGCAGATAGCGCTGAACATTATCGGCGTTCTGTGCGCGCGTTTGCGGCGGACTACGGAGCAGGTCGAGGATATCATGTTCCTCGATCTTAGGGGGCGTCTGGCGCGAACACTTCTCCATTTGGAAAAGACCGCTGCCAAAAACGGCACCATATCCATGACCCAGCAGCATCTTGCCGAGCTCGTCGGGCTCTCCCGTGAGATGATCAACAAAGAACTGCAGATATGGGCATCCAATAATTGGATAGTCCTGAGGCGGGGTGAAATCGAAATTCTTCGCCCTGATTCCATTGAGGCTCTGCTGTTCGAAGCCTGATGGGCTGATGGGCTGACTCTTGGAATTGCGCCTGGCGTGGATGCGCTGTCCGCGTGAAATGGCTTGAACAGCGCCGTCGGAAACGGGCGAATGACCTCACTCCCAAATTTCGGCGTGAGTGAGCCATCTCACTTACGAAGCCGCGCGCCTCATCCATATTGGTGGCGTCAGGTCGCCGATAACTGGCCGTTCGACCTCCATGCATGAGTTTTACGCAATTCTTGCAGCAAAAATCCTCGGCCGCCAGGGGAGTCTACAATGCATCATCTACGCCAAGCTCTCTTCAATGTGAGTTGCCTCGCAACCACATTCGCAACGATCTGTGCCCTATCCGGTCCGCTTCGCGCAGAATCGCCCGACGAGGTCGAGATCGGCCCCGTCGTCTATCAGCAGAACGTCAACGGTGTTGCCGTCAGTCTTTCGGCAACGACCTACATCCGCGTCGCCACATCGGACAAGAAAATAAAGCTGAATGCGCGCGTCGTCGGCGATCTGAGCGACCTTCAGAGAAAGATCGGTCCCATCGTCGACTCGTTCAACTTGCCGAAAGACAATTGCCGCAGCTTCAGCCCCAACAACCCCGTCGTCTCAATTCCCCGCAAGGAGCTGTCATTTGCCAACGGTGCGGCACTATTCTCGGTCGGCGGTTCCGTCACCATGTGGGAATGCCTTGAAAATCCGGTTCCAAATTCAAAAATTGAGTGGGAAATCCGCGATGTGGGCTTTGGTATAAAAACAAAAGTTCCTGTCCTGAAGACGTGGCCGGGAAGCCCCATCAAAACAATCCTGGTTACTCAGCCTTTCAACGCAAGCTTGCCCGTTTCCCTTGTCACCCGCAACGCGCATTCCGTTGCGGTCGAGTTCAGCAAGCCGGATATCGAACTGGCCGGACAATATGCTTTCATCACGAAGGGCATTCTCAAGATCGCCGGTATCGACATCAACCAGAAGGCCCAGGACGCTCTCCAGAAGGCGATCGATCCCGAAAAGCTCCTGCTGACAATCCCCGATGATCTGTCGAAATATGGCCCGACTGTCACGTCATCCCGTTTTCTGGATGCGGCCGGCCATCTATCGGCTGAAATAGAACTTGCCGCGGAGATCCCGGCGGCGGCCATCAACGACCTTCTCAAGACACTTCTTGAGCGGACCAAGTCCTAGTAGCCCCGCGGCATCGCGATATCCGGATTCACGCATTTGATGGAGTGAACGTATGTCCAAGATCAGAACCCACCTCGTGCCTGCCCTCGCAGCCATTCTCATTCCCTGCACCGATGTGTCATTTGCGCAGGGCGTCAATCTGGCTCCAAGCTACCGACCCCACCAGCAAACGGATAGCGAGCGGCTGCAGAACTTCCAGCCACCGCCGCCTCCACCGACGACCTACCCCAATATCAGCCGCGAGAGCGGTGAGCCCCGGCTCAACGTCAATCCCAATGTCTCTCTGGGCGGCAACATCGGCAGGGATGGCGCGCAGGGGAATGTTCGCTTTCCCATACCTGGACAATAAGTTCTTGCGCGCTCCGGGTGACCGGAGCGCGCATCCAGACTCAGGATGTCGTTCTTGCGATAAAGTCGCCTAAGTTCGAGAGTGCGGCCGTGGCTCTTGCCTCGATGGTATGCGCCCCCATCCGCCGGGCCGTTTCGATGGATTGCAGGTAACATGTCTCGGCCAACCTGGTGTCACCGGCAATCAGGGCGGAACATCGACCGCGAATCTCGTGAATCACCGGCTCAAAGATGAATTGCTGCAACGACGTCATCTCTGAGAGCGCCAGATTTGCCTCGTCCAGCGCCTGGTCTGCGCAGCAAGCAGCGATCAGCGCGTCCGCAAGCGCGGCTCGAAACAACGGCGCGCCAAGGCCGATACGACTAACCGCTTCATTGATTTCCCGCTTTATCTCTTCGACGTGCATGCCTCTGTCGGGATCGGCCCAAAGAGCGAACAGACGGCAATGTCCGCCCCACACACTTACATTGTTCTCCTGGCAAAATTTAATGCCTTCCTTGGACGCTTCGTGCACTTTTTGCCGATCCTGAAGGAAGAAATAGAGATAGCATTCAGACGCGAGCGCCCAACCGATCGACGCCGGATGTCCCAGCTTTATCGCGTGGCGTCGATTGGCGTCGGCCATCGCGATGGCATTTTCGAGGCGGCCGGAAATCCCCTCGATGACGATGTCGAAGCCGCGTGCAGCAACCAGACAATCCGCGCCAAAATGCGAGGCAAAACGACCGTGCTGGTCCGGGTCGTAAAGTTGCTCCAAATCTCGAAAATGCGACTGGGCGCCGGCCGTGTCTCCAAGAAAGAAACAGATATATCCAAGCATGCGATGCGCCTGGCACATCTGGCCCGCGTCATTGTCGTGTTGTGCCAAAATCATCGCGCGGCGGGCGGGTTCTGCGGCGAGATCGAATTTAGACGCGAAATGATACCCGGAAAATATTCCATACAGAAGTTGATAGCGCTGTTCCGGATTGCTGATGAATTCAATCAGTTCCTGTGCTCTCGAATAGGCCGTTACGGTCTCGACATGTGCGGGCCCGTTCCAGACGTAGGACGCCTGGCCAAAGCGTAGATGAAGCATGCAATCAAGAGCGGCTCGGGTCTCGGGATCTATCCGGTCAAGCATCAAGATGCCTTGGGCAAGATGACGGATTGCCTCGACATTCGCTGCCCTTGCAAGCGCCCTCTCGCCCGCGCGCAGCCAATATGTTGCAGCCTCCGCCGGCCAATCGGCTTGCATCCAGTGATGAGCCAGTATTTCCGGTTCCTCGGCGGTTACAGTGGGATATTCTCTTTCAATCGCTTCCGCGATACATCGATGTAATCTTCTGCGCTCGTCGCGAAGGAGGCTTGAATAAGCGGCATCCTGGACCAGTGCATGTCGAAAACTGTATTCCACATCCGGCGGTTCGCCACGTTTAACAACCAGTTCCGCGGTGACAAGACGCGCCAGTGCTTCGTCAAGTTCCATGGTTTTGATCTGATCCGTTTGCGCAAGCATTTTGGCCGAAAACTTTCGGCCGACAACGGCTCCGATCTGCGCGATCCGTTTGGTGGAACCCAGCCGGTCGAGGCGGGCCATCAGGCTGTCGTGCAAAGTCGATGGTATCGAAAGCGCTGTCCGCAATCTTGTGCCTTCGGCCGCCAGCGTGGCGTGGCGTAATGTGCCGGATTCCAGAATGGATTTTGTGAGCTCTTCCACGAAAAGCGGAACGCCATCTGTTCTTGCCACAATTTCAGCGGTTAGAGCGCTTGGAAGCAGAACGTCTCCAGAGGTCAACCTGACGAGCTGTTCGGAGTCTTCGTTGTCGAGGCCGAACAGGCGCAGGGACGACACGTTGGGAGCGTTGGTCCAGGGAGATGTCAGTTCCGTGCGCGAGGTTGCGACGATCATCACTCGCTTGTTCTTGATTATATCAACCAGGTAGCTGGCAAGCTCATCGGTGGTCGGGTCCATCCAATGCGCGTCTTCGACGAGCATGAGGACGGGATGAACATCACTCAAGGCCGCAATCTGATCGCCAAGAAGCTTCAATGTGTCGGCGCGTTGCTTCTGAGGAAGGAGCGTTGATGGTGGATCGTGCTTGCCATTGGGGATGCCCATCAGCGATGCAAAGAGCGGCGCGTAACTGCTTTGTCCCGCAGGCGCCAACATCTTCTCTATCTTCGCGAGTTTATCTTCGGGAGAATCGTCGGGCTCTAAACCTGCGGCCCGCTGCAAATGAACAAGTATGGGATAGAGGGGGCTGTCCTTGTGGCGGCTTGAACACTGTAGCGTTATTCTGACGGCCACCCCGAGGCCCATCTGTCGAGAGGCCTGCCTGAGAAGGCTTGACTTTCCGATGCCGGCTTCGCCTAATACCTGAACGACTTGGCCTCTACCCGACGACGATGCAAGCCAGCTCTGAGCCAGGTGGTCAAGTTCAGAGGCGCGGCCGATAAATCTTCCTTGTTGCCGAGAGGATGCGTCAAATCTCGCAACGTCTTCACGATGTCCTATGACGCGCCAGATGCCAATGTCACGGTCGATCCCCTTCAAACGGTGCAGCCCCAGTTCCTCATAGTCGAACCGCCGGCCGACGAGGGCTTGGGTCGAATCGGCGATGACGACCCAGTCAGGCTGTGCAACCTCCTGGACGCGCGCAGAGACATTCGCGACTTGTCCAATGATGGCTATGTGCTCGGCTGGCCCCTTGCCCATTGCGTCGCCGACAATAGCCATTCCCGTTGCGATGCCAACGCGGACGCGAAGCGTTGCCAGCGGTATTTTCAAATTTTGAATTGATCGCACGATTGCCATGCCAGCTTGGACGGCGCGTTCCGCGGAGTCTTCATCGACTTGCGGGTAACCAAAACAGGCGATGAGTCCGTCGCCGCGATATTGACAGACAAATCCCTCGTGGGCGGAGATGACCTGACCGCAGGTCTTGTCATAAATACCGTATATATCCCTCAGGTCTTCCGGGTCGAGACGAGACGACAAATCTGTCGAGCCGACGATATCGCAGATCAGGACTGTAACTTGACGGCGTTCAGGCATTCGGCATCGCTCCCCAGCGATCGTAGTCTTTGTCATTGTCAGCCAGAATCAAGAATCGGCAGAGTCCGTTACCAGCGTTTCTAAGTCTGGATACGTTCGATTCTGGCGACCGTCATGAGGCCCTTGGGTGCGGCAACATTGAGGCTGAAGTTCCTGCAGTCCCACGCCGGAGTTGATTTCAATTTCCATGATACTTTCGTGAGCAGGGCAACGGAAAATAATTTTGCGATTAGAATGGCGACATCTTTGCCGGGGCAAGTCCGATCGCGCGCGGTCACTTCGCCGTCATGCTGTCCGCGTGGCCAGATGAGATGTTCGGAGGACGTTTGTTCCGTAAAGCGTTCCTGATCGAATTCATCCGGCGCGGTGAAAATCTTCGGATCCCGTTGAGCGATTGGTATGACACCCATCAGCAGGTCGCCTTTCCGGACTGCAAACGTGCCTGATCTTGATTCCAGTGTCCTGTCGGATGTGGCGCGTCCAAAGATGAAGAACACCGGCGGGTGCAAACGCAAGATCTCACGCAAGCTCCTGTCGAGATTCGAAAGCGTCTCCAATTCCCGGATGCTTGCCCGCTGCGCATTGGAGCCCAGGTTGGCTGAAATCTCTCCACGAAGTGTCTCCGCCAGTTCCGGCGTGCGGCTCAACTCGCCTACAATTGATTTAAGCAGGCATTGCGTTCCCAAAAAAGAATTCATCCCTAAGAGGAAAAGAAGCTGTTTCGCCAAGACGTCGTCATCCATTACGGAGCCTGGCTCGGTGGAGGCTCGCGATAGTTCGGCGACCCTCGGAAAGCCAGGCGCCTTCTTTACAAAGTCGAGGAGGCGCTCATAAGCCTCCAGCGACCTTGAATAGGTTGACCAAGGTATATGTTTGGTGATGGCGGATGCGAAATGCAGAAATATATTGTTGTAGATAAGCCGAACGTCCTTTGGGTCGGGCCGGGCGCCGAGAATCCACTCGAAAATCAGACTGACCGTAAATTCTTCAATCTCATCGGAAAAGTTGAATTGTTTCGCAGCAACCCATCTTTCGGTGAACTCATCCATGGTTCTCTGGAATACATCTTGGAGATGGCGTCCTCGTTCACGGAGGAGATTTAGGTAAAGTGCCTTGGGGCCGTCATGCGAAGGGCCGTGGCCAAAAACACTCGGCGCCACATGGCCCACAAGAGACAGCGGCGGAATGGCCCAGCTGAACCCGTAGTCCTGGACAAGGTCGTCGGAATTGAATAGCGCCCATATCGCGCGATGATCCAGAACCGCGATGGTCGGCTGGAAAAGATTGATCTTGAAGACGGACGACTGGTACTTGCGCTGCCGTCTCAGAAAGAACTTTTCCCATCCACTCACAATAAAGAAGTCCAACAGGCCGGCGGCTTTGCCGATAAATGGAAGCCCATATGTTCCAGGAATCTCTGTTGGAGTTTTAAAGGAATAGCTTGCTTTCCGCGCACCGGCGGCACTGTTCCTGCTCGCAATGTCGTCGAAAGCATTTGTATTTTCGATGGTGTGAAGACCGATTTCTGAAAAGCAATTGGGGCCGAAGACATTCTTTGACAAGAGTGGATTCGTAAGTGCCTGGGAAAATGCATCCACGCCCACCATCAACGTCATCAATGGTCCCAGCACCGCACCCGCCTGGTGTTGTTCAGCAAATAAGCCGACCATGAGCTCGACGCGATCGACGTCCTGGTAGAGACCTCGCAGCGTCTTTGCCAGGGCCTGGTCTCCTGTGAGCTCTTCAAAGGACCGGACAGGCGCAAGACCGAAGCATTGACGATATTCGTTATAGGACCGGATGTTCCATTTTCGCGACTTGTCGAGCGCGGCGATGTCAGCCCCGACCAGGAAGGGCGCAGTATTTTTCAAGCCAATGCGTCCAGCCCGCTGATTCACGGCTGCATCCAGAATGCCGGGAATGCCCACATCGATCAGGTAATCGTTATTGTAGCGGAATTTGTCATCGGGAATGCCGTTACCTCCGACCATAAGTTTGGTGGGAACGAGAGGATGCCAGCGGTAGAGCAAGTCAAATTCGGCGCAGATGCGGTTGGTCCGGTACCAATTCTGGCTCTCGGCAAAACCAATCTCGACTGTAAACTCCAGTTGTGACGTCGACAGATGATTGATGTAGTCCTCGATAATGATTTTGAGAAGCAAAGCAATGTTTGTGTTGCGGGCGGTTTCAAAAAGCCGGTCGTCATTCCAGGCTGGATGGGCCCGTTTCATCTCGCGGCAAAGGCGATTATGCTCGCGGAGAAATATCGTGTTGATTGCGCTGTAGAAGACGGTGGAGTTCCCGCGTTCAAGCCCTGACACAAACAATTTCCTCTTCCGTTCGGGGACATTGAATGGGTCGTCGATGGGTCGTCGAAAATCTCCCGATCCGGGATTGATATAAGAGAGTGTCGCAAACTCATCCCTGACGCGGAGGCCGTCCGGCTCGAACAGATATGGTGGAAACTCTTGGCCATTTATGAATTGGGACTTCAGCTTTCCGTCCTGATTTGCACGAAGCAATGCGGTGTCGGATGGCGAGAGGCCGTAGATTTGGCACAGGTCGATTTCATGATTTGATGTGTTTTTTCGCGGATCATCAAAGTCGGTGCGCAGAAAGCTGTCAGTGAACCACTGAGCGAAGAAGCAAAAGAGAGTAGAGCTTTTGGGACAGGTAATCATTGCGTCCCGCATGAAAAGGGATTGCATCTCCTTTAGTGGCGGAAGCGGTTTGGGATCTGGCAGACACGGGGGCAGATGGCGTCCGGTGAAGGTCCGATCATTCAGGCCGGTCCACGATGTGTAATCGGCGATTTTTCCATCGTTCGCTGGCCCCCAAAGCGACAGGGCGTGGGGACGCGGAGGAGTTGAGTTGGTTATTATGTTTATGAAGCGCCGGTTGAACCAACGTTGAAGCGGTGGGATGCCTGTTACCCAGCGCCAAAACCAAGGCACACCCGATACGAAATTAAGTGCGAACTCCCTTGAAGGCCACATATAATCCGCCCCACGCTATCGTCATGGTCTTGAGGAGACCCAGCCCGATTGCAGATGGTAGGCCGGAGTGTGAACTATTACAAAGTCATTTTTGAAAATCGGCTGTAATATCCGGGTCTTGCGAACGATTTCTGGTTGCCCCAACTGTTGCCGACATCCGGCTGGCGGCTTCTTTCGTCCTACCGAACTTTCGAAATGGCCGCGTCCCGCCGTGCTATAGCCGGCCAGACGATGTGGGCGCCGGTCAGTTCGCGGAACTCTTCCGGCTCGTCGCCGCTCCGCATGGTCCAAGCTCAATGAGTTTGGTGCTCATCACAAGTTGCAGTGACTGGCCTCAGCCGTCTGGTCCCCGACCATGCCGCGGCGACCAGGCAGGGCAATTGGCACGGTAGGGAGCAGGTGATGAACGACACATGGTCACGAATGCCTGAAAAAGCGCCACGGGCCACAGGCAGAGATGGCGAATTCATTTCGAATCCGGCAATGAATTTGCAAAGCCATTGACCTCGCTGCCGATCCGGGCATGCTGGCGGCCAACATTGGCGCTACCGAACATGTAAGGATGCAAAGCCCTCCATGAAATTTTCCATGCATCTCAGCACCCGCATCCAGGACAAGCGGAACGAATTGCCGCTGCTCAACTGCCTGACCGACCTCGCGCTGGACGCGGACGCCAACGGCTTCGGGGCGATTTCGCTGACGGAGCACCATCTTTACGAGAACCAGGGCTATCAGAATTCGCTTCTGTTCGCCTGTTCGCTCGCGCCCCGGCTGAAACAGGCGACGATCGTTCTCGCCACGGTGAACCCGGCGCTGCATCACCCGATCCGCCTGGTGGAATCGTGCAACCTGATCGATCAGTTGAACGGCGGGCGGCTGGTCGTCGTCTTCGGCTCGGGCTTCAAGGATACCGACCTGATCGCTTTCGGGCGTGACCTGGCGGAACGCCACACCTTGTTCGAGCAGGGGTTGAAGACGGTGCTTGACGTCTGGGCCTACGACGGCACGGGCGGACCGCTCGAGATTGCCGTCGGGACGGATCGCGGCAGGCTGGACTATCCCGTGAACCCCTCGTCGTTCCGCAAGGGACATCCGATTCTGGCGCGGGCCACCTTGAACGGGTCGACGATCGAGGATGCCGCCGCGCGCGGCTGGCCGGTATTCACGGCGATCAAGGATCCCAGGCTGGTGAAGGAGCAGATGACCCGCTATCAGGCTGCCCTTGCCACCGCCGGCCATGACGCCGAGACGGTGAGGCTTGCCCGCGAGTGGACCTCGGTGGGGAAGGCCGTCCACATCGCTGAGACCGATGAACAGGCCAGAGCCGAGGCGGAAGAGTTTTTCGCCAAGAATCCGAGCGGAGCCATCGCGCGCAATCCCGATGACATGATCTGCGGCAGCCCGGAGACCGCCCTTCGCGAGATCCAGGCTTTCGCGGATTCCGGTGTGGGTCTGATGATCTGCGGCTTCCTCATCAACGTCGAAGACCAGTCGCGCCTGCGCCGCAGCTACCGCCTGTTCAAGGAGGAAGTCATGCCGAACGTTAAGACTGAACCGGCCCTGGCCGCCGTCTGACAAGTCTGATCGGCTGCCGCCACTTTCCCAACATTGAGGGGAACAGTGGCGGCGTCTCGACGTTTGCCTGCTCAAGAGATCCAAACGCCAACAGCGGAAGGACATCCGATGGATAATTTTGAGCTGGTGCTGATGAAGAATGGCGAGCTTGTCTGGCGTTCAGGCATCAAGTCGACGCAATGCGAGACCTACACGGCGGGTCAGACGATCGACCTGACTCCGTTGGGTTATCGGTCGTACCGTATCGATGAAGTGGTGCGCGAGATCGCGCCTGCTGAGTCGCCGACGATCTCCGAAGGACTCCTGTTCCGGACCATCCTCAAGGTCTCCGAAAACCCGGTCCCACGTGCACGAGCAGCCTGAGTGTCTGGGCGAAAGTGAGGGCTGTCATTCCAGGGCCGCCGAACGGCGGAACCTGGAGTCCACGGGTCAAGGGCGTCACGTTGCCCCTGGATTCCCGCTCTGCGCTTCGCGTGGCGGGAATGACACGAGACCACTTCGCTCGAAAAAGGTCTAACCGCGCCGCGCCGCCTCGATCGCCGCGACGTCGATCTTCTTCATGTCCATCATGGCCGAGAAGGCGCGCCTCGCTTCATCGCCGCCCACAGCCAGGGCGTCGGTGAGCACACGGGGCGTGATCTGCCAGGATACGCCCCATTTGTCCTTGCACCAGCCGCAGGCGCTTTCCTGGCCGCCGTTGCCGACGATCGCGTTCCAGTATCGGTCTGTTTCTTCCTGAGTGTCGGTGGCGATCTGGAACGAGAAAGCTTCAGTCTGTTTGAACATCGGCCCGCCGTTCAGGCCGAGGCAGGGGATGCCGGCAACCGTGAATTCCACCGTCAGCACATCGCCCTTCCTGCCCGAAGGATAGTCGCCCGGAGCGTGGTGGACGGCGTCGACCGAGCTGTCGGGAAAAACAGTGGCGTAAAAGCGGGCGGCGGCCTCGGCTTCCTTGTCATACCAGATGCAGATCGTATTCTTCGCCATCGCATGTGTCCTTTCGGCCGAGCGGCGCGTCGATGATATTGTAATGGCATTTCCGGGGCGAGGTTCCGCGAAGATGAGAACCCTGCTTTTTGCGTTCTGCCCTACTGAAATTTCAAATTCGCGGCTTTCACCACCGCGCGGTAGCTGGTGATATCGCTATCGATCAGCTTGCGGAACTCTTCCGGTGAACTGCCGCCAGGCGTGGCACCAAGCGCGACGATCTTGGCGCTGACATCCTTGTCGTGGATCGCCTGCTGGAAGGCGTCGACCAGTTTCTTGACGATGGCCGGAGGCGTGCCGGCGGCGGCCAGCATGCCTGACCAGAGTTTGGTGTTGACGTCCGGGTAGCCCAGTTCCGTCATGGACGGCACATCGGGAAGCTGCGGCGAGCGTTTGGCGCCAGTGACGGCGATTGCACGCACGCGGCCTTCCTGCGCCTGTGGGACGGAGGGCGGCGGGTCGGGAAAAGCCAGCAGGCAGAGGTCCTGGTTGACGCACTGGACCATTTCCGAGCTGCCCTTCATCGGCAGCGCGACGCCCGGCATGCCTGTCTTCAGTTTCAAAAGCTCGGTCGTCAGGGTGAAGGCCGGCGATGTCGTGGCATAGGTCGACTTGTCAGGATGGGCCTTGGCGAAGGACACCAGATCCGGGACCGTCTTGATCGCTGAATTGGGCGGCACGATCAGGATCAGCGGGAAGTCCGCGATCATGGTCAGGGGAATGAAGTTCTTGGTCGGATGATAGGCGAGATCGGGATAGACCGCCGCCGCCACCGACATGTTGCCGCTGGCGCCGACGAAAAGCGTGTATCCGTCTGCCGGCTGAGTGGCGACATACTCCGCGGCGACGCGGCCGCCAGCCGACGGCCGGTTCTCGATGATCATCTGCTGCCCGAGAATTTCGGAGGCCTTGGCGCCGACGAGCCGTGCGAAGATATCGTTGCCGCCGCCGGCAACGAAGGGCACGATCACACGAATGGGCTTGTTGGGATAGATCGCATCGTCTTGCGCTTGTACGGCGCACGATGCCCCGATCAGCAGGCTCATAGCGATGACGGCAGCAATGTTGGCGCGCCAGCGGCGCGGTTTGGTAGCCATGGTCGAATCCTCCCTCGTTGTTCCAACTGTAGTGAGTTTCGCGGTCCGAAGCGAGTGCCCGCGATGCGGGCCGACCGACACGTTACGGACGTTCTGGATTGCTCACGGAGGGGAGAAAAGCAGTTGTGGCTTGCGGCAGTGGAGGCTTGCAAAGCCAGTTTTGGAATGGTTAAGGCTGCTGCGAAATCAGGAGCCCCATATGAAGACTTACTTGGCTGCCGCAATGTTTGCGGCGGTGTTGCTTGGACCGGCAAAAGCAGGACAGGAGTTTGGCGGATACGAGTGTACGGATGGCTGCGTTTCCCATGCCGCCGGCTATGTATGGGCCGAGCGCAACCACATCACCAAAGAGTCGGCCTGTCGCGGCAAGTCGAACGCCTTCGTGGAAGGCTGCCGTGTCTATGTCGGTGACCCCTACCACGGCGCCAGCGAGAATGATGACGGCGATCCGATCGGTCGATAGCCGGACCTGATCGCAGCGTGTCCGCGCATGGACAGGCGGGCTTCGCTTCAGCAGTGGATGGACGACGACATCAACGCGCACGGCGCCGCCGGCGCGTTTTTCATGTTGCAGCCTGGCCACAGTATCCCTGCTTTCGGCGATGTCATTTACAACGACCAAAGCGCGCTCTGAGAGTGTGCGGATGGGCGCTCCCGAATGGTCGGAACATTCTCGGCACGCTAATCATGGCTACTTCGCACACGGCTTCATTTTAGAATAAATAAAAACTATCAAAGTCTTCAGTTTAGACTGATTAAAATCTCACGCAGGCGTGTAGATCGCCAGATTGCATTCGGTTTTCTTTCGCCGTTTTGTTGCCACGCTTGAGTGTGGCTCAAGGAGACGGAACGTCAATGGCGGGATCGCGAATGGCTGCCCGTGATGGGAATGCCTTTGCGATCGGTGCTCTTTCCTGAACCCAAGACACAAGCGATCCGTTGGTCCTGCCCCGATACGACTGCGCTTCGCATCGGCAGGGGGCGGCGGTTTGTGGCCGGTGTTCATTTGCGAGGCCGGTCGCTCGAACGTTGAACGATAAAATCGGGGGCAGGTATGAGTGGTGTTCTTTCCGTCTGGCCGCGAGTTGCTGGTGTGCTAACGCTGGCGACGGTCAGCTATCTGGCGATCGCGATCGCCGTGCCGCAGATGTCGCTTGCGCAGAGCGCCGGCCCTAGCGCAGCGCTTCCGGGCATCACGGTCGATGCGCCCGTGCAACGCCAGGCCAGGCGGCGCAGTGCGCCGGTTGCTCCGCATCGGCCACCGGTGGCCGCCGCCAGGCGGCGCGCGCTGGACCGTAGCGCCAGGGCCCGCACCGTGACCAGAACGGCAGCGCCGCCCACGCCTGCACCCGTGCCGCCGCCGCCCGCCTTGCAGGGACAGGATGCCGAGACAGGAACGGCGGGCGTCTATACGAACAGCACGTCGATCGCGACCAAGACCAATACCCCGATCCTCAATATTCCGCAGTCCATCAATGTGGTGACGAAGAACCAGATCAAGGATCAAAGCTACGGCAGCCTCACGGACGTGACGCGCTACATTCCTGGCGTCGCCGTGCATCAGGGCGAAGGCAACCGCGACGAGCTCGTCATCCGTGGTGTCGACTCCAGCGCCAACTTCTTCGTCAACGGCTTCCGTGACGACGTGCAGATTTATCGCGATCTCTACAACACGCAGAGTGTTGAAGTGCTGAGAGGACCGAGCGCGCTCACGTTCGGGCGTGGCGCGGGCGGCGGCCTTCTGAACCGCACGCTGAAGGAAGCCGACGGCCAGCAGGTCTATGAAGCCGGCACGCAGGTCGGCTCCTATAACGACCGACGCTTCTCTCTCGATGCAGGCAATGCCCTCACCGACAATGTCGCCGCGCGCCTGAACATGTTCTACGAAAAGTCCGATACGTTCCACGATTTCACGAACCTGGAGCGGTTTGGCTTCAACCCGACCGTGACCATCAAACCCGATGACGCCACCAAGATTAAGCTGAGCTACGAACATTATCATGACGATCGTATCGCCGATCGCGGCAATCCATCGTGGGCCAACGGAGTCGTTCCGGCATCGCCGTTCGCGCCGGCCGGAAATCTCAGCACGTTCTACGGCAGTCCAACCTACAACAAGGCGAAGGCCAACGTTGACTCGGTCATGGCCTCGATCGACCATGATTTCGGCAATGGATTGACGGTGCGCAACGCGACGATCATCGCCGACTATCACAAATTCTATCAGAACGTATATCCCGGTGGGGCCGTCAATGCGGCCGCGACGTCGGTGAATCTATCCGCCTATCAGCACTGGACGAACCGGCAGAATCTGATCAACCAGACGGACTTCACCTACAAGGCGTGGACCGGCCCGATCTTTCATACGCTGGGCTTCGGGATAGAACTGGGTCGGCAACAGGGGATCGACGCCAGGAACACCGGCATCTTCGCCAACGGGACGAACTCTGTCGCGGTCGATCCGTTTGCGCCAACCTATTTCGGGCCGGTAACCTTCGTCCACCAGACCCTCGGCAATCTGTCTCCCGGCGTAACGGCAGCCGATGGCAACAGCAAGTACCGCCTCTTCACCGAATCGGCTTACGTCCGCGATACGGTGGACGTGACGAAATGGCTGCAACTGATCGGCGGCGTGCGCGTCGATCGCTTCGATCTGACGGCGCTCGACCAGAACACGAATACCCAGCGCACCAGGGTCGACACCAAGCTGTCGCCGCAGGCAGCAGTCATCCTGAAGCCTTGGGACAATGTCTCGGTCTATACCGCTTACAGCGTCTCCTATCTTCCGGCCTCGGGCGACCAGTTCAGCTCCCTGAATTCGACCAATCTCATTCTCGATCCGCAGAAATTCGAGAATGTGGAACTGGGCGCCAAATGGAACATCAACCCGCGATTGCTCGCCTCGGCAGCAATTTACAATCTGAACCGAACGAATGTGCCGCTCCCCATCGGCGGCGGTATTTCCATTCCTTCTGGTCGACAAAGAATCCAGGGCTTCGAAACGAGCCTCGCGGGGTATGTGACCGACGATTGGCAGGCGACATTGGGCTACGCCTATACTGACGCGCGGATTACGAGCAAATCATCGCCAACGATCGTCCCCGGCAACCGCGTTCAACTCGTGCCCTACAACCAGGTTTCGGTGTGGAACAAATATCAGTTCAATCCGTCGGTGAGTGCGGCGCTAGGCGTCATTTATTTCGGCGATTCCTTCGCTTCGTCGGATGACACGGTGAAACTGCCCGGGTTTGTGCGCATCGATGCCGGGGTCTACTTCAAGGTTACGGAGAATGTGAAGGCGCAGCTCAACGTCGAGAATCTTTTCAACAAGGGCTACTGGGCGTCGGCCGACGGCAACAACAATATCTCTCCCGGACAGGGGCGCACGGTGCGCGTCAGCCTGACGGCGAAGTTCTAGGACTTGCTTGTCATGACGGCCCCGTGCAAGGGCCGTCATGCGTGGATCAATAGACTTCCGGCACATACAGTTCCGGCGGGACCGGCGCGCGCTTGTAGTTGTCGTGACGCATGCGGCCGGGCAGTTCAATCTCCTGCTTGGGAACGTCGCCGTATGGGATTTGCGTCAGCAGATGCGAAATGCAGTTGAGGCGGGCCTTCTTTTTGTCGATGGCCTGCACCACCGACCACGGCGCATGCTCCGTATGCGTGCGCGCCAGCATCTCTTCCTTGGCCTTGGTATAGTCTTCCCAATGCACCCGGCTTTCCAGGTCCATCGGCGACAGCTTCCACTGCTTCAGCGGATCGTTGATGCGCATCTTGAAGCGGAATTCCTGCTCTTCGTCGGTGATCGAGAACCAGTATTTCACCAGCACGATGCCCGAGCGCACCAGCATGTGCTCAAATTCCGGAACCGAGCGGAAGAATTCTTCAAGTTCCTCCGGCGTGCAGAAGCCCATGACCCGTTCGACACCGGCGCGGTTGTACCAGCTCCGGTCGAACAGCACCATTTCGCCGGCCGTCGGCAGGTGCTGAACGTAGCGCTGGAAATACCACTGGTTGCGCTCGCGTTCGGTCGGGGCAGGGAGGGCAACGACGCGGCACACGCGCGGGTTAAGGCGCTGAGTCACACGCTTGATGGCGCCGCCCTTGCCGGCCGAATCGCGGCCTTCGAAAATGACCAGGGCCTTCAGCTTCTTGTATTGAATCCAGTCCTGCAGGCGGACGAGTTCGTGCTGGAGTCGGAACAGTTCGCGGAAATAGATTTTGCGATCCAATGTGGACTCGTGCCCATTCGACAGGCCTTCAGCGACCAGTTCATCGAGCCGGTCTTCTTCCAACTGCATCTCCAACTCTTCGTCGAAGCTGTCGGTGATCTCTGCCTTGATGCGGTCGAAATGGTTCTTCTCGTCCAAGCTCATTGTTTCTGTCCCGTTTGATATTGTTACAGAAACCTTTGTCTGTAACACGAGTATGACGGTTGGAAGACGGTCGGGGCCGGTGCGCGGATTTGCCCGTCAGATAACACCCTGGAGAGCGGCCGATCGCGACAGGCATTCGCCGGTGTGCCGGGCGATCATCAGCTCTTCGTTGGTGCGGATGACAAAGGCGCTGACCAGCGATTCCCTGGAAGAAATGACCTCGGCGCCTTCGCGATTGGCCTCCCGGTCAATCTCGATCCCTAGCCATTCCATGTCTGTCAGCACGGACTGGCGGATTGTCCGCGAATTTTCGCCGATGCCGCCGCAGAAGACGATGGCGTCGAGCCCGCCGAGCACGGCAGCCATCGCGCCGATCTCGCGGCGTATGCTGGAGACGAAGTAATCGATGGCCTGCTTGGCCTGCGGATCGTCCGAGGCCTCGAGGTCGCGCATGTCATTGGAAACGCCCGAGAGGCCCTTCAGACCGCTCTCTTTATAGAGCAGGTTCGAGATTGCCTGGGCGTCCATGCCCTTGTGGTCCATCAG
>Ga0182744_1000502_pt1 | contig 37009 bp, 36 predicted proteins | sample eDN3rd30CKraftMG_FD_128525 | JGI IMG/M metagenome (GOLD analysis project Ga0182744, IMG submission 128525) | Enriched Miracle-Growth compost microbial communities from Emeryville, California, USA - eDNA 3rd pass 30_C Kraft MG (version 2) (version 2) ... | reverse complement strand
GGGGCACTGATTCGGACACGCTTTGCTTTGATATCCTCTCAGTTGTCCGAATGGGGCACTGATTCGGACACGCTTTGCTTTGATATCCTCTCAGTTGTCCGAATGGGGCACTGATTCGGACACGCTTTGCTTTGATATCCTCTCAGTTGTCCGAATGTAGCACTGATTCGGACACCCATTGCTTTGATATCATCTTTGCTGTCCGAATGGGGCACTGATTCGGACACGCTTTGCTTTGATATCCTCTGGGCTGTCCGAATGTAGTTCTGGCAAAATTAAATTTTATTTTCCGGTGGAGTTGGGGCCGAATTATGACTACGTTTTTTGTTGGTTTTGCTTATTAGCTTAGGGCGGGAAACCATCCCCCACCATGGTAAACGAAAAATCGAATCCTTTACTTCCTCCTTTATTAAAGGACCGAAGGGGGTCATATAAGGAACGCCAAACGAACGGAGGCTGCACAAATGAAGAATAAGTGATATTAAACCGACAATTATACCGAATAACCCAAAAGAAGCAGCAAGCCCCATCATTGGAAAACGAAGCATTCTAAGAGACGCTGCCATGGCAACGGAGGGAAGGATAAAGCTAGATATTGCCGTGATGGCAACAACAATTACCATGGCTGCTGATACGATTCCAGCCTCAACTGCAGCTGTTCCAATGACCAATGTTCCCACAATTGAAATGGCTGAACCTATAGCCCTTGGCATTCGTAAACCAGCTTCCCGCAAAATTTCAAATGCTGCCTCCATCATGAGTGCTTCAATAAAAGCTGGAAAGGGAACACCTTCTCGTTGGGCAGCCAGATTAATCAAAAGTGCAGTCGGTACCATTTCCTGATGAAAAGTAGTGATCGCAACAAATAAGGAGGGAGCCAATAAGGCAATAAATAGACTAAAAAAACGAAGCAAACGGATGAGTGAGCTAATATCTGCCCGCTGATAATAGTCTTCAGCAACATGTAAAAAAGAAACAAACAGTGCTGGTACGATCAAAACATTCGGGGTTCCATCCACTAGTATTGCTATTTTTCCTTCAAGGAGCTCAGCCGAAATCACATCAGGCCGTTCTGAGTAATATACCGTTGGAAACGGAGTATAGGTTTTATCCTGGATCAATTCTTCAATATAACCACTCTCCAAAATCCCATCAATGTCAATCTGATTTAGCCGTCTGTGAACTTCCTGTACAATTTTGTCATTTGCAATTCCTTTTATGTACATGATGGCTATATCGGTTTTAGTGAGTTTACCTATGTTTTTCGATTCAACCCATAATTGTTGCGATTTTATTTTTCGGCGAATCAATGCCGTATTTGTACGGATTGACTCAGTAAAACCTTCCTTTGGACCTCTTATGACATTTTCAGCGGTTGATTCACTCACAGCCCGTTCATTCCAGCCGCACATACTAATCATGAAACCATGAGCAACCCCATCCAGCAAAAGAATGATATTCCCTGATAATAAGGAATTGAATAGAGTGGTGTAATCCATAACATCATTTATGGATCCAACAGTAAGATAGTGGTCCTTTAAGACTTCTAATATCTCTGTTCTAGAAGCTAAAAATTGATCATTATAGGAAGTAATGTCCAACATGAGCGGTTCCAGGACAGAGTTTTGAATAGATGCAGTATCCACTAATCCATCACAATAAAAAATGCTGGCTCTAACTAAATTCTCTTTGCCAATTTTTATATCCCTAATTACAATGTCGCTGCTATTACCAAGTTTCTTCAGGACGAAATTTTTATTTTCTTCTAGGCTTTCGCTTAAGGAATCCTTACTATTGTTAAGACTTTGATCATCTATTTCAACTGTGAAAGGGTTTAATCTGTTTTTATTTTTTAGTTTCTTAAAAACCACCATCCATTTATCCCCTCTCATTTTCTTGAATCCAATATTTTGAGATATAAATTTCATTTTAATTCTTCCAAAAACGAATTACCTACAGTTCCTATACTATTGATTTTTCCATGGACATTCACATTTACTTCCATGTCTTCGAATTTTTTATCCCAGTCCTTTTTTAGTTTTCCCCATGCTTTAGGATCTGCCCTATAAATTGCCTGACCAAACCCAAAAATGTCTACTTTTTTATTTTTTTGAACATGTTTAATTGCCTCTTCAAGCATTTTCTTTGTTTCTTTTTCATAGATTTTCTCTAAATTTTCAATTGATTTTTTCCCTTTCAAATCAAGACCACATTCAATCTCAGCCACTTTGCCCTCTACGCGAACATTTATATCAATTGCAGGTTTTCCTTTTACTACTTTTCCTTTTACTTCCGTTTCTGAATTCGTTACTTGATAAACAAACTTTCCTCCTTTTGGACAGGATACATTTCCAACAGAACTTAGTTCGTTGTTTGTAACAATACTGTAAGTTTTACTTTGAACTTCGTTTAACCAGCCAATTAATTTATCACCTTTAAAAACCGCTAAATCTTTAAAATACAATCTAGCAACAGGATCAATTTTTTCTACTATTTGTTTACTGAAAGACGTTTTTTCTTCACCTTTTACTTTTAAATGAACTCCCGTCAACACCGGTTGTTTCCCTTCACTTACCATATCCTCAATCAATTCATCTAACGTAACATACCTAGTTGCTGACCATGCCTTCGCGGAGACTTCGAGAGTATTAAACAATTTATTCGCAGGTATTCGCTCTAAAGAAGTTGGAACCTTTAAGATATCTTCTGCTTTTTTTCCCTTTGCTACAGCAATGTAAAAATCAGACCGCAATTCCCAATCTCTTAAGAGCAAATCTAATGGTTTCCCAATCCCTTCTTTTGCTAAGGACTCCCCAATTACTAATATTCGTAGATGGGAAGGGTAAATTTTCCTTGGAGCTTCCATGGTCATTTTTCTGAATGCCTCAAGCATGGAATCCCCCTTAGCTTGAAAAATAATGACTGGTGCATGCCCCCTAGCTTTTGTAGTAATTTCTCCTGGATTTACCACTTGAGCAGTCACAAGATATTTACCATCCTCGTTTAGGTCGATTCCCATAGCCAGAGTAATAGCAAGTTCATTTAATTCACGACGGTTCCAGCAGCCGGTTGTGATTATTTGAATTACAATGAATAGGACCAAAATTGTATTTCTCCGTTTCATGGACTACGACCCTCTCTAATTAAGCAAATACATAAAGGGAAAATTTTCAAAAAAAGTTTCACCTTAAAACTTCCAATGTTTTCTATCAAAGAATAATATCCCCATTAGCAGAAGAAAATATATATGATCTTTATTATTAGGAATTTAGTTAAATAAATGAAAAGGATAACAACGATGCAGAAAGACGGTAAAATATCTGTAGGTCAATTATTTATACTAGTCATATTATTAACAATCGGGAGTACGATCTTAAATGCACCTACAGGGTTAATTACTTATGCCAGACAAGATGCCTGGATTTCCATAATAGTTGGAATTATAATTGGAATGTTACTCATGTGGTTGTATTACACCCTAGGAATTCGTTTTCCAAACATGACGTTGGTCGAAATAAATGAAAAATTGTTGGGAAAATGGTTAGGTAAATTCGTGTCTCTTTTTTTTAGTTTTTGCTTATTCATTATTGCAGCTACTCTATTATTTTTTTTAGGAGAGTTTTTGACAGTACAAATATTGCCTGACACCCCCATTGAAGTAATCCTTATTCTCTTTTTATTGATTATTATTCAAGGGGTACGTCATGGTATAGAAACTGTCGCGCGAGCAGGGGAGATACTATTTCCCTGGTTTATACTGCTATTTATAATTTTTATCATTTTTGTTTCACCTAAAATAGAAATACAAAATATCCAGCCCGTCTTTGTGACGGGGATAAAACCAATCATATCAGCTATTCTCTTGTACTTAGATTATTCTTGCCTGTCGCTTATCTGCCTGTTAATGGTTTTTCCAGGCTATATTCAACAACCTAAACAAGCATTTAAAGCCCTTATAATTGGGAATTTAATTGGAGGATTATTTCTTTTATTAATTACAACATTAAGTATCCTTGTTATTGGCGTTGATAATTCAGCACGGCAGTTATATCCAAGTTATGCATTAGCTCGAAAAATCAATGTAGGCGGGTTTGTACAACGTCTAGAAGCAATGCTTGCGATCATGTGGTTTATTTCCCTATATTTCAAAATTACGATTTATTTTTTTGGATCTGCCGTTGGATTTGCTCAAACGTTGAATTTAAAAGATTACAGACCGCTTACTTTACCTTTAGGCATGATATTAGTAATCCTTTCTTTGGTCATATATCCAAACATTACATATTCAGAGTCATCAAGTATGGAAGTTTGGATTCCACTTTTGTTAACTATAGGGATGTTTCTTCCACTTTTATTATTATGCCTGGATTTTATTCGAAAAAGGATCAACACCAAAATATCAGCTAAGAATTAAACGAATTGAATTTAGAAGGCACAACAAAAAAACTGTTCGAGGCAAGGTTATTAAACCTCTTCGAACAGTTTTTTCTAGTGTACATAAATATAGCTTATCTTTTCTTTTTCCGCTTTGTGCTTTTATTTTTAGGGACATTATCGTAAAACTTCTTTTTCTTACGTGTACCAGACCCTTGACCAGAACTGCCTCCACGGCCCTCTGACTTTTGACCACCGCGGCTTTCCTGGGTTTTATTACGTCTAGGCTTTTTCGTATCGCTTCCGGTTTTGAACACTCTCGGAGTGTCTGAACGTTCACGACGAGTCCCTTTCATTCCGACAATTTCAAAGTCGATCGAACGTTCATCTTTATTAACTTTTACTACACGGACAGTGATTTCATCGCCGATTCGGAATACATTCCCTGTCCGCTCGCCTATCATTGCAAAATGACGTTCATCAAAACGATAGTAATCATCGGTCAGGTAGCTGACATGAACGAGACCTTCAATCGTATTAGGCAGTTCGACAAACATCCCAAAGTTGGTTACTGAGCTAATAATTCCATCATACTCTTCACCAATCTTATCTTCCATATACTCAGCTTTCTTAAGCTCATCCGTTTCCCGCTCTGCATCAACCGCGCGGCGCTCCATCTTAGATGAATGCTGTGCAATTTCAGGTAATCTTGCATTCCATTTTTCCCTTGTCGTTTCATCAAGCTTACCTTCAATTAGATATGTTCGAATCAAGCGATGAACAATGGTATCAGGATAGCGTCGAATTGGAGAGGTAAAATGCGTATAAAACTCTGTTGATAATCCAAAGTGTCCAAGACTTTCAGGATCGTATTTCGCCTGCTGCATAGAACGAAGCATAACAGTCGAAATAACCATCTCTTCCGGCTTTCCTTGAACTTCCTCAATAATTTCTTGAAGAGCCCTAGGATGAACATCATTCGCTGTACCTTTTACGATGTAGCCAAAGTTAGTAATAAACTCAAAAAATCTTCTTAGCTTATCTTCCTTTGGATCTTCATGGATACGGTAAATAAACGGTACTTCCATCCAATGAAAGTGCTCTGCAACGGTTTCATTAGCAGCCAGCATAAATTCTTCAATTAATCTTTCAGCTACCGAACGTTCACGGAGAACAACATCAGTCGGTTTACTATCTTCATCGACCAATACCTTTGATTCTTTGAAGTCAAAATCTATCGCGCCGCGTCGCATTCTCTTCTCACGTAAAATCTGGGCAAGTTCCTCCATTTGTTCAAACATCGGAACAAGGGATTCATACCGCGATCGTGTTTCTTCATCTTTATCCACTAGAATTTTATTTACATCAAAATAGGTCATTCTCTCAGTGGTCTTGATGACACTTTGGAAGATTTCATGATTCACCACTTGACCTTCCGGATTAATTTCCATATCACAGGATAATACTAGTCGGTCAACTCGCGGATTCAAAGAACAAATTCCATTTGATAAACGGTGTGGAATCATTGGAATAACCCTGTCCACTAAATAAACACTTGTTGCTCTCTCTTCAGCCTCTAAGTCGATTGGCGTTCCTTCTTTGACATAGTAACTTACATCAGCAATATGTACGCCAAGCTTATAGTTGCCATTTTCAAGCTTTGTCACAGTAACAGCATCATCAAGATCTTTCGCGTCTGCTCCGTCAATCGTAACAATCGTTTCATTCCGGAGATCGCGGCGGTTTGCTAATTCACTTTCATCAATCGTGTCAGGTGTCTCATTGGCCTGCTTTAAAACTTCGTCAGGAAAAGACATCGGAAGACCATGTTTATGGATGACAGACAAAATATCTACACCAGGATCATTTTTATGTCCAAGTACCGTTATAACTTCGCCTTCAGCACTTTTCCTGCCCTCTGGATAGGTTGTTAGCTTTACGACTACTTTATGGCCTTCAACTGCTCCTTTAGACGCTGCTTTCGGGATAAATACATCACTGGCAAATTTTTTATCATCAGGGATAACAAAACCAAAGCTCTTGCTTTCAACATAAGTACCGACAATTTGCTGTACTCCCCGTTCTAGAATGCGAATAACACTGCCTTCTCGACGTTGACCTGAGCTTTCCGAAGAAATACGTGCCAGTACAGTATCCCCGTGCATAGCGGTATTTGTTTCATTTGGCGGAATAAATATATCATCCATTCCTGGCTCATCTGGAATCACGAAAGCAAATCCTTTCGCATGACCCGTTAATTTCCCGCGAATTAGATTCATTTTTTGCGGCAGGCCGTAGCGATTGCTGCGTGTGCGGACGACTAGTCCCTTTTCTTCCATTTGAACGAGTGCTTTAACAAATTCCTTAAAGTCGCTCGAATCGGATATTCCAAATGCCGCTTCCAGCTCTTGAACAGTTAAAGGCTTGTATGCCTCGTCCTTCATATATTGTAATAGCTTATCAACATGCAGTTGAATATTATCTTCCAATAAAATCCCTCCTCAAAGGATTAATTTTTCCAATCTAATTTTTCTAAAAAGGCGTAAATATCTTCATGAAGCTGATCCCGTTCTTTATCTAGTGTAATAACATGTCCAGATTCCTCGTACCACTTTATTTCTTTCTTAACAGACTCTACTTCATTGTAAATAATGTTTGCACTTTCGGTATTTATCATTTTGTCATGACGACCTTGAACAACAAAGGTAGGGGCATAAATCATGTCTACATTATTTCGGACATCTGAGATTAGCTCTTGCAGGGCTTTTAAGGTTTTCATCGGCGTTTTCGCGAACTCTTTCATTTCCAATTCAACCTGTTCCTCGTTTTTCCCTTCGCGTACCTTATATTCTCGGGCATACTCAAGAATTCCCTGGTACATCACTTCTTCACTTTTTATATACATAGGTGCACACATCGGAAATATACCTTTTATAGGTACAGTGTAACCCAATTTTAAAGAAAATACGCCGCCAAGTGAAAGTCCACCGACTGCAATTTCCTCAAACCCCTGATTTTTTAAAAAATTATAGCCATTCATCACATCCTGCCACCAATCTTCAGGACCGGTGTGCACAAGCTCCTCAGGCGGCACACCATGGCCCTTATAATGTGGTGCATGACAGGTATATCCCTTTTTTTCTAAAAAGCGGCCCAGCATTCGAACATCTGCAGAATTGCCTGTGAAGCCGTGCAGCAGAAGAACCGCCCGCTTTCCTCCTTTAAAGGTAAATGGCTTTGGTGCAGCAATTTTCATAGTTAAAACTCCTTCAATTCTATAAAATCCATTATCTTAGTTTAAGCAAAGAAATGGGTAACATTCCAGAAATAAGCCTCCGATTTATGTACATTAAAAAAACCCGGCATTCCGCCAGGTTTTTGAGTATTCATTATTAAACTTCGAAGTATGCAACCAATACCGCTAGGATAATAAAAAGAACGGCTAAAACGATGGTAATACGATGTAGAATTAAATCAAGTCCTCGTGCCTTTTGCTTACCAAATAATGTTTCAGCACCGCCTGAAATGGCGCCAGATAATCCAGCACTTTTACCTGATTGCAATAGAACAACTAGAATAAGTCCAATACTTACGATTACTAATAATGTAACAACCAATGCATGCATGTAAGCCACCTCCTGTAGTTCGTACATTTCACAGTATTTTTAATTTACCATATTATTGAGCTTTTAACAATACTAGCTTTTGTTTCAGCTTTTAGGGAATTACCTTTTGTACCATTCGATTCTAACTCGAGAAAAAAAGGCACTCATTCGTCAATGAGTGCCTTAAGCTTAGTTAATTATTTTTTTAGGTTATAGAAAGATTTTAAACCATTGTATTGTGCTGTTTCACCTAATTGGTCTTCGATACGAAGCAATTGGTTGTATTTCGCAACACGGTCAGTACGTGAAGGAGCACCTGTTTTGATTTGACCTGCATTTGTAGCAACCGCGATGTCTGCGATTGTGTTATCTTCTGTTTCACCAGAACGGTGAGAGATAACAGCTGTGTAACCAGCACGCTTCGCCATTTCAATAGCATCAAATGTTTCAGTCAATGTACCGATTTGGTTAACTTTGATAAGGATTGAGTTACCAATTCCTTTTTCAATTCCTTCAGAAAGCTTCTTAGTATTTGTAACGAACAGGTCATCACCAACTAATTGAACTTTTTTACCAAGACGCTCAGTTAGAAGCTTGTGTCCTTCCCAATCGTTTTCATCTAAACCGTCTTCGATAGAGATGATTGGATATTTAGTAGACATATCCTCGTACCAATCAACCATTTCTGCAGAAGTCTTAACGACGCCTTCACCTTTAAGATGGTATTTTCCGTCTTCTTTGTTGTAGAACTCTGAAGAGGCAGCATCCATTGCTAAGAATACTTCTTCACCTGGCTTGTAACCAGCTTTTTCGATTGCTTGAACAATTGTTTGTAGTGCTTCTTCGTTAGATCCTAGGTTTGGAGCAAATCCGCCTTCATCTCCAACCGCAGTGTTAAGACCTTTTTCTTTAAGAACTGATTTTAAGCTGTGGAAAATTTCCGCACCCATACGAAGTGCTTCGCGGAAGTTAGGCGCGCCTACAGGCATAACCATGAATTCTTGAATATCAACGTTGTTATCAGCATGCTCTCCGCCGTTCACAATGTTCATCATTGGAACTGGAAGCTGCTTAGAGTTGAATCCTCCAAGGTATTGATATAAAGGAATATCTAAGTAGTTAGCAGCAGCATGAGCAACAGCCATAGAAACACCAAGGATTGCGTTCGCACCTAATTTACCTTTGTTTTCAGTTCCGTCAAGCTCGATTAAAGCTTGGTCAACTGAAACTTGGTCTAAAACGCTGAATTCTTCTCCAACAAGATGTGGAGCAATAATTTCGTTCACGTTATCCACAGCTTTTAATACGCCTTTACCAAGGTAACGTTCTTTATCACCATCACGAAGTTCTACTGCTTCGTATTCACCAGTTGAAGCTCCACTTGGAACTAAAGCACGGCCAAAAGCACCTGATTCTGTAAAAACTTCAACTTCAACTGTAGGGTTACCACGGGAATCTAATACTTCACGAGCATATACATCTGCAATAAATGGCATTTAATTTCTCTCCTTTAATATAAAAAATTATTTTATTAATGATTTTCCAGTCATTTCCTCAGGTTGAGCAACACCAAGAAGCTTTAACATTGTCGGAGCTAAATCTCCTAGGATTCCGCCTTCTCGAAGTTCTACATCCTTCTTTGTAACAATGACAGGAACTGGATTTGTTGTATGAGCAGTCATTGGATTGCCTTCAGGGGTGATGACTTCATCGGCATTCCCATGGTCTGCTGTTATGATCGCAGTTCCGCCTTTTTCAAGGATTAGATCCACGATTTTACCTAAGCATTCATCAACTGTTTCAATTGCTTTAACAGTTGGTTCGAGCATTCCTGAATGTCCAACCATATCTGGGTTTGCAAAATTCAAGAGGATTGCATCAAATTTATCATCCTGTATTTCCGCGAGTAATGCATCTGTCACTTCATAAGCACTCATTTCAGGCTGAAGGTCATAGGTTGCAACCTTTGGTGAGTTAATTAAAATCCGTTCCTCTCCAGGAAACTTGTCCTCACGACCACCGCTCATGAAGAAGGTAACATGTGGATATTTCTCGGTTTCAGCAATTCTCAATTGCTTCAATCCATTTTGCGATAACACCTCACCTAACGTGTTATCCAAGTTAGAAGGTTTAAACGCAACGTATCCATTTACCGACTCACTGAAATGTGTTAAACACACAAAGAATAACTCTTTCGGATGTTTTTCACCGCGATCAAAGCCTCGGAAATCCTCGTTTGTAAAAACGTTCGAAATTTGAATCGCACGATCAGGACGGAAATTATAGAAAATGACAGCATCATTGTCTTGAATCGTCGCAACTGGCTGGCCATCTTCCCTTGTTATAACAGAAGGAATGACGAATTCATCAAAAATTCCATGTTGATAAGAATCCTCTACCACATCTAAAGGATTGGTATAGGTAGGTCCCTCGCCATAAACCATTGAGCAATACGACTTCTCAACACGCTCCCAGCGCTTGTCACGATCCATTGAATAATAACGTCCGGAAATCGTGGCAAACTCACCAACGCCATACTCATTAATTTTATCCAAAGTCTGTTGAATATATGTCGCGGCTGTTTTTTGACCCACGTCACGGCCGTCAAGGAAGCCATGAATGTAGACATTCTCTACGCCTTCCTCTTTTGCCATTTTTAAGAGTGCAAACATATGGTTAATATGGCTGTGCACACCGCCATCTGATAACAATCCGAACAAATGCAGGTTCGTTCCATTTTTCTTCACATGATCCATCGCACTGCAAATGGTTTCATTTTTGACAAATTCACCTTCACGGATAGCGATATTTACTCGTGTTAAGCTTTGGTATACAATCCGGCCTGCACCGATATTCAAATGTCCAACTTCTGAGTTACCCATTTGTCCCTCTGGAAGGCCGACAGCTTCACCAGATGCTGTTAAATGAGAGTGCGGGTAGGAAGCCCAATAGCGGTCAAAGTTTGGCTTTTTTGCATGATAGACAGCATTCCCTTTTTGTTCATCCCTGCATCCAAATCCATCTAGAATGATGAGGGCAACGGGAGACTTACTCATAGCTTCCTGCCTCCAATAGCTGCAAGAATGAGCGAGCTTCAAGGCTTGCTCCACCTACAAGCGCACCATCGATATCAGGCTGAGCCATGTATTCTTTAATGTTCTCAGGTTTCACACTGCCGCCGTATTGAATTCTTACCGCATTGGCAACATCTTCACTGAACGCTTGGGCGATAACTTGACGGATATGTGCGCAGACATCATTTGCATCCTGTGATGTCGAAGACTTTCCAGTTCCAATTGCCCAAATAGGTTCGTAAGCAATAACGGTTTGTTTCACTTGCTCTTCTGTTAACCCTGCAAGTGCTTTTTGTACTTGGCTGCCCACTAAGTCATTTGTTTCACCATTCTCACGCTGTTCAAGTGTTTCACCACAGCATACGATCGGTGATAGGTTATATTTAAAGGCTGCATGAGTCTTTAAGTTTACAGATTCATCTGTTTCATTGAACATTTCTCTGCGCTCGGAATGGCCAATAATCACATATTGAACGCCAATCTCTGCAAGAGGTTTCGGGCTGATTTCTCCCGTAAAAGCTCCGCTCTCTTCAAAATGCATGTTTTGTGCACCAATTTTGACATCGCTGCCTTCACTAATTTCTACAAGGTTTTGTAAAAATAATGCTGGCGCACAAATGACAGAATCAATTTTCCCGGAATCAGGAACTAGTCCTTTTACTTCCTCAGTAAAGCTTTTTGCCTCTGCAAGTGTTTTATTCATTTTCCAGTTACCTGCAATAATCGGTTTACGCATACCGGCACATCCTTCCTTACTACAAGTTAAAATTATTTATCATTTAAAGCTACAACGCCTGGAAGTTCTTTGCCTTCCATAAATTCTAATGAAGCGCCGCCACCTGTTGAAATATGGCTCATTTTTTCTGCTAAATTGAACTTTTCTACGGCTGCTGCTGAATCTCCGCCGCCAATTACTGAATATGTACCTTCTGATTCTGCAAGTGCTTTAGCCACTGCCTTTGTACCACCAGCAAATGTATCGATTTCAAATACACCCATTGGTCCGTTCCAGATTACCAACTTAGACTTTTGGATTACTTCGCGATAGATTTCAGCTGTTTTCGGACCAATGTCAAGTGCTTCCCAATCTGCAGGAATCTCATTGATCGCTACTACTTTTGTATTCGCATCAGCTGAGAAATCATCAGCAACAATGACGTCCACAGGCATATAGAAATTAACACCTTTTTCTTTCGCCTTCTCGATAAAAGAATTTGCTAGATCTACTTTATCTGCCTCAAGTAGAGATTTACCGATTTCATGGCCTTGTGATTTTACAAAAGTATAGGCAAGTCCGCCGCCAATAATTAAGTTATCAACCTTTTCTAATAGGTTTTCAATAACTCCAATTTTGTCTTTTACCTTTGCTCCGCCAATAATCGCAGTAAACGGACGTTCAGGATTGGATAAAGCCTTTCCTAGCACATCAAGTTCTTTTTCCATTAAAAGACCAGATACAGCAGGAAGATGATGAGCAATACCTTCGGTAGAAGCATGAGCTCTGTGTGCTGCACCGAATGCATCATTTACATAAACATCTGCAAGTTCTGCAAAAGATTTCGCTAGTTCAGAATCATTCTTTTCTTCTCCTGGGTAGAAACGAACATTTTCAAGAAGAAGTACATCGCCTTCATTCATACCCTCTACTAACGCTTTAACAGAATCGCCATAAGCTTCATCCGCTTTTTGCACGTTTTTGCCAAGAAGTTCAGAAAGTCTTACACCAACTGGAGTTAAACGCATTTCTTCTACCACTTTACCCTTTGGACGTCCAAAATGGCTCGCTAAGATAACCTTTGCACCCTGGTCAATTAGGTATTGAATGGTAGGCAGTGCAGCACGGATTCTTGTTTCGTCCGTGATCTTCCCATCTTGCATAGGAACGTTAAAATCTACACGGCAAAATACGCGTTTTCCTTTTACATCTACATCTTTTAATGATTTCTTATTCATGCGAAGCCTCCTAATTAGAAATGCGGAAGCGCCTTGACCAGGGGCGACAGGCATAAGACGAGCCGTCAAGAAGGTTGTTATTTAACCTTCTTGACGGATTGGCTTATGACCCGAGCCCCTAGGCGCTGCTGCTGGACAATCGTTATTTACATAAAAAAAGGAGGGGGGAATGTTCCCCGCTCCCCTTTTGAAATACCATAAATCATTATAGCTTTTAGAAGAAAATATATCCAACCTCAGCTCAAATGGATTATAGACCTTTTGAAGCGATATATCCAACAAGGTCAACTACACGGTTAGAGTAACCAACTTCGTTATCGTACCAAGATAATACTTTAACTAAGTTGCCTTCTAGAACCATTGTTGATAGAGCATCAATGGTAGATGAAGATGTCTTGCCATTGTAGTCGCTTGAAACTAATGGAAGCTCAGAATAGTCAAGAATTCCTTTTAATGGACCTTCAGCAGCTGCTTTTAATGCTGCATTTACTTCTTCAGCTGTAACTTCTCTTTCTAACTCAGCAACTAAGTCTACTACAGAAACGTTTGGAGTTGGAACACGCATAGCCATACCATTTAATTTTCCTTTAAGTTCAGGAAGAACAAGAGCAACTGCTTTTGCAGCACCAGTTGAAGTTGGGATCATGTTTTCAGCTGCTGCACGTGCACGACGGTAGTCCTTGTGTGGCAAGTCAAGAATCTGTTGGTCATTTGTATAAGAGTGAATAGTGTTCATTAATCCACGCTTAATTCCAAATTGGTCATTCAATACTTTTGCAAAAGGAGCTAGACAGTTTGTTGTACAAGATGCATTAGATAATACATGGTGGTTAGCTGGATCGTATTTATCTTCGTTAACACCCATTACGATCGTGATATCTTCGTTATCCGCTGGAGCAGAAATGATAACTTTCTTTGCGCCTGCTTCAAGGTGTTTTGCAGCATCTTCACGCTTAGTGAAACGTCCTGTTGATTCAACAACTACTTCAACACCAAGATCTCCCCAGCCTAATTGAGCTGGATCACGTTCAGCAAGTACTTTTACCTTTTGGTTGCCGACTACTAGGTAAGAACCGTCAACTGTTACATCTTGTTGAAGAGTTCCATGGACTGTATCATATTTTAAAAGATGCGCAAGCATATTTGCATCAGTTAAATCATTGATTGCTACGATTTCCATTTCTGAATTATTTAATGCCGCACGAAAAACGTTACGGCCGATACGACCAAATCCATTAATACCAACTTTTACTGTCATTGTTATTTCCTCCTTGTTTTGAAAAAAGGTTTTTTATTTTAAAAAGGGATTAACCTTTTAATAACTTTCTCGCTGCACCCTCATCTGTGATTAGTATCGTAGAGGCAGGTGCTTTTTTCATATACGCTTTAATTGCTTTTGCCTTAGAAGCTCCTCCGGCTACAGCAATCACATTTGGGATCTGCATGAGATCTTCTAGCTGAAGTCCAATCGTCAAGACCTTATGGACAATTTCACCATTTTCATTAAAATAGTAGCCGAAAGCTTCCCCAACCGCAGCTTGATTCTCTAACTTTTGCATAACCTCGGGTTTTGATTTCCGTCGTTCAGCCATTGTGATAGCATCCCCAATTCCATGAAGAACCATGCTAGCAGATTTAATGAGATTTAAAACTTCATGAATTTCTGGTTCTTTTATAAGGGACTGATAAATTTCGTTACTTACCTGATCAGGTACATAAAAGACACGATGCTTAGAACCTGTATTCTTTGACATGATTGAGCTAATTGTATTTGCCTGGTTATGAACATCTTCGCCAATTCCACCGCGAGCGGGTACAAAAAGAAGTTCCTTTTTTCCAAGCTCTGGCGTAAGTGCATTTGCGATTGCCGCCATGGTTGAACCGCCAGTCACAGCTATAATATTTTTCCCGGTTAGGTACTTTTTCATGCAAAATGCACTGGCCTTCCCTAGGTCTTCTTTCACCATTAATGATTCATCACTGTTACCAGGAACAATCACTACCTTGCGGATTTTAAGACGGTGTTTCAATTCAAGCTCCATTACATCAATACCAATCAATTCGCGAATCATTTCTTCTAAGTCCTCTAGAAGATTTTTCCCTTCCAACGTCAAACTCATGCCGACATTGTTAATAGAAACAAGATTTTGTTCCTTTAGGAAGTCAACCTCACTGCGAAGAACCCTTTCCGTGTACCCAAGGTTGGAAGCAAGGCTCCTTCTCCCTACAGGCTGCATAAATCCGATATGTCTAAGGATAGAATATCGTTTATGTAGTATTTGAAGGAGATCAGGTAATAATCTTTTTTGAATATCGATGAGTGATTGCATAACGTCCTGCTCCTTTATTATATGTAACTGGTCATAAAATGTCCACCCTAGACAAATTATGTCCCACTTCATCGAAAAAAAATCACCCCTGCTAACAATTTACATTCTAACAGGAGTGAAAACCTATTTCAACATAAAAGTTTTAGGTTTTTTCTTGTAAACGGTTACGTATGTCCATTTTGTTAATGATTCCAAAAGCCACTTCTTCCCCATTGATATGAACCACTGGAATCATAATTCCGTATCGCTCGGTTAACTCATCACTTTCATCAATATCAATCTCTTCAAAAGAGAAGTCGTATTCTTCTTTTAATTCAAGAATTAGTTCTTTTGCTTTTTCACAAAGCGGACAGCGTTTTCTGGTATAAAAGGTAATCACATTTTGCGGCATTTTCTATTCCTTTCAATCAAACCTTTTTCTTTTTGACGAGGAGGGAATTCCTAGCTGGTCTCGGTATTTTGCTATCGTCCTTCTCGAAACCACAATTCCTTGGGTTGTTTTTAGTTTATCCACAATTTCCTGATCTGAAAACGGGCGTTGTTTGTTTTCTGATTGTATCAAGGCTGCAATCGCATTTTTCACTTGACTCGATGAAGTGTTTTCATCTGATACCGTTTGGATAGTACTAGTAAAGAAGGATTTTAATGCGAACGTTCCAATGGGAGTTTGCACATATTTCTCCTTTACAGCCCTGCTAACGGTTGATTCATGAATCTCTAGCTCACTTGCGATATCCTTCATTGTCATTGGAACTAGGTATTCTTTCCCCTTTTGAAAAAAAAGAGGCTGCTTTTCTACAATTTTACTTACTACCCTGGTTAACGTTTCTTTCCTCTGTTCAATGCTCTTCATGATCCACTGATAATCCTGTACCTTCTCCTGCAAGAAACGGCCAACTTGAGAGTCTTGTGTACTGTTAAGCTTTTGATAATAGGTGTCGTTAAAGCTAATCCTCGGAATGATGTCGTCACACAATCGTACTAAAAACTGTTCCCCAACACGTTCAACAATTGCATCCGGTATAATATATGAAGCATTTCCCAGCTCTAAAAGTGCTCCAGGGCGGGGATTAAGTTGTTGTATGTGATCAAATACCTCTTGAATCTTTTGTAATGGCACCGAAAGTTCTTTTGCAATTTGCTTCCACTTCTTTTCAGCAAAGGGAACAAAATAATGTGTGAGGATGGTTAACGGCAAATCATCCTCTAGGTTTTCTCGTTCTACTTGAATGATTAAACATTCTTGAAGATTGCGAGCTCCTATTCCTGCCGGCTCCAAAGTTTGGATAATGATAATGCACTCTTCCACCAGTTCGATCGGAACACTGAGCTGCTTTGAGATTTCTGTCGGTTCAGCTGTTAAATATCCGTTTACATCTAGATTTTCAATTAAGAATTTGATTACACTTAATTGTTTACTAGAGTATTTATGAATATTAAGTTGATTAATAAATTGGTCCTCAATAGAAGCTGACTTTGCTGCAATTTGATCAATCCAATCATTTTCTGTATTCTTAGTATGTTTTCGCCGATTTCGGTCTATTAATGGGTTAATTGGCTGGATTGTATGATTCTCAACCTGAAGAAGGGGATTTTCAAGTGCCTTATTTTCTAAGAAGGCAGTTAGCTCTTGTGCCGAATATTGTAGAAGCGCAATCGCCTGAGTCAACTCCTGCGTCATCGCCAATTTCAATGTTTGCTGCTGCCATAAACCTGCTTTTAAATCCATTACTAATCCCCCCTCGCTCTATTTTACATGATGAAAGGGCTTTCGTGAATGGAAATTATTATCCTCGATAATAAAAACCTTCTTTTACATTTGTAAAAGAAGGTTTGAATGACGCGCTCGGAGGGAATCGAACCCCCATTTTAAGAACCGGAATCTTACGTGCTATCCGTTGCACCACGAGCGCTAAATTGTACGACTTACATATTATATGCCAAGTTGCAAAACTTTGCAAGTGTGATAGGTTTAAAAAAACGCACAATGGTTATGCTTAGATAGGGAAAGTTGTCGAACAAATATAAAGGCGAATTGTTTGACCTTAATTGACCATCAGTGTATCATTAACTATACATATTAATACTACCATACTTAAAAGGAGGAAGAAAAATGAATTTGATTCCTACAGTTATCGAACAAACAAACCGTGGTGAGAGAGCATATGATATCTACTCTCGTTTATTAAAAGACCGGATTATTATGCTTGGCAGTGGTATTGATGATCATGTTGCGAACAGCATTGTTGCACAATTACTATTCCTAGAAGCAGAAAACCCTGAAAAGGATATATCTATTTATATCAACAGTCCAGGCGGCAGTATTACAGCTGGTATGGCTATCTATGATACTATGCAGTTCATTAAGCCTGACGTTCAAACCATTTGTATTGGTATGGCTGCATCTATGGGAGCCTTCTTACTTGCTGCTGGTACAAAAGGAAAGCGTTACGCATTACCAAATGCTGAAGTAATGATTCATCAGCCATTAGGCGGAGCACAGGGACAGGCGACTGAAATTGAAATCGCGGCTAAGCGTATTTTATTCCTTCGTGAGAAATTGAATGGAATCCTTGCAGAGCGTACTGGCCAACCACTAGAAGTAATCCAAAAGGACACAGATCGTGATAACTTCATGACAGCCGAAAGAGCAAAAGAATACGGCCTGGTAGACCACATTATCGCAAGAAGCCTTACAGAGGAAAAGAAAGATAAATAATAAGTAGAACAGCCGATTTCATTTCGGCTGTTTTTTTTCTAAAAAGGTTTGATAAGGAGTAATGGAGTGGAAATCAACAACCAAGTATAACACAGCTTATAAAAAAAGAGTTTGGCCAATTTTTCGGCTAAACTCTTTTTCTTTTATTGTTCGTTTTGAACAAAATTAGACAAAGCTACTACTGCACTTTCTTCGTCATCACCTTCAGCAATAATATTAACAGCCACTCCTGAACCAACTGCTAGGCTCATAAGACCCATAATACTTTTTGCATTCACCTTTTTACCATCTTTCTCTAAAAAAATATCGGATGAGAACCTATTTGCTTCCTGGACAAATAATGCTGCTGGTCTTGCTTGTAAACCTGTTTTCAACTTTACTTCAACTTGTTTCTCTACCATAATATTTTCCTCCTCTTGTTTTTCCTCTATTTTCTTGGAACTGCTTCACCTATCCGTAATTTATCGGCGATTTCATCTATCTTTCTTAAACGATGATTAATACCCGATTTACTAATCGTCCCTCCAGCAACCATCTCACCTAATTCCTTCAGTGTCACATCCGTGTAATGGAGACGAAGTTCTGCAATTTCCCTTAATTTTTCAGGCAGGATATGAAGTCCAACTGTATCGTTAATATATCGAATATTTTCAACCTGACGAATCGAAGCACCAATGGTCTTATTTAAGTTAGCAGTCTCACAATTAACCAGTCGATTAACCGAATTTCGCATATCCCGTACAATCCGCACATCTTCAAATCGAAGAAGGGCATTAACTGCACCAACAATATTTAGATACTCGGTAATTTTCTCTGCTTCTTTTAAGTAAGTAATATAGCCTTTTTTTCGCTCAAGCGTTTTGCTATTGAGACCAAATTTATTCATCAACTCGCATAAGGAATCATTATGTTCCTTATATAGCGAAGCAATTTCCAAATGATATGATGATGTTTCCGGATTATTTACAGAACCTCCTGCAAGAAAAGCCCCCCGTAAATAAGATCGTTTACAACATTTCTTTTTAATAAGATCACTGGCTATATCATGGATGAAGGTAAATCCTTCACCAAGGATTTTCATATCCTCGAGTATTTCCTTTGCCTGCTGTGACAAACGGACAATGTAAACATTGTTCTTTTTCAATCTCATTTTCTTTCGTACAAGCAATTCAACTGGTACATCATAGCTCTTTTTTATTAGAGTATAAATTCTTCTAGCAATCGCTGCATTTTCAGTTTGAATATCTACAATTAACTTGCGATTAGAAAAAGACATAGAACCATTCATTCGTATAAGAGCAGAGAGTTCTGCACGAACACAGCATGGTTTTATTTCCAAATTCGTTAATTCTTTTTTCGTTTCCGAAGCGAAAGACATCCCTTCACCCCCTTTTACCTGGTTTTTTAAGCCGGGTATTATTATTACGCTTGATACCTCTTTTTGGTTTCATCTACGAGTAAATTATATAATATTTTAGCAACCTTTTTTGGGTCATGTCTCAAAGCACCATTTTCTTGGACCGCAATGTCTGCATGAACAACTTCAAGTCCAAGCTCAAAAATTCGATCCAAATCATAATTAACTGGATCTGCAAGCTCCTCATTATAACGGAGCTGGATGTCTTCAGGGATTTCTTTGTCGTTAACTAAAATGGTATCCATAAAAGCGCAGGCCATATGATCATATATGGCTTTGACATGATCACTCGCCGTGAACCCATGTGTTTCACCTGCTTGTGTCATCAAATTACAAATATACACCTTTTTAGCATGAGCCTTGCAAACTTCTTCGCCTAACTTTGGAACAAGTAAATTAGGCAAGATACTCGTATATAAACTGCCTGGTCCAATAATAATTAAATCCGCTTGTCTAATTGCTTGTATTGTTTCCGGCAGTGGGCGGATAACCTTTGGAGTTAAAAATACTTTTTTAATTCTTTTGCCGGAATAGGGAATCTTTGATTCACCTGAAACAACGGACCCATCCTCCATTTCTGCATGAAGGACAACGCTCTGGTTGGCTGCAGGCAATACCTTTCCACGGACATTTAATACTTTACTCATTTCTTGAATGGCGTGGACAAAGTTCCCTGTAATGGATGTCATTGCGGCCAAAATTAAATTACCAAGCGAATGACCCGATAATTCATTTGTAGTTTTAAATCGATGCTGAAACATTTCTTCAACCAGCGGTTCAACATCTGATAAAGCAGCTAACACATTTCGGATATCTCCTGGCGGTGGAATTTGCAGGTCATCTCGAATTCTTCCTGAACTTCCGCCATCATCCGCAACCGTCACAATGGCGGTAATATCCACTGGATATTGTTTTAGACCTCGCAACAAAACCGGCAATCCTGTTCCGCCGCCAATGATGACGATTCTTGGCTGTCCTAACTCGCTCATGTCGTCTGATCCTTTCTCCTCTCAATGTCACGATGTGAAACTAGTGTCTTATAGTCCGTTCCAAAATATTTAGCTAGATATTCTGCCAGCGTAACAGAGCGGTGCTGCCCGCCGGTACAGCCTATAGCAATCACAAGCTGCGCTTTTCCTTCCCGCTTATAATGCGGAAGCATAAAGCTTAGTAAATCGGTAACCTTCTCTATGAATTTATGCGTTTCATTCCATTTTAACACGTAGCTCGAAACCTCTTCATCTAGTCCTGTCTTAGGTCTCATATGATCAATATAATGGGGATTTGGCAGGAAACGAACATCAAAAACAAGATCCGCATCAATTGGAATTCCATGCTTAAATCCAAAAGACATGACATTGACAGTAAAAATTGATTGATTATTCGTAGTAAATTCCGTAATAATCTTCTCACGTAATTCACGTGGTTTCATTTGTGATGTGTTATAGATAACCTGGGCTCTACCCTTCAATTCATCGAGAAGCTCTCTCTCTAATTTGATTCCCTCTAATGGCAAACCAGATTGAGCCAGTGGATGAAACCTTCTTGTCTCCTTATATCTTCTAACTAGAGTAGAGTCATCTGCATCCAAGAACAAGATTTTCGGACTCACCCATGAGGTTTCTGCCAGTTCATCAAGTGCTTTAAATAAATGATCAAAGAACTCTCTTCCTCTTAGATCCATTACCAATGCTACTTTATTCATTTTATTCCCAGATTCCTTCATAAGTTCAAGGAATTTCGGAAGCAGTGTCGGAGGCAGATTGTCCACGCAGAAAAAACCTAAGTCCTCTAAACTTTGGATTGCAACCGTTTTTCCAGCTCCTGACATTCCCGTAATGATGACCATTTGAGTTTCATTTGTTGATCCGGTACTCATATTCTATTCCCCCTAATGTTAACTTGGATCTAATCGATAACTGATAAGTTGAAAATCTTTGGTATAGGTAAAAGTACCGTAAATAATCCCATTTCCATGAACCATGTAATCGATTATATGATAATCCCCCGCCGCCATTGGCAGGTTTTTCAGTTGATCTAGCTGCTGCCATTCAAGCTTACCTTCATCTGACTCATCAAACCTCATTCCATCTGAATCATTTGCAACAAAGGTAAACATCATCCATTCGGATAACACTTGATCATTTTCTTTCATAATAAACGTAAAAATACCCTTTAATTGAGGGTTTTTTAAGTAGATTCCCGTTTCTTCCCGGTATTCACGGATGCAGGAGTCTCGTACAGATTCACCCGGCTCCATCTTACCTCCTGGTGCAACCCACCAGCCTCGTCGCGGTTTTTTCAACATCAATACTTGATTATCTCTAATTAATACACAATTGGTGACTCGCTGCACAACAAACACCTTCTCTATATATCAGCTAAGTAATTTCGCAAAATAGTATATATTTATTCCTCTTATTATACTCCTTTTGGTAAGCGGTCACAATGAAATCAGATTTCTTAATTCTGTTAAAAATATGTAAAAAAATAGCACAGGCTTGAAAAGCCTGTGCACCAAGTGAATATTTTAAAGGGGGTCAATTCTTATTTACATTGTACCTTATAAATATTTCACCATTGTTACAGCAGAATTAAAACAGGATTACGAATATGAAGAATTTGTAAATTACTGTTTAATTTTTAATTCTTCCTTAAGTTCTTCTACATAGTGCTGTGCAGTTTGTGCAGCAATACTGCCATCACCCGTTGCGGTAACAATTTGTCTTAAGGTTTTCTCGCGAATATCTCCAGCCGCAAAAATCCCTGGTACTTTTGTTTCCATTCGTTCATTCGTTTCGATATAACCATTTTCATTCGTAATGCCGAGGTTAGAAAAAGGTTTAGAGAGTGGGATCATGCCGATATAAATAAAGACACCATCCGCAGGAAGCTCTTGTTCCTCACCATTTTGGGTTGAAACAAGCGTTACACTGCCTACCTTTCCTTCCTTATCATTGATTGACTTAATGGTATGATTCCAGATGAAATCAACTTTTTCATTGGCAAATGCCCGATCTTGAAGAATCTTTTGAGCACGAAGTTCATCACGACGATGAACAATCGTTACTTTAGACGCAAAACGTGTTAAGTAAACTCCCTCTTCAACTGCAGAGTCTCCACCGCCAATAACATATAACTCTTTACCTTTGAAAAATGCACCATCACAAACAGCGCAATAAGATACACCACGGCCGCTAAGTTCTTTCTCGCCAGGTACTCCAACCTTTTTATATTCAGCACCAGCTGAGATAATGACCGAATAAGCTTTATATTGCTTTGAACCAGCGACAACTGTTTTCGTGTCACCATTGTCGATAATTTCTTTAATATCGCCATATGCGTACTCAGCACCAAACTTTTTAGCATGCTCAAACATTTTCGTTGATAAATCTGGACCCAGGATACTTTCAAAACCGGGATAGTTTTCAACGTCTTCTGTATTGGCCATTTGACCGCCAGGCATTCCACGTTCAATCATAAGTGTAGAAAGATTCGCACGAGATGTATAAACAGCAGCTGTCATTCCAGCAGGACCAGCACCAGCAATAATCACATCATAAATTTTTTCTTCAGTCATGTGGGTTCACTCCTTATTTAAAAGCGGAAGCGCCTTGCTCAGGGGCGACAGGCATAAGACGAGCCGGCATGAAGGTTGCCTTTAACCTTCTGGACGGATTGGCTTATGGCCCTAACCTCTATGCGCTGCAGCTAGATATAAAAAAATACGATTAAGCATAGTATTACCTACTTAATCGTATAAAACAATTGACGTATAGTCCAAAAATCTGCTCAATTTAGGTGTTGAGTCACTAACTTTACATATTTGCCAATGGTTGCTGGTGAGATATCATAGCGTTTGGCAATTTCTTGCTGTGATACCTTTTCATTGCTCGTCTTATACCAAACATATTCCATCGCTCCAGCCCATGCATGTTTATTAGAAAGATTAATCTGCGACTGGGACATTTCAACAAAAACGGAGAACCACATTAAATATAATCCAGATTCGACCGTCCCAATTGGCTGATGTTTTTCATAAAGAAGCTGTGCAATGTCCTGTGCATCTTTAATTGTTGAAGGAGTTCCCGACTTCACAACAGAAACATATTTTTTTTCCAGTGGTGTAAGCTTCTCATTTTGACAAAAACGCTTAGACGTGAAGATTTCTTCTGGTTTACCTGAAACAGAAGCCAAGAATATCGCAAATAAACGTTCTTCGATATAATCACTATCTAATTTTTGAAAGATAGAACCAGAATGGTCCTCAAAGCCATTTGCAACGGGTTTTTCAACATTCCAAGGCTCGAATCCTTCTTTATCTGGGTTACGTTCAAGAGCTGCTTTCCAAATACTGCGTGCGAAATTCTCGTGGTTTGTATAATAGGCAGAATAGGAAAGCCAATAATAGAAAGGACCGTCACCTTCAAAACCGTTTTTATAAAGCTTTTTCAGCCAGAAATAGGCAGATTCGTATTCACCGATTAAAGCAAAGGTTGCCCCTAATTTAAATTGATGATCAATGAGCATCGGCTGAATTTTCTTTAGAGAATCCAGTAAACGTCCTACCGCTTTCGTCTTACCTTGGTAATAAGCAAAGACTAGGCGATTACACAAGGCATGTAAATTTCCTGGATTTCTTTCTAATACATCATCAAGAATCGATTCTGCTTTTTGGGCTTTCCCTAAGTAAAAATAGGCGAGTGCTAAGTTGTTATAGGCAGACCAATATTCTGGGTATGCTTCTACAACGTCTTTTAGCAATTCTATCGCTTTAGGGAAATAGCCTGATTCTAATAAATCACGGGCCTGTTCTTGCTTTATGATCAAGTCATCCTGTTCGTATATCTCATCTTCTAAGCCATCATTTTCTAACGAAAGAAGCTCTAGAAGGTCTTCCGTATCTTCACTAAAATCACCATTTGGATCTAATTCCAAATACAAAGTAGCATGATGGTATGCATCTTTAAAAAAACCCATATGGGCATAATTATTTGCTAAAAAATAATGACATTCAACCATTTCTTCATCAAGATCTTCAAGGATTAAATGCAAGAGTCGATTAGAGTTCTCGAACTCACTAAGTTCAGCTGAAACTATAGCAAGCTGACAGGTTATCATCGGTTCACCCGGCTCAAGCTGCATCGCCCGTTGAAGATATTTTTTTGCTTTCTTATAATCACGGCGATGGTATGCCTTAATACCCTTCGTGAAATAATATTCCCCATTAGGAACAAATGAAAGAATTTTTCCCTTTTGAATTCTTGCTTTCGAGTCTTTAATCATGGAGACCTCCATCTTTACATCTATACAATAAACTAACTTATGTAGTATACCACACCATCACCATATACGAGAAGGGATTCAATTGGTTGGCTCATATTGGAAGAATTTCTAAATATACAAAAACACGCTGCATAACAGCGTGTTTTTGTATATTCGGTGACAGGCACCAAAGGAAATTCACCTTTGGTGCCTGTCACCGTAGGTTTTATCGTTTATGTCTTTCTTCTAAGGTCTTCAATACTTCTTTAAATGGCAGTCCCTGCTCGACTAGTAGTACTTGCAGGTGGTAGAGGAGGTCGGCAGCTTCCCATTTTAGTTCTTCTTGGTCGCGGTTTTTGGCAGCGATGATGACTTCGGACGCTTCTTCACCGACTTTTTTCAAGATCTTATCGACGCCTTTTTCGAATAAGTAAGTGGTATACGCCCCTTCTGGACGTTCTACTTCACGTTCGATAATTAACTTCTCTAATGACTGTAGAATCTGATAATCTGCCAGATTAGTGGTTTCCCTTTCCGTAACAACACCTTCAGAGAAGCAGCTAACAGCTCCTGTATGACATGCGGGTCCTTTTGGATTTACAAGCACCAAGACAGCATCTTGGTCACAATCATATTTCACGCTTACGACCGATTGAGTATTCCCGCTTGTAGCACCTTTATGCCATAACTCCTGACGCGAACGGCTGTAAAACCATGTTTCTCCTGTTTCTAATGTTTTTGTCAGTGATTCCTGATTCATATACGCCAACGTTAATACTTCCTTCGTATCAGCATCCTGTACAATCGCAGGCACAAGACCTTTTTCATCAAAACGAATATTCATCGGACACTCACTCCCTTCTCTAATAAATAGCTTTTCACTTCGTGAACAGACGTCTCTTTATAGTGAAAGATGGAAGCAGCAAGAGCTGCATCTGCTTTGCCATCTACAAATGCTTCTTCAAAATGGCTAGCGTTCCCCGCACCTCCGGAAGCAATTACAGGAATAGTCACAGCCTCACTTACCGCCTTTGTCAACTGAAGATCAAAACCATTTTTCTCTCCATCACTATCCATACTTGTCAGCAAGATTTCACCTGCTCCAAGTTGTGCTGCTTCTTTTGCCCATTCAATTACTTTCCGTTCAGTCGGTGTCCGGCCTCCATGGGTATAAACACGCCACGTCCCAATCTCTTCATCATACTTGGCGTCGATAGCAACGACAATACATTGCGTTCCAAAGTAACCTGCTCCCTCAGAAATCAATCCAGGATTTAAAACAGCTGCGGTATTTAATGACACCTTATCAGCACCCGCACGCAAAATTCGTTTCATATCCTCCAAGGAATTAATCCCGCCTCCCACTGTAAAAGGGATCGCAAGCTCTGAAGCAACAGCCTTTACCACTTCGACCATCGTTTTTCTTCCTTCAACCGATGCTGAGATATCAAGGAATACGAGCTCATCTGCTCCTTGTTCATCATAAAACCTTGCTAACTCTACAGGGTCTCCTGCATCTCGCAGCTGAACAAACTGAATCCCTTTAACCACTCTTCCCTCTTTTACATCAAGGCAGGGGATGATTCGTTTTGTTAATGTCATTTTTTCACCTCATCCAGTGCTTCCTTCAATGTAAAGCGGTTCTCATACAGAGCTTTTCCTACAATTGCTCCCCTAACTCCTTCTGCGTTTAGAGCACGTAAATCTGCTAAGCTGCTCACTCCGCCAGAGGCAATAACATTTTTTCCTGTCGCTTGTGCCATTTCACAAACAGCTGCAATATTAGGTCCTGACAAGGTACCGTCTGTAGCAATATCAGTGAAAATAAAGTTCTCAGCACCCGCGTCAGCAAAGCGTTTGCTCAATTCTACCGCCTTAACTTCTGAAGTAGTCAGCCAGCCATGGGTAGCCACATAGCCATTTTTCGCATCAATCCCCACAACAATCTGCTCACCATATTTCTGAATCATCTCTATCGCAAATTGCGGATTAGAAACGGCAATACTTCCAATAATCACACGAGTAACACCATTTTCCAAATAATGAAGGATATCTTGTTCAGAACGAATCCCGCCGCCAATTTGTACTTTTACCTGTAACTCTTTAGCTGCTTCGATGACAAAGCGGTCATTAACCCGCTTTCCATCTTTTGCACCATCAAGGTCAACCATATGTATCCATTCGGCACCATCTGCAGCAAAACGGCGAGCCATATCAAAAGGGGAATCACCATAAATCGTTTCCTTATCATAATCCCCCTGAAGAAGGCGTACGCAATTGCCGCCGCGCATGTCAATCGCTGGATAAATCGTGAGTGTCATCGTACCGTATCCTTTCCTCAACTAAATTCAAAAAGTTTTTCAGCAATGCTATCCCAAGCTTACTGCTTTTTTCAGGATGAAATTGCATCCCGAATATGTTATCCTTACCAACCACTGCAGACACTTCTTCATGGTAATCAGCCTTTGCTAGCAGCACATCAGAATTTTCTGCACGTACATAGTAAGAGTGAACAAAATAAACATAATCTTCCTCTAAGCCTTTTAACAATGGAGAAGAAGTTACAAATTCTAATTTATTCCAGCCCATGTGTGGAACCTTGTAGGTTTCACCAGCAGCATTTGTTCCAGGAAAGCGTCTTACTCTGCCAGGCAATAATCCAAGTCCCTTTGTCAAACCATTCTCATCACTTTCCTCAAACAATAGCTGCATACCTAGGCAAATTCCAAGTAGAGGTTTCCCTGTGGCAGCAAATTCCTTAATCGTTTCTGCCTGCAGCACTTCCATTGCATCGCGAAACGAACCAACCCCAGGCAGTAATAATGCATCTGCATTTAGGAGCTCGTCTTTGTCTCCTGATATAAAATAATCCGCATTTAACCGTTCAAGTGCTTTACTGACACTAAAGAGATTTCCCATTCCATAATCAACAATTCCAATCATTTATAACATCCCTTTCGTTGACGGAACTCCTTTGATGCGAGGATCAATTGTTGTTGCTTCGTCAAGTGCACGGCCAAGCGCTTTAAAAACAGCTTCAATCATATGATGCGTATTTTGTCCGTAATGAACGATCACATGAAGATTCATGCGAGCCTCAAGGGCAAGCTTCCATAAGAATTCATGAACGAGCTCAGTATCAAAAGTCCCTACCTTAGCACTTGGGAACTCTGCCCTCATTTCAAGGTGCGGACGATTACTAAGGTCGACAACTACCTGCGCTAATGCTTCATCCATTGGTACAAAAGCATTTCCATAGCGCTTAATTCCTTTTTTATCACCAAGGGCTTCGCGTAATGCCTGTCCAATACAAATCCCAATATCCTCTGTCGTATGATGATCATCTACTTCTATATCACCTTTTGCATCAACGGAAAGATTAAATTGTCCGTGTTTCGTGAATAAATCGAGCATATGACTTAGAAAAGGAACCCCTGTTTCAAGTTCTGATTTCCCTTCACCATCAACATCTAGTGATAAGCTAATTTGAGTTTCATTTGTCTTTCTTTCAATGCTTGCGTATCTTTCCATGGAAGAGCCCCCTCGAAACTATTATTTATTTTTAAGCCTTAATTCTACTGCACGCGCATGTGCTTCAAGTCCTTCCATGCGGGCAAATTTTGCAATTTTTTCTCCATTTTCCTTCATAGCCTTTTCACTATATATGATCACACTTGATTTTTTTTGAAAATCATCAACATTAAGCGGACTGGAAAATCTAGCCGTACCATTGGTCGGCAGTACATGATTAGGTCCGGCAAAATAGTCACCCACTGGCTCAGAACTATAGCGGCCAATAAAAATAGCACCTGCATGGCGGATTTTCCCCAGCAGTTCGATACCATTTTCAGTTAAGACTTCAAGATGTTCCGGCGCTAGCTGATTGACCGTTTCAACCGCCTCATCTATAGATGATGTTACATAAATTACGCCAAAATCGGCAATAGACTTCGCAGCAATGTCCTTACGTGGTAATAAAGCCAATTGTTTTTCAACTTCGATCGCCACCTCTTCTGCTAATTTCATAGAAGGGGTAACGAGAACACTGCAAGCTCGCGGGTCGTGCTCAGCTTGGGATAACAAATCTGCAGCCACCTCATCGGCATGCGCGGTATCATCCGCAATTATTGCGATTTCACTTGGTCCGGCAATCATATCAATATCGACATCACCGAAAACTTCCCGTTTTGCCAACGCTACAAAAATATTGCCCGGCCCTGTAATCTTATCAACAGGTGAAATCGACTGTGTTCCATATGCCAATGCACCAATTGCCTGTGCACCACCGACTTTATAGATTTCTTCCACGCCTGCTTCCTTCGCTGCTACAAGCACAGCCGCTGGCAGTTTTCCTGCGGTATTAGGTGGTGAAACCATTACAATTCGTTTCACTCCGGCTACCTTTGCAGGGATAACATTCATAAGTACCGAAGATGGATACGCCGCTGTTCCACCTGGGACATAAACACCCACTGAGTCGAGCGGGGTGATTTTTTGTCCTAGCATACTGCCATTCTCTTCTGTTGTCATCCACGATGGACGCAATTGTTTTTCATGGAAGATTCTGATATTATCAGCAGCTTCTCTTACAATTGAAATAAATTCAGCGTCTACCTGTGAATAAGCTGCATTTATTTCATTTTCGGTAACCAAAAATGAATCTAACGCTACTGAGTCAAATTTTTCTGTATATGCTCGTAATGCCTCGTCTCCATTAGATCGAATGTCCGAAATGATTTTTTTCACCACGGCTAACTGCTCAGTAGTTCCAGATTCAATGGACCGTTTTATAGAAACAAGATCATTCACTTTAACGATTTTCATATTATTTTACCTCCAAGGAGACAACACCGCTTAACCTTGTAACTAATTCGTTAATCACTTCGTCTTTAATCCGGTAACTTACAGGGTTAACAATCAGCCTTGATGTGACATCTTTAATTCTTTCAAATTCTACCAGCCCATTTTCAACAAGGGTCCTGCCTGTTGAAACAATATCAACAATTCGATCTGCTAATCCTATTAAAGGGGCAAGCTCAATTGAACCATTTAGTTTGATAATTTCCACCTGTTCACCTTGTTCACGAAAATAGGCCGCGGCAACATTTGGGTATTTGGTTGCAACTTTAGGAGCAACATCATTCATTTCTGTTCCCGGAAGACCGGCAACAGCCAGATAGCATGCGCTGATTTGTAAATCAAGAAGTTCGTATACATCACGCTCTTCTTCAAGTAATACATCTTTACCTGCAATCCCGACATCCGCAACTCCGTGCTCAACATATGTAGCCACATCCATTGGTTTTGCCAGGATAAAGCGCATGTTTTCAGCTTCGACATCAAGAATTAATTTCCGGGAATCATCAAACTCTGGCGGAAGTGAATAACCTGCTTTACGAAGCAATTCTAGGGCTTCTTCAAAAATTCTCCCTTTAGGCATCGCAATTGTTAAATTTCCATTCATATTAAGCTCCCCCTATTAAAAAGGTGGTATTGGCAAACTTCTTTGTAAAAGCATCAAGATTTTTCACACCATTAATGTCCTGCAGAACGGCTTTTTTTCCTTCTGCCTTCATGGTTTCAGCCAATTGAAAGGCCTCTTTTCGTCTTTCCTGACTGAAAAAGATACATTCCACTGTATTACTAACTTCTTGGTGTCCCATAGCCTCGAGTAGTTTATCGAGTCTAACTGCAAATCCTGTTGCACTCGCTTTTTTGCCAAATTTCTCTATTAGTCCGTACCTTCCGCCATTTCCAATTGGAAAGCCGACATTTCCTGCATAAGCCTCAAATAAAATTCCTGAGTAGTAGCTCATATGGCTGACAATGGTAAAATCAAATTTAACAAAGTCTTTTAGACCATAGTCTGTAACTACTTCCCACAATTCCTTCAGCTGAATGAGAGATTCCTTTCCATAGCCATCCTCAACTATATCCAGTGCTTTTCCAATTACCTCTTCTCCGCCTCTGAGTTCGAGCAGCTGTAGCAGTCTCTGTTTATCAATGGAGGATAGAGAATAGGAGTTTACTTGCTCACGATAACCAACAAAATTCTTTTCATATAAAAAGCGTCTAAGTGCATTCGCGCGTCCGTTTGTTCCTAAAATTTGCTTGAATAGTTCCTGTGCAAATCCTATATGTCCTACGGAGACTTGAAATTGATTCAATCCTGCCTTTTTTAAAGAAGAAACAAGCAAGGCGATGACCTCGCCGTCACTTGAAACGGTATCATCATTAATAAACTCTACACCGATTTGCTCGAACTCTGCCGGCCTGCCGCCTTCTCGCTGCTGTGCACGATACACATTTCCAGCATAAGCCAAACGAAGCGGAAGATCATTTTCTAACAGACGCGCTGCTGCCACTCGTGCAATAGGCGCGGTCATATCAGGCCGAAGCACAAGTGTATGACCGTCTTTATCGAGTAATTTGAATAGCTCTGCATCAAGTATCGCAGAGGCTGTACCAACGGTTTCATAGTACTCTAAAGTAGGTGTGTCAATAAATTGATATCCCCACTGTTTGATTGTCTCGTCCATCAGGGAACGGACTCGGTGCTTTTTTTCATATAGCTCCGGAAGTGTATCTCTCATGCCTAAAGGCTTTTCAAACATAAATAAACGGCTCATCCAAATCATCCTTTATTTTCAGAATCCTTTAGTTCGCTAATATGCTAATAAATTAAAGTTTACCTTTTTGGGAATATTTCGTCAACCGAAAAATATGAATCCATACACAAAACTAGTATTATGTAAAAAAAAACCAGGTTAATCAACCCAGCCTCTGTTATGCTATTATTTATTTTTTCCTATAAATTGGATCATCTGCCCACCTATTATCCATTTCTTCTTTTGAATAAATGACTTGCATCGGGTTTCCACCAACGAATGCACCAGCAGGGACATCTTTATGAACGAGTGTTCCTGCCGATACAATGGCTCCGTCACCGATCGTTACCCCTGGCAGGATGGTTGAATTTGCACCAATCATCACTTCACTGCCAATTTCAACAGGTCCAAGGCGGTACTCCTTAATTAAATATTCATGGGCAAGGATGGTTGTATTATACCCAATCACCGTGTTACGGCCAACGCTTATTTTCTCAGGGAACATCACATCGAGCATGACCATTAAAGCAAAGGAAGTTTGCTCGCCGACCTTCATTCCTAAAAACGTTGTGTACAGCCAATTTTTCATTCCAAGGAATGGGGTGTAACGAGCAAGCTGGATCACAATGAAGTTCTTCACAACTTTCCAGAATGGAACAGTTTTATAGACATGCCACAAGGAGTTTGCCCCTTCAACAGGGTAGCGGGTGGTCTTCCTCATTGTTATTCCTCTCCGAGAATAGTTAATAAATCCGTCATGTTCTCTAACATAAAATCTGGTTCATATTTTGCCAGATACTCTCTTCCTTTTATAGACCATGCGACACCAGCCGTTTTCGTACCAGCGTTTTTGCCAGCAAGCACATCATGAAAATTATCTCCGACCATTAATGCTTCCTCTGGTTTTGAACCTAACTTGTCAAGTGCTAAAAATATCGGCTCTGGGTCAGGCTTTACTTTTTTCACATGATCGTAAGCAATCATGACATCAAAAAACGAATCAAGTTTCATTAAGCGCAGTCCTTTAAAAGCAACATCCTCACGTTTCGTCGTGACAATGGCAAGCTTATAACCTTTTTTCTTTAATGTCTCAATGGTTTCCATAACACCGACAAATTCTTTCACCAGTGCATCGTGATTTGCTAGATTGTAGGTGCGATATTCTAACACCATTTCCTCCACACGCTCAGGATCCATTTTCCCAAAAACTTCATGAAGGGTTGGGCCTAAAAATGGCAGGACGTCTTCTCGTGTATATTTGCCTGGATAATACTTTTCAAGTGTGTGTAAATAAGTAGAAATAATAAGTTCATTTGTATCAATTAATGTTCCATCTAAATCAAATAAAATCGTATTAATATTATTTTTCATAAGTTGTTCTGCTCCCTTTTAAGCTTATGATGCCTGACTTTTTCCAAAAGACCCCGACGACCAAGGTTAAGGTGATAGCTACTCCAAGCCGAATTAAGAAAAGCGGCCAGACCGGAATTCCCAGCGGGATAAAGATAAGTGTATCTTCCACAACTGCGTGGCAAGCCATTAGAAAGATAAAAGCGAGGGTTAAATCCTTTTTACTCACGCCATCTTCCTCCACAGCCTGAATCACTACACCTGCACCATAGGCAAGCCCAAATAACAAGCCCGCTGCCATAGTGGTAGAAGTATTTTCATGCATCCCTAGACTCTTAGTGATGGGAGACATTCCATTAGAAAACTTCTTAAGCCATTGCAAGTCTTTTAAAATCTGAATAACGATCATCAACGGTATAACAATCATCGCTAACTGCAGGATTCCAAGTCCCGCTTTTTCAATCGCTGCTAGCAAAATGGACCCAATTCCTGAGATTTGTTCATCACTTTGCACTTGAATCATCCCGTATTTGGCTGTTTCGCTGCCTCCCCGCCAAACCAGGTTAATCACGATAGCAGAAACAAACGCAAGTCCCAGCCTCGTCACGAGGACAAGCCAAAGCTTTACTCCCACTTTCATGGCAACACCCGATTCAACGATTAAATTATGAGAAAATGAGAGCATCACAGCTAAAATAAATACTTCTTTTACCGTAAGATCAAGGGATAAAATAGCGCCTATCGCGGCATAAAGATTAAGAAAGTTCCCCAAGACAAGCGGTATAGCAGCGTCCCCTGACAAGCCTAGCAGCTTCATAAATGGGGCAATTGCATCAATTACCCACGGAAGGACGGGGGTATATTGCAGCAATGCCACAATAAGAGTTACTGGAAAAATAATTTTCCCTAAGGTCCATGTTGTTTTGATTCCCACCTGAAGTCCCTTTTTAATCGAGTTCATCATTTCTCCGATTTCTCCTTCTTTAGTGCGTTAATGCTTGATTGTTTTTGTCTAAGTATCTGTCTTTCGCTAGATTCTTCTTTCGACGGTAGACGAGAATTAATATAGCTCCAATAATTAAAGCGATTGAGATGGATTGTGCCATCCTTAGGCCGCCCAACATTAAACTATCTGTTCGTAAGCCTTCAATGAAGAATCGCCCTACCGAATACCAAATTACATAAGATAGGAATAGTTCTCCGCGGCGAAGGTTAACACGCCGAAGGAGAATTAATAGAATAAATCCAACGATATTCCAAACAGATTCATATAGGAAGGTTGGATGATAATAGGCTCCATTAATATACATTTGATTAATAATAAACTCAGGCAACTGTAGGTTTTCTAAAAAAGTCCTTGTGACTTCCCCTCCATGAGCTTCCTGATTCATAAAGTTCCCCCAACGGCCGATGGCTTGGCCTAAAATAATACTTGGCGCAGCAATATCGGCTATTTTCCAGAAAGATATCCCTCGTTTTTTAGCAAAAATATAGGTTGTCAGTACGGATCCGATTAACGCTCCATGGATGGCAATTCCGCCATTCCAAATCTGGATAATCTGTCCTGGGTGCTGCGAATAATAGCCCCACTCAAAGATAACATAATATAATCGTGCGGAAAGGATTGCAATGGGTATCGCCCAAAGCATTAAATCAGCAAAGGTATCCTTTGGAAGCCCCCTTTTATCTCCCTCTCTAATCGCAAGAAAAAGGGCCAAAGCTAATCCAGAACCAATTATAAGACCATACCAATGCACAGAAATTGGCCCTAAGGAAAAAGCAATCGGGTCAAGCGGCTGTATAGTTGAATTCATACCATTTCTCCTTTTTAATTAATCCTCGTGGTCTCCATCCTCAATAACATCTGATAGGCGCTCCGTAAATTGCTGTGCAGCATTTACGCCCATTCTCTTTAGACGATAGTTCATTGCTGCCACTTCAATGATAACGGCCAAGTTTCGGCCAGGACGAACCGGGACGGTAATTTTTGTTATCTCTGTATCAATAATTTTCATCTTTTCATCATCTAATCCAAGACGATCATATTGCTTTTTTGCATCCCATATTTCCAAGTTAATAACCAGGGTAATTCGTTTATTACTGCGAACAGCTCCTGCACCAAAAAGGGTCATGACATTAATAATACCAAGTCCGCGTATTTCCAATAAATGCTCAATTAAATCTGGCGAAGCCCCTACAAGGGTATCTTGATCCTCTTGGCGAATCTCTACACAATCATCTGCCACTAGTCTGTGCCCGCGTTTAACAAGCTCTAATGCTGTTTCACTTTTACCAACACCGCTTTTTCCTGTAATTAACACACCAATCCCGTAAATATCAACTAAAACTCCATGGACAGCAGTGGTTGGTGCAAGTTTACTTTCTAAAAAGTTTGTAAGCCTGCTTGAAAAACGAGTTGTTTTCATGTTGGCTTTTAACACTGGAACGGATTCTCGTTCAGAGGCTTCAATAAGCTCTACCGGGACCTCTAAATCTCTAGTCACAATGATCGCAGGTGTAATATCTGTGCATAAACGCTCCATTCTAGAAATCCGTTCACTTTTGGTTAACTCTTCAAAAAAGGACAGCTCCGTTTTTCCTAACAGCTGGATCCTCTCAGCAGGATAATATTCAAAATACCCAGCTAATTCAATTCCCGGTCTAGATATATCACTCGTTGTAATCGGACGATTTATTCCTTCTTCACCACTAATTAATTCCAAATTGAATCTTTCTAAAATATCCTTTGTGCGTACCTTTGGCAAATGGCTTCCTCCTTATCTGAAAGCTGCAGTACCCTTGCATTGCAGCTAGACAGTTTAACATCATAGTCTAAATTCATTCAATTTCTTCTTATTTTAGCACTATTTAAATTTTTTTCATAACCAAATAGAAGTTTAATCATTAATTCATACAATCTTTATTTTTCGGGAAAATAATTAAGAATAGAAATACAACTGGTATAGACAACTATTCCACTTAAGATTATAATACATTCATCAAGGTAAAATTTTTGAAATGGAGATGAAGATTTTGAGCCTACTTTTAATGGTTCATGGCAAGGCTGTCCTAGAAAATGAAGTGGCAGAATCCATCTATATTCTAATTGAAAATGAAAAAATAAAAGAAGTGGGTCCTATCCAGACACTTCCTTCCCATTTAAGAGATGTTGAACAAATAGTGATACCAAAAGGGCAAAATGTCGTCCCTGGATTTATTGATGTCCATATTCATGGAGCAGCAGGAGCAGACACCATGGACGCGAGTATTGAAGCCTTAGAAACCATGTCTAAGGCACTGCCAGCTGAAGGTACCACAAGCTTTTTAGCCACCACTATTACCCAAAAACACGAAAATATTGAAAAAGCCTTAAAAAATGCAGCACGCTATCTTAAGGGGCATAATGAGTCTGGTAAAGCAGATATTCTAGGAGTTCATTTAGAGGGGCCTTTTATCAATGCAAAACGTGCCGGTGCACAGCCGATGGAATATATTATTGATCCTGATATTGAGCTCTTTAAACAATGGCAGGAACTTGCTGAAGGAAATATCAAATTGGTGACCGTAGCTCCTGAGCTGGAAAATGGACTGAACTTTGTTTCCTATTTAAATGAAAATAATGTCATTGCCTCAATTGGGCACTCTGATGCCATATATGTAGAAATGGAAAAGGCTGTACAGGCTGGTGCTAAACAAGTCACACATTTGTTTAATGGTATGAGAGGCATTCATCATCGTGAAGCCGGCGTCGCTGGTTCAGCTCTTCTATTTAAGGAATTGATGGTGGAGCTGATTGCTGACGGGATACATGTTCGACCTGAGGTAATGAAGCTAGTTATCAACGCAAAAGGTCCAGAGGGCATGATCATGATAACAGATTCAATGAGGGCAAAATGCCTTAAAAACGGAGTCTATGATCTTGGTGGACAAGATGTATCGGTTGCCGATGGAAAAGCATTGCTCGCCGATGGAACATTGGCTGGCAGTATTTTAAAAATGAATGATTCGGTAAAAAACATTCTAGAAGCTGCAGATATTTCTTTGTCTGACGCTGTTCAAATGGCAAGTGTGAATCCAGCCAAACAGCTAAATGTATACGACCGTAAAGGGAGCATTTCCGTTGGAAAAGACGCAGATATAACCATATTATCTAATGAATATAAAGTTGAAATGACATTCTGCCGCGGAGAAATAGCATACAAAAAGGGGTAAAGACATGAAACTAATTCGTACAGAAAACTATACAGAGATGAGCTTAGAGGCTGGAAAAATCATCGTAGATAAAATTCGTACAAATCCAAGCCTTACACTTGG
>Ga0182744_1000496_pt1 | contig 37278 bp, 35 predicted proteins | sample eDN3rd30CKraftMG_FD_128525 | JGI IMG/M metagenome (GOLD analysis project Ga0182744, IMG submission 128525) | Enriched Miracle-Growth compost microbial communities from Emeryville, California, USA - eDNA 3rd pass 30_C Kraft MG (version 2) (version 2) ... | reverse complement strand
CGCGGCGGCTCCCCGGCGTAGCGACCTTCGAGCGTGATAGGGACGCTCGGCGCAGGACGCTCTGGACAAGAAGGACACCCGACGTGCGGACGCCCCGCGCAAGGCAGCGCAGCGTTCGCTGATCACGATGCCGGCTTGCGGCTGGAGGGGGCGATATCTTCACGCACCAATCGGAATCCCAGGTTGCTGGGCGGCACGCCCACCGAACACGCCCCGCTCTTGGGGTCGCGGATGAAATCGGCGATATAGCTGCGATGCGGCCCCGCCACGACGCGTATGCCGCAATTCTGCGCGCCCGCCGCAAAACTGGCGGCGGGATCGGGGCTCATGCTCGCCGAGGCGTCCGCCTTGTCCGTAAAATCCAGATTGTGGCGGGTGTGGCAGCTGCTGGTCCAATCCCAGACATTGCCCACCATGTCCTGCATGCCGGCCGAGTTGACGCCGAATCCGCCGAAAGGCCTGGGCGTAGCGTCCACCGACGCCTTACGCTGGGTCTCCAGCTTGTATTCCGCGAGCCAGCGCTGGGCCGGGTCGGTCGGGTCGAAGGCTTCCATGACGATGTCTTCCGTGAATTCCGGCCCGGCTGCGTATATCCATTCCTCATAGGCGGGCAGGCGATGGACGCGCCCGGTCTGGCTCGACAGCCATTCGGCATACGCCGCGGCATCGCGCCAGCTTACGCCGACGACGGGCAGGTCAGGGGAAACGGCATCGCGATGCGCCTTGTCCAGCGGCTTGCAGGCGCGCGCCTTTACGCAGGCGGCATACTCAGCCTGGCTGACCTGGCGCTTCATGATGGAAATACCGGGCTCGAACCGCGCCACGGCACGCTCGGGCACCACCGGGAAGCCGCCTTTCAGGAACTCGCCCGGCGGATAATATTCCACCTGGCCGGCCGGCAAAGACAGCCACAGCCCTGAATCCGCCGTATCGGCCGGCTGGCCAGACTTCACCGCCGGCTGGCTCACCGCGGGCTGGCCCGAACCCGCCGCCGGCTGACCCGAGCTCGCCGCCACCTCGGCGCCGCGCTGCGCCGACGGCGCTCGATCCGCCTCCAGTTTGCAGCCGGCCAACGCCGCCAGCAGCAACAAGGCCAGGGCGGATTTTGAAAAGACTCTGTGCGGGGCGCGCATGGTTCGACACCTTCAATACTTGCCGGCAATCCGGGTTTACACCTATATTGGACTCCAGCCAATGCGCCCCGTCTTTGTTGCAGCGCAAAGAACCCCCCGCATTGAACGCATCCCCCCAGGCAAAACCCGCCCGACATCCGCGCTTATTGTTCATATCCGGCAAGGGGCCGCCGCAGGACGGCGTGCGTCCCAAGGGCAAGCTGGGCGCCGACATGTCCCTGGAAGACGGCTATAAACATGCCCGGCAGGTCGGCCTGCTGCTGATTTCAGCGATGAAGGAGGTGTTGGGCGACTTGGACCGCGTCCAGAGTATCATCAAGGTGTTCGGCCTGGTCAACGCCACGCCGGATTACGTGGACCATTTCAAAGTCATCAACGGGAAGCCATTGTCGCCGTACGGCCATGACGCCGCGCGTGTCGCCATCACTCAAAGAGATTGTTATGTACGAAAACCTTGCACTCTATATCAATGGGGAGTTCCTCGCCGGAGAAGGGCGGGCCACACGGCCGGTGGTCAATCCGGCCAACCAGGAGGTCCTGGGCCAGTTGCCGATGGCTACTAAGGCGGACCTGGACCGCGCCCTGGCCGCGGCGGAAAGCGCCTTCCGCAGCTGGCGCCACAGCTCGCCCATGGAGCGCTCGCAGATCCTGCGCAAGGTTGGACAGCTTTCGCGCGAGCACGCACAGGAAATCGGCCGCAACCTTACGCGGGACCAAGGCAAGCCGCTGGCCGAGGCCGTCGCCGAGATCACCCAATGCGCGGACCACACCGACTGGCATGCCGAGGAATGCCGCCGCATCTACGGCAGAGTCATCCCGGCGCGCAACCCGGAGGTCAGGCAGATGGTCGTGCGCGAGCCCGTGGGCGTATGCGTCGCCTTCACGCCCTGGAATTTTCCGTACAACCAGGCCATCCGGAAAATCGCGGCGGCCATCGGGGCGGGCTGCACCATCATCCTGAAAGGCCCCGAAGACGCGCCCAGCGCCGTGATGGCCATCGCCCGCCTGTTCCACGAGGCCGGCCTGCCGCCCGGGGTGTTGAATATCGTCTGGGGCGAGCCGGCCGAGGTATCCGACTACCTGATCCGCTCGCCCATCGTACGCAAAGTGTCGTTCACCGGCTCGGTGCCGGTGGGCAAACAGTTGGCCGCCCTGGCGGGCGCGCACATGAAGCGCATCACCATGGAACTGGGCGGCCACTCGCCCGTACTGGTATTCGCCGATGCCGACATCGACCGGGCGGCCGACATGCTCGCCCGTTTCAAGATACGCAACGCCGGGCAAGTATGCATTTCGCCCACGCGCTTCTATGTACAGGAAGCCGCCTACGATCGCTTCCTGGAGCGCTTCGTCGATACGCTGGCCGGCATCCGAGTGGGCGACGGCCTGGCGGAGGGCACGCAAATGGGCCCGCTGGCGCACGCGCGCCGCGTGCCGGTGATGCGCGCCTTCGTCGAAGACGCTGTCGCCCAGGGAGGCCGCATAGCGCTCGGCGGCGAAGCGCCGGAAGGGCCGGGCCACTTCTTCCCGCCCACCGTCATCACGGACCTGCCCGATCACGCCCGCCTGATGACGGAAGAGCCCTTCGGCCCCGTGGCGCCCATAACGCGCTTCAGCACCCTGGAAGAAGGCTTGCAGCGCGCCAACAGCCTGCCTTTCGGCCTATCGTCCTATGTGTTCACAGAATCGCTGAAAACCGCCCACCGGGCGGCCGCCGGGCTGGAAGCGGGCATGGTCAATATCAACCATTTCGGCGTGGCCCTGCCCGAAACGCCCTTCGGCGGCGTCAAGGACAGCGGCATCGGCAGCGAGGGCGGTACGGAGACCTTCGACGGATACCTGGTCACGAAATTCGTGACCCAGGTATAAGGAAGGAAAGTGTGATGAAACGGGCGTGAGGACGCAAAGAAAGGAGCGCGAGGCCGGGGCGCCCCCGGCCAACGGCTCCTCGAGGCTTCAAGCGACGCCCGCCTTGTGCGCCTGCTCGTCCGCGTGGTAGGAAGAGCGCACCATCGCGCCCACGGCCGCGTGGGTGAAGCCCATGGCGTAGGCTTCGCGCTCCAGCATGGCGAAGGTGTCCGGAGGCGCGTAGCGCAGCACCGGCAAGTGGTGCTCGGAAGGCTGCAGGTACTGACCTATGGTCAGCATGTCCACCTTGTGCGCGCGCAGGTCGCGCATGACATCGAGGATTTCCTCGTCCGTTTCGCCCAGGCCCAGCATCAGGCCGGATTTGGTGGGCACGTCGGGATGCAGCGCCTTGAATTCCGACAGCAGCTTCAGCGAATGCTGGTAGTCGGCGCCGGGACGCGCCTGCTTGTACAGGCGCGGCACGGTTTCCAGGTTGTGGTTCATGACATCGGGCGGGCCTTCGTTGAGTATGCCCAGTGCACGGTCCAGGCGGCCGCGGAAATCGGGCACCAGGACCTCGATGCGCGTGGACGGCGACAGCTCGCGCACCTTGCGTATGCATTCCACGAAATGCGCCGCCCCACCGTCGCGCAGGTCGTCGCGGTCGACCGAGGTGATCACCACATAGGACAGCCTCATGGCGGCGATGCTGCGCGCCAGGTTGACGGGCTCATCCGCGTCCAGCGGGTCCGGCCTGCCGTGGCCGACGTCGCAGAACGGGCAGCGCCGCGTGCATTTGTCGCCCATGATCATGAAAGTGGCCGTCCCCTTGCCGAAGCATTCGCCGATATTGGGACAGGAGGCCTCTTCGCACACCGTATGCAGATTGTGTTCGCGCAGGATGCGCTTGATGTCGTAAAAGCGCGAACCGGGCGCGGCGGCCTTGACGCGTATCCATTCGGGCTTCTTCAGGCGCTCGGCCTGCACCACCTTGATGGGGATGCGGGAGGTCTTGTCGCCCGACTTCTGCTTTTGCGTGGGATCGTAGGCTGCGGGGCGCACGGTGGGTTTCCGTACTGCTTGCTCATCGACGGGAGTAGTCATGCGGTTTCCTGCAACGCAGCCCCGAGGGCTGCTTGCTAAAGGCCGGGGTGCTTCACCCCTGGGGCCATTCAAAAGAACGGGCAATAGCCGGGCGCCGCCTGCAAGGCGCGCCGGCGTCTAGCCCAAGCTACGGGTATTTTAGCGCGCCCCACCCCCGCCGGCCTAATCACCCTGAATCCAATCCGGTTTTACTCGCGGATGCCCAAGCCGGACGCCGGAACGAGCGCCCGCGAACGCAGCAACGCCAGGCCTTCAGCGCCCCTTCCAGACGGGGTGGCGCTTCTGCATGAAAGCGTCTATGCCTTCGCACACATCTTCCGCCATCATATTGCAGGCCATGACCGTGCCGGCGTAGTCATAGGCTTCGGCCAAGCCCATGGCGCGCTGGCGCTGGTACATGCTTTTGCCAGTGCGTACCGCCACGGGGCTCTTGGAGCAGATGGCCTGGACCAGATCATCGACCTGCGCATCGAGCTGATCGGGCGGCACGGCATGATTGATCAGGCCCCGGGCAGCGGCGTCCTGCGCGCTGATGAACCGGCCCGTGACCAGCATCTCGAAAGCCTGTTTGATGGGAATGCTGCGCGTCAGCGCCACGGCGGGGGTGGAGCAGAACAAGCCCACATTGATGCCGGAGACAGCGAACTTGGCGGTATCGGCGGCCACCGCCAGGTCGCAGGTGGCGACCAGCTGGCAGCCCGCCGCGGTGGCCATGCCCTGCACTTTGGCGATGACGGGCACAGGCAGCGCGACGATGCTCTGCATGACCCGGCCGCATTGCGTGAACAGGGCCTCGTAGTAGCCCTGGTCGGGCTTGGAGCGCATTTGCTTCAAGTCATGCCCGGCGCAAAACGCCCGCCCATTGGCGGCCAGCACCACGCAGCGCGCGCTCTCGTCCTGCGCCACCGCGGCCAGCGCCGCCTCCAGCGCATCCAGCATTTCTTCCGACAAGGCATTGAATTGATCCGGCCTGTTCAAGGTCAGCGTCACCACGCCATCGGCCTTGGCCGTCTCCAACACACTGTTGTCCGTCGACATGTTTTCGTCTCCTTGGGCCCTATTGAATATTCTAGATGCGTATGCCTTGCCAGTTTTGAGATATTAACAGGGCCTGCGCCGGCTGCCTCTATGCTAAACACGCCTGTGCCAGCCACACCTGTGTCAAGCCTCGCCCATGCCGGCTACAGGTACGCCAGTCGCAGCCACACCGGCCGCACTACACCGGCCGCGCCACACCAGCGAATGCTTCTCCCAGGCGGGCGGCCAGCCGCTCGCCGGCATCCTCTATCGTGGCCTCGATGCCGCAAGTGCGCAAATCCACCGTCTTCAAACCTTCGTAGCCGCAGGGATTGATGCCCAGGAAAGGGGCCAGATCCATATCCACATTCAGCGCCAGGCCGTGATAGGTGCAGCCGTTGCGCACCTTGATGCCCAAGGCGGCGATTTTCGCCAGTTCGCCTTGGGCGCCACCGTCCGCGGAGGCCGCCGGCACATAGACGCCGGGCGCTCCCGGCTTGCGGCAGGCGTCCGGCAGGCCGAGCTCCTCCAGCGTGCCGATGATCGCGTCCTCGAGCAAGGCCACGTATTCTTTGACGAAGATTTTCAAGCGCCGCAGGTCCATCAGGCAATAGACCATGACCTGGCCCGGCCCATGGTAGGTGACCTGCCCGCCGCGGTCGCAGCGCACGACGGGAATGCCGGCGCTGTTCAAGACATGCTCGGGCTTGCCGGCCTGGCCCAGCGTGTAGACCGGCTCGTGTTCCGTCAGCCAGATCGCATCCGGGGTATCGGACCCGCGGGCTTCAGTGAAGTCGCGCATCGCCTCCCATACGGGCAGGTAGGGGCTGGGGCGCTTCAGCCATCGGGCTTGCATCATGATTCAGAGGACGATGGACACCAGGTGGTGCGCATGCAGCGCACGGTACAGATCATCCAGCTGCTCGCGCGAGGTCGCCCTGACGGTGAAGGTAAGCCCTATATATTTGCCGCTCTTGCTGGGGCGCATCTCGACGGTGGCCGGATCGAAGCCGGGATCGAAGCCCAGCACCAGTTCGGTAAGCACCTGGGCGAAGTCGGGATGCGACTTGCCCATGACCTTGATGGGAAAGTCGCAAGGGTATTGGATCAGCGACTCTTCTGGCGGTATGTCTCGCATGATGTGTAAGCCCGCCCGGCGCCGCGGCGGGCAGCCTCGTCAGAGTGCGGCGATCGCCTGATCGTAGCCGGCGCGCAAAGCCGCATAGACTGCGCCCGGCTTGCCGGCGCCCACAGGCTTGCCGTTGTAAGTGGTGATGGGCAGCACTTCTTTGGTGGCCGACGTCAGCATGATTTCGTCGGCTTCGTCCACCTCCTGCCGGGAAATGGGCCGGGCATTGAACGGTATGCCTTTTGCCTCGGCCAGCTCTTCCAGCAAGCCGTAGCGTATGCCCTCCAGAATCATGTTGCTGCGCGGCGGCGCCAGCAAGGTTCCATCCTTGGCGACCCAGATATTGCAGGACGAACCCTCCGTCAGGTAGCCGTCGCGGAACTGCAGGACTTCGTCCACCCCGGCGTCTATCGCATGCTGCTTGGCCAGCACATTGCCCAGCAGCGACACCGATTTGATCTCGCAGCGCAGCCAGCGGGTATCGGGCATGCTGACCGCCGACAAGCCGGTTTCGCGCGCCTGCGCGCCGGGCCGGGTGAAGGGTGAAACCATGCAGAACACCGTGGGTTTGACGTTGCGCGGGAAGCCATGGTCGCGCTTGGCCACGCCGCGCGTGACTTGTATGTAGACCATGCAGTCGCCCAGGCCGGAGCGCCGCAATACCTCGGCCACCAGGGCTTCCCAGTCGGCCCGCTTGAAATCCACCTTGATGTCTATGGCCGCCAGACTGCGCTCCAGCCGCGCCAGATGGCCGTCCATGCGGAAGGGTTTGCCGCCGTAAACCGGCACCACGTCGTATATGCCGTCGCCAAAAATAAAGCCGCGATCGAGCACGGAGATTTTGGCGTCGCCCAGCCGCAGGAACTCGCCGTTCAAGTACACAATACTGTCGTTATCGACATCAGGAATCATTATTTTTGCCTTGCATGAACAGATAAGGGGCGGCCCGCGCCGCCCTCTTTGTAACTATACACCCGGCGCCCAGCCTACTCGAACAACAGCCTGACTTTGTCGACCATGCGGCCGAAGAAACCGGCCTCCGGCACATCGTTCATGACGAACAAAGGCTCTTCGCGCAGCACCTTGCCATCCAGCGACAAAGACACGGTGCCCACCTTGGCGCCCTTCTTCAGCGGCGCGATCAGCGGCTGGGTGTACTGGGCCAAGGGCTTGACCTCGGGCCCCTTGCCGCGCGGCACCGTGATCCAGGTGGGCTGATCCGACCCCAAACCGACGGTTTCGGCCTGGCCTTCCCACACACGGGCCATGACGGCCGGCGTGGTGTTGTCGAAAAGCTTGATCGTGTCGAAATTCTGGAAGCTCCAGTTCAACAGCTTCAGGCTGTTCTCGGTGCGCGCCGAATCGCTGGCGGCGCCGACGATGACCGACACCACCCGGCGGCCGTCGCGCAGCGCCGTGGCCACCAGGCAATAGCCCGCCGACTGGGTATGGCCGGTTTTCAGGCCGTCCACCGACTCGTCCGTCCAGAGCAGGCGGTTGCGGTTGTTCTGCTTGATCTTGTTATAGGTGAATTCTTTCTGGCTGTAGTAATGCAGGTATTGCGGAAAGCGCGTCACCAGATTCCGCGCCAGGATGGCCAGATCGCGCGCGGTGGTCAGGTGGGCGGGATCCGGCAGGCCGGTGGAGTTGACGAAGTGCGTGTCGCGCAGCCCCTGCCTGGCGGCCTCTTCGTTCATCAGCGCGACGAAAGCGCCTTCGCTGCCGGCCACGGCCTCGGCCAGGGCGACGCTGGCGTCATTGCCCGACTGCACGATAACCCCCTGCAGCAACTCATCCACCGACACCTGCGAATGAGGCTTGATGAACATGCGCGAGCCTTCGGTGCGCCAGGCCTTCTCGGATACATTCACCTGCTGGTCCAGGCTGAGCCGCTTGCTTTCCAGCGCCTCGAACACGATATAGGCCGCCATCAGCTTGGTCAGCGACGCCGGCTCCACTTTTTCGTCCGGGTTCTGCGCGGCGATGATCTGGCCGCTGTTGGCGTCCATCGTCAGCCAGGCCTTGGCGGTAAGCGTCGGCGGCGGCACAGTGGCCAATTCCCCCACCGTGGCAACCGCACCCGCTCCGGCGGGCACGACCGTCGTGGTATCGGAAGGGGATGAAGTCTGGGCGAAGGCCAGCGCGGGCAGAAGCGCCGATATGGCGGCCATGCGGCGCAAGCCGGCGAACGAAAGATGGATTTTTTTGAAAGTCATTGGCATGTCTGAAGGAGCCCGTTGCAAAAAGTCGGCGGGTTGACGAGCGAAAAAAACATTATAGGCAGAGGCATCGCACGGTTACAGCCGTGCATCTTCTGTTTCATCAGCAAAAAGCGCAAACCTTTGCAACCAGACTTTATAAAAAGTTTCGCAACAGAAATGGAGCGCGTCACAAGCCCAGCGCGGCCAGTCTCTGCTGCACCAACAGCTTCAGCGTCGGCAGCTTGCCGTGAAAAAAGTGGCTGGCGTCGGGGATCACCACCATGGGCAGGCCGCGTTCGCGCGCAAACCCCATGGCCTCGGACAAAGGCACCACTTCGTCGGCCTCGCCGTGTATCAATAAAGTGTCGTCGGGCACGGACACCTCGCGGAATTTGAAACGCCCGACGGCCGAGCCCACCAGCATCAGCGCATCGGGCACGGCACGCTGTTCATCGCCCAACTGGGAATGGAGCTGCGCCGCCACCGACGTACCGAAGGAAAAGCCCGCCAGCACCCATTTGCCCGCGGCGGCTTCGGGATAGGCCTCTGTAAACTGCCGGACCAGCGCGGCCATATCGGCGGTTTCGCCGACCGCCGCGTCGAACTGCCCGGCGGACGCCCCCACCCCGCGGAAATTGGGCCGCAGCGCAAGCAGGCCCGCCTGCACACAGGCGCGGGCTATGGTCGTAACGATTTTATTGTCGCGGGCGCCGCCATGCAGCGGATGCGGATGCAGCACCAGCGCCCAGCCGCGCGGCGACCCGGAGGGGCTGTCCAGCGCGCAATCGATGTCGCCGGCGGCCCCCTGAAACACGACTTTTTCCGTGCGAGCAAGCATAATCAACAGTTCAGGTTATAAACACAGGCTGGCATATTCTACGCTACGCATCTTCCGTATTGTCCCACGCACCGCCATGACCGCCCGCGCCACCTTCATTACCGCACTTCCCGAGCCGGATCTTCTTGCAGAAGAACTGGCGGCAGCCCTGCCACGTTTCAAGCAAATCCAATGGGTGGACAGGACCGATTCCACCAATGCGGACCTGCTGCACATGGCGCGCACCGATAGCGGCCCGGTGGCCCGCCCCTGGCTGCTGGGCGCGCACTTGCAGGAACGGGGCCGTGGGCGCGCGGGGCGCCGCTGGCAGAACCGGCCCGGCGCCAATCTGATGTTCTCCTGTGCATTCGATGTATTCCTGCCGCCCCGGCAATTGGCCGCGCTGTCGCCCCTGGCCGGCCTGGCCGCCTGCGAAGCTTTGCGCAGTCTGCTCGCACCCGGCAACCGCGGCGACATCGTCATGAAGTGGCCCAACGATGTGCAGTGGCGCAACGCCAAGCTGGCAGGCATATTGGTGGAAGCCACAAGGGCCGGCATTGCGCGTTCCGCCGCCGACCATTACGTGATCATCATCGGCATGGGCCTGAACCTGGACGACGCCCGCAGCCTCAGCCAATCGCTGAACCGGCAAGTGTCCGACTGGGCCGAAGTCGCAAGCCACGATGCGCAAGCCGCAACGGCCGGCGCCGCGACGCTGGTCTCTCGGGTGGCGCAAGCCTGGTACGACAGCCTGAACGAAGTCACCGCCTTTGGCTTCGACTCCGTGCCCGCGCGCTATGCCCAGGCCGACGCCCTGCTCGGCCAGCACGTCCATGTGCTGGACGACGGCCGCATCCTGCATGCCGGCATCGCCTGCGGCATCAATCATGATGGGCAGCTGCTGTTGCGTACGCCGGACGGGGAAATAGCCGTGTCCATCGGCGAGGTTTCAGTTCGGCCCGTGCGGGAGCATCCATGACGATTTTGCTGATAGATGCCGGCAACACCCGCGTCAAGCTGGGCTGGCTGGACCGGCGCAGCGGCCGGCGCGAACAGCGCGCCCTGGTCCTTGCCCACGAGCATATCGGCGAACTCGCCGCCCAGCTGGAGCGCCTGGACCTGGCGCCGCAAGCCGCCATAGGCGTCAATGTCGCCGGAACCGCCGCCGGGCAGGCCTTGAGCCGCATCCTGGAGCAGCGCTACGCAATCTCGGTGCAGTGGATCGCGTCGCACCCCCATGCCGCCGGCGTGCTCAATGGCTACGACATACCCGCGCAGCTGGGCCCCGACCGCTGGATGTCCATGCTGGGCGTGGCGCACCGCGCGCAGCGCGCTCCTTTGCTGCTGGCCAGTTTCGGCACCGCCACCACGATAGACACCCTGGCGCCGGAACCCGCGGATACGGCCGTTGCGATGGACAGCCTGCCGCGGGAGCACGCTGAGCGCGGCATGGCCGGCCATGGAGCGCCGGGCCCCCGGGGGCGGCCGCCGTGCCGCTTCCATGGCGGGCTCATTTTCCCTGGGCCGGCGCTGATGCGCTCGTCGCTGGCCAACGGCACCGCCAACCTGCCGGAAGCCCAAGCGCCCATCGCCGCCTTCCCCACCTATACCCACCAGGCCATCAGCAGCGGCATCGCGGCGGCCCAGGCGGGCGCCCTGCTGCGCCAATGGCGCGAAGGCCTGCAGCGTTTCGGCCAGCCGCCCCAGGTATTCAGTACCGGCGGCGCGTGGCCCTTGGTGGAAGAAGAAGCAAGGCGCGTCCTGGCCCGAGCGCAACAGGATCTAGGCCTGCCCATTCAAGACATAGAATGGCTGCCCGCACCGGTACTGGACGGGCTGGCCGCGCTGGCCTCGGGCGGCGACTTCTGCTCATAGCGCCCATGCCAGGCCCGATGGGCGCCGGCGTTCAAGCAGCGGTCCATCCTCCGTCGATCATGATGGCGGAACCGGTAACCATGGCGGATGCATCGCTGGCCAGAAAGACCACTGCCCCCATGATGTCCTCGAGGCGGGCTATCCTGCCCAGCACGATATTGGATTTCACGTATTCTCGAAAAGCGGGATCCTCCAGCATTGCTTTGGTCATTTCGGTTTCGATAAATGTCGGGCATACCGTGTTGACACGGATAGAGGACGATCCCAGCTCGAGAGCCAGCGCCTTCGTAAAACCCTCGATGGCGTGCTTGCTGGCGCAATAGACCGTTCTTTTCGGCCCGCCTACATGGCCCATCTGGGAAGACACATTGATGATGCTTCCGTGAATGCCATGTTCGAGCATCATGCGCGTGGCTTCGCGGGCCACGTAGAACGCCGCCTTCACATTCAATTCAAAGACCGCGTCCAAATCTCCATCGGCCAGTTCGGAAAGCAGCGCAGGGCGGTTCGTCCCCGCATTATTGACGACGATATGGAAGGGGCCATGCTCCGGCATCGTGCTTCTGACAGCCGCGGAGTCGGTGACATCTATATTCCACAGCGACACCTCGGCGCCGGGCTGGCTTGCGAGCACCTTCCGTCTTGCAACGGCCAAGTCGCTTTCCGTCCTGGCAGCCAGGACGACATGCGCGCCGGCCTGGGCGAGCGCGCAGGCCGCCGCCAGACCTATTCCGCGGCTCCCCCCGGTTACCAGCGCCTTTCTGCCGTCGACACGAAAGCTGGGCGTTTGCATGGTTTTGTTCCTTTCTCGTTTGCTTATCCCTATTGGGTGTTCTCTGGATGTATTGGTTGATACCATGGAACGTCCTTGCGGTTTCCGTAACGGCGCACCCTCAAGTTGGCCTGCTCCCCATGCCCGGCGAAATGCTCCATGTGGCACAACCGTGAGCCGTATTCGCCTATAAGAGCAGCCGCTTCGTCCGTCATGACCCGTTGGTAGGTGCAAGTTTTGATGAACTTTCCTACCCACAAGCCGCCGGTATAGCGCGCGGCGCGCTTCGTCGGCAAGGTATGGTTCGTTCCGATTACTTTATCGCCAAAAGAAACATTCGTGCGCGGGCCGAGGAACAACGCCCCGTAATTCGTCATGCGCTCGAGGAAAACATCCGGGTTCTTCGTCAATACTTGCACGTGTTCGTAGGCGAGCGCATCAGCCACCTCGATCATTTCGTCCTCGGTATCGCAAACAATGACCTGACCATAGTCCGCCCAGGAAACGCGAGCGATGTCGGCCGTCGGCAGGATTTCCAATTGGCGTTGAATTTCCGTGAGCGTATCGCGCGCGAGCCCTTCGTCGGTAGTCAGGAGCACCGCGGGAGACGTCGGCCCGTGTTCCGCCTGGCCCAATAGATCCACCGCGCACATTTCGGCGTCCGCCGTATGGTCTGCGATGATCAGTGTTTCGGTCGGGCCCGCGAACAAATCGATGCCCACTTTTCCATACAGCTGGCGCTTGGCTTCCGCCACATACATATTGCCCGGGCCCACCAGCATGTCCACCGGAGAAATGCTGCTGGTTCCAAGCGCCATCGCGCCTATGGCCTGAACGCCTCCCAGAACGAGTATTTCGTCCGCTCCCGCGAAGTGCATGGCCGCCACAATCGCGGGATGCGGCGCGCCCTTGAAGGGCGGAGCCGTAGATACGATCCGCTTTACTCCCGCGACCTTGGCCGTCAATACGCTCATGTGGGCGGAGGCGATCATCGGGTACTTTCCCCCAGGCACATAGCAGCCAACGGCATTGACCGGAATATGCTTGTGCCCCAGGACCACCCCCGGCAGCGTTTCCACTTCCACATCCTTCATGGACTTGCGCTGTATGGCGGCAAATCCGCGGATCTGTTTTTGGGCGAACTTTATATCCTGTACTTCCACCTCGGTCAGCTTGTCGATCGCCGCATCGATCTCGGCCTGGGACAGCCGGAAATCGTCCGGCGCCCATCCATCGAATTTGCGCGACATTTCGCGAACGGCATCGTCTCCCCGTTTTGCTATGTCTTCTAGAATTGTCTCCACAATAGCGCGGACCTGTGCGTCCGCATTAGCGATGCTTTGCTCGTCCTTTCCTTTTTTCAAAAACCTGACAGCCATGTTCACTCCTGGGAATAATAGGGAAACCAACGCGGCAACGAACCAAATACAGGCATAGTCGACCCTGCGCCTGCGATGCAAGCTCCCCTGATTTTGCAACCGCTTGCAATATACATAAACGTATTTTGCCTTTTGTTCGACATGCCGCTAGATATCCGCTTGCACGAAATACTGATTCCGGCCAATCAGGCCGATTGCGCCGGGATGCGATAAAACCGAAGGGCGTTATCGCAAAATAGCTTGTTCAATACTTCCGGCGGCTCGTGGGCGACCGATTTCTTGAATTGGCAATATATGTAGTCCCAGCTCCCCTTCAGCGTATCGGGGAAAACATTGGATGCGAACATGCATCTGTCCGGGCCAAAAATATCGAGCGTCTCTTTGATGATCGGGCCGTTCAGCTTCAAGGTCCAGGGCTGCCCGGTAACCAACAGGCCGGAAATTTTACACACTACGTTTTCACACGCCGCAAGCGCCTTCATTCCCCTGCGCCAAACCGCCAGCGCTTCCGGGCTACGGTCGAACGGGCACCCGGCATGATTGAGCGCAATAGGCAGGTTGGGAAAACGCCGCGCAACCACCGCGGCTTCTTCCAGATGCCACCATGGAACGCGAAGATCCCAGGACAGCTTGTACTTCTCCAGCAAGCCCAGCCCTCTGATCCAGTTTTCGTCCTGCAAGCTTCGGGGCATGCCCCGCACACTCGCATCGGGGCCCGACGATGTCAACGGTTTGGTCCTTATGCCTTTCACCAAGGGGCGCCGAGCTTGCTGGGCGATAAGCTCTTCCGCATCGGGAGTGTCCACCCATGCGTGCGCCACGATGGCCGACGGCAGCCCGTGCAGCCGATGCATGGAGACCAGCCAGTCCGTTTCTTCCAGTTGCTGGGTCCGGTCGCATTCCGCCTCCACATGGACGGAAGCGACCAGATTGTGGAGCGCGGTGTCCCGCTTGTATTCGGCCGGTAGATAGCTACGGCATATTCTCGAATAGTCACCGTGACGCGAGCTGTGGGCTTCAGGATGGCTCAGCCATGGATATGAAACCGGCCCTTCCAGGTCGCAAAAATGATGATGGGCGTCAACGATTTTCAAGTCACGAAGCTCGTCCGATTCTGGATCCAGCACTGGGCTACTCCTTTTGCACGTCCGCAAGTTTCAACAGCTCGGCGAAGCGTTCCAGATCGTTCTTCACCTCGGCCCTGAACTCGGCGGGTTGCGACGCTTCCAGTTTGAACCCGATCTGGATCGCTCTTTCTTGCAATGCGGGATCGGACACTGCTTCCGATACAGCCTTGGCCAGCCGGTTGACGATTCCAGCGGGCGTCCCCGCGGGCGCGAACAACCCGAACCATGTGCTTATTTCGAGCTTGGGATAATTGAGCTCCCGGAACGTAGGCACGTCCGGCAGTTGTTTCATGCGGGATTTCCCCGTGGAAGCCAGCGCCCTCAATGTGCCGCCTTGCACCAGGCCCGCAGCGGCGGATGCGGTACCGAATGCGAACTGGAGCTGCCCCGCCATCAAATCCTGCAGGTTGGGCGTTTCCCCGCGATAAGCGATGTGTTGCGCTTGAGTGCCGGTCTCGGATAAAAGCAGCACGCCCAAAAGCCTGGCAGGCGACCCCGCCCCCGCCGAGCCATAAGCATTTTTCCCGGCATTTTTCTTCAACGTCGATACCAGGTCGGACAAGGTCTCGATGCCGGATGCCGGGCGCACCAAGAGCATGAATGGGCTATCCGCAAGCTTCGAGATGGGCACGAAGGAGTCCATCGGGTGAAATGAAATTTCTTTCTGGACCAGGGGCGATAGAACATTGCTGCCCATCGAGCCCGCTAAAAGCGTATAGCCGTCCGGCTTGGCTTGTGCCGCGGCCCCCGCCCCCACCAGCCCGCTGGCCCCCGAACGATTGTCCACCACTATCGGCTGGCCCAGCGAGGCCGCCAGGCGCTCGCTGACCATGCGCACCACCACGTCCAACCCGCCCCCGGGAGCGTAAGGCACTATGACGCGAATGGCGCGATCGGGATAATTGCCGATATCCGCGGGTTGCGCCGCCATCGTCGAGCCCGCGCCCGTAAATGCGAGAATCATGGTCACGAATTTGACCAGGTTTTTTATTTTGCTCATTTGTCGCCTCCTGGATGTCAAAGCTTTGCAGCTTGATCTATGTCTGAAATATTAAAGATTGCTGTCCGAATACAACTCCGCCAGGTATTCCCGGCCCCTGATCATGTCGTCCATCGTGCCGAAGGCATTGATGTACCGGCCCTTGTAGCCCAGCGCCTCGACGCGTTTAAATAGATCGATGAAATCCAGGTTTCCTTCTCCCGGCCGCAAGTGTTCTTCCTTGCCGCAGGCAAAGCAGTCCGCCAGGCGTATTTCATCGCACCGATCCATCCCCATGGCTTCTATAAAGCCGCCTATGCCTTCAGGCACCAGGTGCGCGTGATTAGCCGTAAATGCCCATCGCAGCCGTTCAGAGTCCAACCGGTCGAAATAGAAAAGCGTTTCCTCGATGTCATAGGCCAGGTAATGGACTTCGGCATCATCGGGCTCCCGGTTCATATTCTCCAGGAGCACCGGCAGATCGATTTTTTCGGCGTATTCGCAAATGCGGCCCAGGCGCGAAAGGCTCGCTTCCATTCTGGCCTTGCGGTCCGAGCCGAAATGGTAGCCCGCGTGCACGACTATCCACTCGCCGCCAAGGCGTTTGCATGCATCCATGTAGCCGATCAGATACCGGTCCACGCCATCAGACACATGAGCGGCGAATTCGGCCGTGTTCACCGCCGACATGGTGTGCACTCCCGTCCGGATTCCATGTTCGGCGCAGGCGCTTCTGATCATGTCCATGCGTTCCGGCGACATGGCATGGGCCGCGTTGGGCGGCACATCTATCTTTAGATCAAGAAAACGGATGTCGTGCTCTATAGCGAGCTGGATGCCATCTTCAATCTTTACGTGCTCTCTCAGGTCGATTCCGATTCGCTGACGCAGATCTTGCATGTTGTTTTCCCTTTCAGATATCAGTAGCCGACTGTTCGCTTGTACGGACGACGGTGGATGGATCGACACGGTAGATTCGCATCGCGTTTTCATAAAAGATCTTGCGTTGCCCATCCACCGGCAATTCCGCACATATTTCCCTGAACCCATTCATGATCGCGTCATAGGAGCTCGCCACCAGGCTGTCGGCCGGCCAATTGCTCGCCACCATGCAGCGGTCGACGCCAAATATGGAAATTGTGTTAAGTACGATGTCCCGATTCAGCGCGGCGGGCCATTCGGCGCCCAGCACGCCTATGCCGGAGACCTTGACATTGACGTTCGGTTCTTGCGCAAGATATTCCAGCTCTTTCCTCCATGCTTCCAGTGCCGTTGCCGAACGATCGGCCGGCAGGCCGCAATGATTCAGGATTAGCGGCGTATTCGGAAAGTCTCTTGCAAGGTCCCTGGCTTGGCGGAAATGCCAATAAGGCGCTTGCAGATCAAACGAAAAACCGTAAGCGGCAAGCCGCGCATATCCGTCGCGCCAGATCTTGTCATCCATGGACCCCGGCTGATTCCTGCGCATGCCATCGGCGCTGGAGGCGGTTTTGGGCTTGTGCCGAACCCCTCGCGTCAGGGGGAAGGCGGCGTGCCCCTCGAGTACATCTTGTACGTCTTCCCTATCGAGAAAAGCGCGCCCCACCAACCCATTCGGAAAGCCATGGTCGGCTGCCAAACCGGAAATAAAACGAGTCTCGCCCACCGGATCGGCGGGATCCCACTCGCACTCCATATGAACGGATGCAATGACATTCTGGCGCCGTGAATCACGCTTGAAGTCATCGGGAAGATAACTCCTGGGGTAATCATCGTAACTGCCATTGCGGAACGTCCCCAGCGGGTAATCGCAAAGCCGCGGGTAGTAAAAACGATCCGCATCAAGAAAATGGTGGTGGGCATCACAGAGCGGCATCGGCGCTTCTCGATGTTCGTTCATCGTCGGATGACTCGATGCGCGCACAAAAGACCCATTCAGTACTATTGCCCCTTTTCTGGTTTGCAATGAGGATCGCGTACTGGCGGCATACGGCCCTCGATCTTCAGGCAGGTCGACACTCGAGGCGTAAATCTCGTCATCGAACGGAACCTGGACTGGAGCCTATTATGGATATTTCCCCGTTTTTTTGCAACCGCTTGCAAAAAATTTTAGGGTTTTTCCCAAGGCCGCATTGAATCAAGGAGAAACCCGCTCACAGCGGTTCAAGGGAATACCGGCCTCGCGAACCCGTTTCAGTTCCGGCGCGCTACACTCCGCAATGTGACAACAGCAAAGCTCTCGGCTTTAATGTAGACCATGACCGATTCCGTTGATCCGGCGCCGCTGAGCGTGGGAAGGGTGACGCTTGCGGACGTGGCGGCGCTGGCAGGCGTGAGCACCTCCGCCGTAAGCCGCACATTCACGCCTGGCGCCAGCGTTGCAAAAAAGACGCGGGCGCTGGTGCTGAAAGCCGCCAACCAGCTTGGATACCGCCCCAACGCCATCGCGCGAACATTATCGACACGCAAGTCGCGAATAATCGGCGTCGTGGTCTCTTACCTGCATAACCAGTTCTATCCGACCGTACTGGAGCGCCTGTCACAACTGCTGCAGGCACGCGGCTATCATGTGCTGCTTTTCATTAACAGCGACCCACAGGACGGCGACGAAGGCGTGGATGCGCTGGTTCTGGACATCCTGCAGTATCAAGTCGACGGCATCGTCCTGGCCAGCACGACCATGTCTTCACGTTTGGCGGCGCAATGCAAGGCAGTGGGCATACCCATAGTCTTGTTCAATCGCGCAGCGGCCGTGGAAGAGGCCAGTACGGTGACGTCCGACAACTACGAAGGGGGACGCGTAGCGGCGCGCCTGCTTCTGGAGCGCGGCGCGGAACGGATCGGGTTTATCAGCGGATTGGAGGATTCGTCGACGAGCCGGGATCGGGAGCGGGGGTTCCGGGACGAGTTATCAAGGCATCGAAAGCGCCTGTACGCGTGCGCTTCCGGCGAATACAATTATGACATCGCCAGGTCCGCCACGTTGCAGCTGTTCAATCGTCCACGCAAGCCGGACGCCGTTTTCGTCGCCAACGACCATATGGCCTTCTCGGCCATGGACGCGCTGCGGAACGATCTGAATCTTAGAATCCCCCAAGATGTTCAAGTAATTGGGTTCGATAACGTACCGCAGGCCTCGTGGGGCGGATACCAGCTTACGACCATCGAGCAAAATTCAGAAGTCATGATCGAGGCGACCGTGTCGATCATCCTCAAGCACATTGAAACAGGGCTTGTCATGCCGCAGCGCGTCGTAGTACCCGTCAAAGCGATTTTGCGCGCAACGACGCTTCCTGTATGAATCAGCGCGCGGCCTGCCGCAGTTCCGCCTGCGGCGCGCCCAGGACGATGGCTTGCTGGTTTCTTTCAGACAGGGTGCGCGGTTCGCGGCCCACTTCGCTGGGCGGGATGCCGAAGAACCCCTGGCCGAATGCCAGGAGCGCGATATTGGCCAGCAGGACGATCAAAAACAAAGTGCGCATAATCAGCGAATCAGCGGAAACTGGACGGCAAGGAGCTGCCGGCGCGTAGCCGCAAGCAGCCCGCCCCCTAGTTTAATACGTAATACGCGGTACGCCTGCACGTTCGCCGCGCGGGCGGCGCCCTGCGGCGCAGCAGTCCGGCAGTTCAACCGCCCGGCGGCACAGCGGCGGTGCAACAGCTTGCCAGCCATGCGCCGGGCCTACAGCGCCGACCCTTCGCAAAACAATGGCGTGCGCAGGCTCTGGGTGTTCCAGGCCGCGCGGGGGAAACGCCGCTGCGCATCGGGGTTGAAATACATATGGTCGGGCGATATTTCAGCGGTTTCCGCGAAGCCGCGCGTAGCCCGGCGGATATGCCCGGCGGCGGCCTCCATGGCGGCCTTGGAGTCGCGAGCGTGCAAGGCATCCAGCAGGGCCTGATGCTCTTCCCAGCATACATCGCGGGTTTGTTCCAGCGCGCCGGGCTCCTTCCCCCAGTAAGGGTTGACGCGCTTGCGCATGCGCAAGACCTGCTCGCGCAGATAGCCATTGCCGCTGGCCACATAGATGCCGTCATGGAACAGCAGGTTGTATCGCACGTAGGCTTCCATATCGTCGCCCTTGACCGCCTGCCTGCCGGCCTCCTGCAGCTGGCTGAGTTTCTTCAATTGGCCCGCGGTGATGCGGCGGCAGGCCAGCTTGGCGCACAAGCCTTCCGCATAGGCCAGGGCCTCGAGCATTTCGACCAGCTCGGCCGCCGTCATTTCTATGACGTAAATGCCCGCGCGCGGCAGGATATGGACGAAGCCATCGGCCCCTAGCTGAAGCAAGGCTTCCCGTACCGGCGTTCGCGATACATCGAATTCTTTGCAAAGCTGTGCTTCGTCCAAGGTGGCCCCTGGCGGCAGCGCACCGGAAACAAGGCGTTTTTCCAGCTCCGCGCGCACGCGATCAGTATTGGTGATGATCATCGGGCGGACTAAAAAACAAAAGAGGCTGAAGACATTAGATGTAGTTTTATGTAGTTTAACTTACGTAGTTTAGCCAGTCCGGTTCTACAGTGAAAGCCTGATTACGCGCTATAAAGCTGTATATATGCTTATATTGCTGAATCTGGCATCGAGCAGCCAGGCACGCTGTTTGCTATGGCGTGGCAGCCGCCCCGCGCCAGTGGGGTATTATTTTGCCCATAACCACTCATCCAATAATATGAAACCCATACGCAAAGCTGTTTTCCCCGTCGCCGGCATGGGAACGCGCTTCCTCCCCGCCACCAAGGCCATGCCGAAGGAAATGCTTCCCATCGTCGACAAGCCGCTGATTCAATACGCAGTCGAAGAAGTCGTCGCCGCCGGGATCACCGACCTGATCTTCATCACCGGGCGCAACAAGCGCGCCATCGAAGACCATTTCGACACCGTGCCGGAACTGGAAGCCGACCTGAAAGCCAAGAACAAGCTGGATTTGCTGGAAACTGTACGCGACGTCATCCCATCCAACGTCAACTTCATTTATACTCGCCAGCCCGCGCCGCTGGGTCTGGGCCACGCCGTGCTGTGCGCGGCCCCCATCGTCGGCAACGAACCCTTCGTGGTCGTGCTGGCCGACGACCTGATCGACGCCGACATTTCGGTCACCCAGCAACTGGTGGAAGCCGCCCATCAGCACGACGGCAGCGTCATCGCCATCCAGGACGTCGAACGCGAACACACCGACCGCTACGGGATTATTTCCGGCGAGCCGGTGAACGGCCACACCACCCGCATGTCGGGCATCATCGAGAAACCCGCTCCCAGCGACGCTCCCACCACCCTGGCGGTGGTCGGCCGCTACGTGCTGGAACCCGAAATCTTCGAACACCTGCGCCAGACCCAGGCCGGCGTGGGCGGCGAAATCCAGCTGACCGACGGCATCGCCAGCCTGCTCAAGGCGCGGCCCGTATTCGGCCTGCAATACGAAGGCCTGCGCTACGACTGCGGCAGCAAGGCGGGGTTCTTCCAGGCCACGCTGGAACTAGGCCGCAAGTATCACAATCTGTAGGTTTTCCTGACCTCGTCCAGGCCCGCCACCACGCGCTCCACGGCGCCCCGATGCATCTGCACCCAATGCCAGCCGGCCTCGCCCATGCGGGCCAGGCCTTGGGCATCGTCCAGCAACTGCAGGGCGGTTTGCAGGGCGGCATCGGGATCGGGCACGCGCACGGCGGCGCCTTCGTCCATGGCGTCCACCACGGCTTGTTCAAAATTGCGCGTATGGGGCCCGACTATCACGGGAACCCCCACCGCGCAGGCCTCGATCAGGTTCTGCCCGCCGAAAGGAAGAAAGCTGCCGGCCACGATGGCGACCTGGCTCAACGCGTAATACCAGGGCATTTCGCCCAGGCTGTCGCCCAATAGCACCGCCGCTTCGCCGCAGGCGCGCAGGGCCGTGGAACTGCAGTCGCCGGCCTCGATCAACTGCGAACGGCGCACGAAAGGCAGGCCCGCTTCCGCCAGTTGCGCCGCTGCTTCGTCGAAGCGCTGCGGGTGGCGCGGCACCAGGCAGAACAGCACCCTTTCCGACAGATTCCGGCCCTGGGCCCGCGCGCGCTTGATCTGCCTGCCGATGGCATGTATGAAAAGCTTGTCCTCGCCCTCGCGTGTGCTGGCAATGACGATGACCTTGCGCGCCAGGCAGGCGGAAAATTCCCTGCCCCGGCGTATCTTGTCTTCCGGCAGGCTGAGGTCGAACTTGAAGTTGCCGGATATCCGCGCCGCCAGCGCGCCGGCCTGCTCCAGGCGCTGGGCGTCGTGCAGGGTCTGCGCGTAGACGGCATCGAAGCTGCCGTAGGCCTCCCGCATCACGCCGCCGGCGCGCAGGCTTTGGTGCAAGGCATGGTCCGAAAAGCGCGCGCTGACCAGCATCATGGGCACTTTACAGCGCCTGGCCGCCGCCAACAGGTTGGGCCAGACTTCGCGCTCGATCAGCACACCGGCGCTGGGCCGGTAAAACTCCATGAAGCGGCGCGTGCTGCCCGGAAAGTCGTAAGGCAGCCATTGCTGCTTCAAGCGCCCTTCGGCGATCGCCGCAGCGAAGGCGCGCTGCCCTTCCGCCCTGCCGGTCGCCGTCATGTGAGTCAGCAACACGGATTCGCCGCGGTCCAGCAAAGCCTGTATGAAGGGTTGGGCGGCGCGCGTTTCGCCCAAACTTACCGCATGCACCCACACGGCGCCGCGCAAGGCGTCGGCCTTCGCATAGCGGCCGAAACGCGCTCCCGAGCATACGCCCCATTCGCCGCCCGAGCGCCGCACGCGCCAGGCCATCCAGCCCAGCAGGCCGGGAGACAAAATACGTATGAGGGCGGTATAGAAATAGCGGTTCAAAGCTGTGCCCACGAGCCGGCGGAAAGAGCCGTTGTCAGTAATGAAAATGATCCCGAACAGGCACGCGCCCCGTCGGCCCAGGTATGCCTTGCCTTTACAAGGGCACGCTGCCGCCTGGCAGATCGGCATGCGCGGACTCGTCGAAGACCAGCGCCTGGTCCACCGCGCTGATCACCGTTTCCGCCGAAGGCGCATTGCCGCGCTCGCCCAGGCTGGCGGTATAGGCCGGGCCTTCGAGCGGCGTGCGCACAGGTGTGGACGCTTTGTATATCCCTATAGTAGGCCGGCCCAGCCCCGCGGACAAATGCGTCAATCCACTGTCCAGCCCCACCATGATACGCGCAGATGCCAGCACTTTGGCCACTTCGGTCAAACTCATGCGCGGCAGCACCTGCGCATAATCGCAGCCGGCCACCAGTTTCTGCGCCCTTTGCGTTTCGGCGGCGCTGCCCGACAGCAAGCGCAGTTGCAGGCCGTGGTCGCGCAAGCGGCCGAACACCTTGAGCCAGTCTTCCGCGGGCCAGAGCTTGTCGTCGCGGCTGGCCGACGGCATGATGACAGCATAAGGCTGGATTTGCGCGCCATCGGTAATACGGCCCAGATTGAAATCCGGCTTGCCGCTATAGGTATAGCCGAAAGCGGCCGCGGCCAATTCGCGCTGGCGCGTGACAGCCGGCTGCCAGAAATTCACCGTATGCTTGACGTCGTAAAAGAAGGACGCCAAGGGTTCGCGGGCTGAACGCCTGTCCAGGCCATGGCGCACGCCGTGCGTCTGGCGCACCAGCCACACCGATTTCATCAGCCCCTGCATGTCCAGCACCACGTCGTATTGCCGGCCGCCCAGGTTCTTGCGCAAGGCGGCGCGCGCGGCGCGTGTTTCCGCCGACCACCAATGCTTGCGCCAGCGGCGGTGGGCCACGGGTATGGCCTCGTGCACCGCCGGATGCCAGGTGGGTATTTCCGCGAAGCTTTCTTCCACTATCCAGTCGATTTGCGCGTCCTGCACATGCCGGGCAATGTCGGATATCGCCGGCAGCATGTGCACCAGGTCGCCCAGCGAGGACGTGCGGACAATCAGGATTTTCTTCGTCATGGCGCGATTATAATTTACGGCCTTTCCATTCCACCAACCCTATCGTGATGCCGCTCAGGCATACAATCGCGATGCCCAGCCAGGACAGCGCATCCGGAAATTGCCCCCAGATCAGCCAGCCCAGCACGGCGGCGCTGATGATCTGCAGGTAAATGAAGGGCGCCAGCGTGGACGCGGGCGCGTAGCGGTAAGCCTGGATCTGCAGCAAATGCCCCACGGCGCCCCAGAAGCCGGTGGACAGCAGGATGATCCATTGCCATGGGCTTAGCGCCGCCAGCATCGGCAACGCGTCCGGCAGGATGAAGGGCAAGGCCAGGGTCAGGCACACGCTGCCGACCGCGCCACTCCAAACCAGCGTAGTGAAGGGGCTGTCCACCGCGACGCGGCGCGTGGCCAGGTATTGCACCGCGAACAAACAGGCGGTCAGCAGGCCGAAGACCGTGCCGATGGGGTGCAGGCCCGCATCCGGCCGGATGATGATCAGCACGCCCAGGAAACCCACGCCGGCCGCCACCCAGCGGGACTTCCGCGCGGGCTCTTTCAGCACCCAGGGCGCCACGGAAAGCATGATCAGAGGCGCGAGGAAATTGATGGCGGTCGCCTCGGCCTGCGGCAGATAATGCAGGGCGGTGAAGAAAGACAAGGTCGCCAGCAGCATGGCCGAGCCGCGCGCTATCTGCGCGCTGAGCCTTGCGCTGCGAAAAACCCCCAGCCCGCGGCTGGGCAGCACCAGGCCCAGCACCAGCAGGAAGTGCACCACATAGCGCACCCAGCACATGACGAACAGGGGCACGCCCAGACCCATCACCCATTTCCCGCTGGCGTCCAGGCCGGAAAGCGCCCAGGTCGACAAAAACAACACGCCGATACCCGCCATCGGGTGAGTCGCGCCATAAGCCGGCGCCGAAACTGATACGGGATTTGCCCGGCCCATCAAACACTCCAGCAGTAAACGCCGGCCCGTGGCCCCGTGCGCCCGGAGCAGCCGGCAATGGCTGCAATGATACGCGACTTTAAAACCCGCGCTTCTGCTTTATGATTGCGGTATGGACAATTGGTATATCTTGCCGAATGGCAACATCAAACACATGAACGGCCTGGAACTGCAGCCCGAAAAAGACTGGTTCCCCACCGCGGCAAGCATGGAGCGCTATGCGGAAGATTGCCGCCTGCAAGGCATGCCGGAAGCGCTCATCGTCAAGACCATGATGGATCTCGCCCTGGACTGCGAAACCTGGACGCGGGAAAACCTGGGCTGACGCTTGCAACACGCGCGTGGTGATCCGCCCCTGGCTGGAAACCGGCGCCCGCGCTGCGGCGAGCCCGAAAGGACGGTTCCGGCCGCCGATGCTGACGCCGGATGGTGATTTTGCGCAGCCGTCCGGCGGGTTCGCCGGTCGGATCCGGACGCCCGCCCTCGGCTGGCGCCGGGCCGCCACCGCCGACCGCGGCGCAATCCATCAAACCGGATGCAACTGCGACTTGTAGTAGGCGGCGCGCTCGATATAGGTTTGCGTGTTGGCGCGCAGATTATCGACCTCTTCCTGGCTGAGCGTGCGCACCACCTTGGCGGGCGCGCCCAGGATTAGCGAATGGTCGGGGAAAACCTTGCCTTCCGTCACCACGGCGCCCGCGCCCACCAGGCAGCCCTTGCCGATCACCGCCCGGTTCAGCACCACGGCCTGGATGCCGATCAGCGCCCCGTCCCCCACCGTGCAGCCATGCAGCATGGCCTGGTGCCCGACGGTTACGCCTTCGCCCAGCGTCAGCGGACAGCCGGGGTCGGTGTGCAGCACAGAGCCTTCCTGAATATTGGTGCCCCGACCCACCACGATGGGCTCGTTGTCGGCGCGCAGCACGGCATTCGGCCAGACGCTGGTTTCGGCGGCCAGGGTGGCCTGCCCGATAATCGTGGCCTCTGCCGCAATGAAGGCCGATTCGTGAATATCCGGGCGCAAATCGCCCAATCTATAACAAGTCATCGTCGCGCTTGATCGGTAGTGAAGAGAAGCTGATCGTAGCATGGCAACATATTGCAAGCTTATTAAGCATTTATATCAAAAATAATCAAAATGCATCATAATCGGCGCGTCATACAGGTGACATTTCCATCCAAGAGGAGAACTACCATGAAGTTCGACGCCCCTAGGTTGCACCTTCCAGAAGTAGCTTGTATGCGCAGCACCCCTCTTCACTCATGCCAGATCCGCCTCTATGCCGGCGCGCGGGCCGCAGCCGCCGCCCTGCTCGCCGGCATGGCCTTGTTCGCCACAACCGAAGCCTCCCACGCCCAGGCCAGGGTGGATGCCTGGGCCAAGCGCGGCGACCAGCCTTTATCCCTCGCGCTATGGGCTCCGCCCCCAGGCGGCCCGCCATGGGTATACAACGAGGCGCAGTTGGGCTTGCCCGATGCGCCTTTTATTTTTGCCGGACAAACCCTATACACCGCCGCCACATTCGAAACGGCCCGGCCCATACACATCGCCGAGCAGGCCCACATCCATACCCAGGACGGCACAGCGCTGCATCTGTCGGGCGATATCGCCAACACCGGCAACGCGCGCGCCGGGCTGCTCAAGAGCGGCCCGGGCACGCTGATGCTGACGGGCCGCAACAGCTACCGCGGCAACACCATCGTGCTGGCTGGCGCTTTGCATGTGGCCGGCGACAGCGCCATGGGGGAAACCAACCGCACGCTGGATATCTTCCAGGGCGCCACCCTGAGCTATGCGCCCGGCGCCATCAGTTACAACGCCACGCAACTGCGCGCTGCCAGCGAGATGTCTCCGGACCTGCGGGCGCTCGCCTCGCCGGCTCCCGCCGATCTTGCCGATAGTGTGCATCTGCGGGTGGAGACGGGAACGGCGGTGCAGGCCGGCGTCATCAACGGAACTCTGCCCTTGGTGAAATGGGGCGCGGGCCGGCTGCACATGCCGGGCTTCATCATGAACTCGCAACTGGTCACTGTCGCCCAGGGCGCCCTGGCCATAGACGGATTCATAGGCGCCCCCTTGCGGGTGCAAGCGGGTGCGCGCCTGGAAGGCTCGGGCGCGGCGGGCGCCGCGCGCATCGAAGACGGCGCCACCTTGGCTCCGGGCATGGACGGGAGCATCGCCACGCTTTCCTTCATGGGCGACCTGGATTTCGCGCCCGGCGCCGTGCTGGAAGCCGACGTGGATGCGGACGGCCGCGCCGACCTGGTGCAGGTCATGGGCGCCGCCCGGCTGGACGGCCATGTGCTGGCGCTGGCCCGCGATGGCGGCGGCTGGCAGCCCCATACGCGCTACACGCTGCTGCGCGCGGAACAAGGGCTGGAAGGCAGCACTTTTTCCTCCGTCGCCAGCCGGCTCGACTTTCTGACTCCGACGCTCGGCTACGATGACCAGCATGTCTACTTGACCCTGAAACGCAACGAGACGCCGCTGGAAACAGCCGCCGGCACGCCCGATGAAGCGGAGGTGGCCACAATCATCGACCATGCCGGCCCGCCGGAACTGCGCGATCAGATCATCGTCATGGACAAGCAGGAGGCCGGCATCGCGCTGGGCCAGCTATCCGGCCATTGGCATGCATCTCTTTTATCCGGGCTCGCCGAAGACAGCCGCTATGTCAGGGAAGCGGCGCTGGACCAAGCCTGGCGGAGGCCCATGCCGACGGGCTCGGCGCAAACCCATGGCTGGCATCACGCTTTTTACTCCGACGCGCGCCGCGCCGCGCAATCCGGAGTACAGGGGGATGAACGGCAAACCCACGGCATCGTCATGGGCGTGAACAAGGCCTTGAATCCGGCCTGGAACGCCGGAGTCTTCCTCGCCGCCCAGGACAGCCGCTACCGGCGCCACCCCGCCATGGCGCGGGCGCGCATAGAAAGCCTGCATGCCGGCCTGACCCTGGCGGGCAGCTTCAAGGGAGCCGATCTGGCCGTAGGCGTGGCGCGCGCCTGGCATGCCCTGCGCAGCCAGCGCAGCATCGCCGTGGCGGGCTTGCAAGACATGCTGGCCGGCAATTACAGCGGCCGCGGCATGCAGGTGTTCACGGAAATCATGGCGCCCTTGCACAAACTGGGCCCCGCCCTGCAAAAACTGGCCATCGACGAAACGGCGACCGCGGTGGCGCCCTTCGTCCGTCTCGCCTGGGTAAAGACCAGCCTGAACGGCTATATCGAAAAGGGCGAAAGCGCGGCGCTGGCGCTGGAGCCGGCGGACAGTTCGGTGGTGTTCACCACCTTGGGCTTGAAGGCGGAACACCATCTGGAAACCGCCGGAGGCCAGGCGCGCCTGCATGCGGAGCTGGCGTGGCGCCATGCAGCCGGCGATACCCGCGCATACAGCCGGCAGTCCTTCCGGGACGACGGCGACGGCCGCCTATTCGGCGCTCAGGGCCTGCCCATCGCGCGCCAGGCCTGGTCTCTGCGCCTGGGCGTCGAAGGACGATTGAGCCGCAAGACCAGCGTGAACGTGGGGTACGCGGGACAGTATTCGCGCGGACGGCAAGACCATGGCGCCAGAATGCAGCTCGCCTGGACTTTCTAGCCGCCCAGATGGCCGGCCGGGCCACAGTTGGCCGGACCGCGATCGGTCGGGCCGCGATCGGTCCGGCCGCGATCGGCCGGGCCGGCGGGAACCCGGCCCGGCCCGGGCCCCCAGCGCCTCAATCCTGGCGCCCCAGCTTCAGCTTGGCTGCGAACACCAGGTTGTGGGCGACGCGGCGCAGCCCGTCCTTCAGGTTGGCGTACTCGCGTCGCAATCTTTCGCCCAGGCCGCGCCGCCGGCCCGTATCCGCCACATTGATGGAAGATTCCAGGTCATCGTCCTGCATGACGCAGACCGGGTCTATGCCTATGGCTTCCACCTTGTGGTCGTAGAAGCGGTCCATGGTGATATCCACCGGGTACAGCCATTCCTGCGCATAGTCCAGCAGGTTGCGCGCGGCCGCCGGCGTGATCAGATAACCGGTGCAGCCCGAAAACCCCTTGGCGAACTTCTTCACGGTGAACGGCCCTATCTTGCGCAAAGGCCGGCCAGCCTGGTTGGGCGCCTTGCGACTGGGCTGCATCCAGATCAAGCCATGGAAGCCCGTGAAGTCGGCCGCATGGCGGTAGAAGTCCATGAAGCCGGGGAGCAGTATGGCATCGTCTTCCAGCACCATGATGGGCCGGCCGGCGCGCACGCATTCTTCCCAAAGCAGGTAATGGCTGGCGAAACAACCCAGCTGCGGCAAGCGCAGCGACGCGCCGGCGCCGCGCAGGCTGGCGCGCTTTTTATCGTTGTACTTGCGGAAGAGGTAATGGTCGGGTGTTTGTGCGCCGTGCACCGCATCGAAGAATTCGTAGGGCAGGCCCAAGCGATGCAGTTGGCTTTGCATGAATGACCGCCGCTCTTGCGCGGCGGTCAGACTGATGACATGGATACGTGGCAGCAAGCTCGAGGCCCGTGAATGCAAACCTTGAATGCTACTTCCGCCAAGCTGACAAGCAGATGAATGCCAAGTGCCGGTCCGTCAGGCCGCTGCCAGGCGCTCCTGCACGGCAGCGCTCAATAAATGGGCCGTGATCGGCGACAGCGTCCATCCCAGATGCCCATGGCCGGTGTTATAGAACACGCCCGGCCTGCTGCCGGCGCGCACGCGCGGCATCATGTCCGGCATCATGGGACGCAGGCCCGCCCAGGGCACAACCTGCTCCGTATCCACATCGGGGAAGCTGCGGCGCACCCAATCCACCAGCGGCTGTATTCGATCGGCGCGGATATCCTTGTTGAAACCGTTGAACTCCGCCGTGCCCGCCACCCGGAAGCGATGCTCGCCCAGCCGGCTGGTAACGATCTTCGCCTCTTCATCCAGCAGGCTGACCCAGGGCGCCGCCCGCACGCTGGCTTCGTCATCCAGCCCGACGGTGATGGAATACCCCTTGACCGGATAGATATTGACGCGGTCGCCTAGCATGGCGGCGAAACGCCTGCTGGCCACGCCGGCGCATATCACCACGGCGTCGGCCTGCAGGCTGTCCAGATGGGCGCCGCTCCGCCCCGCAACGTCCTGCCGCGTGGCGTCCACATCCCGTGCGAGCCGGTGTTGCCGATTTCCATTTGCACCCGCCGACGCCAGCAACAGGCTGTGCCGGGCGCCCGCGGGCCGGATCGCCTGCACCTCGGCATCCATCCGGAACGCGACGCCCATGCGCATGCAAGCGTCGGCCAGCCCGCGCGTGAACTTGTGGATATCGCCGGTGGCATCGCTGGGCGTATAAAACCCGCCATAGCAATCCCCGCGCAGGGCGGGCTCGATCGCATGCGCTTCTTCGGGCGTGACCTCGCGCCTTTCCAGCCCGCCCTCGCGCAATAGCTGGCTGACGCGGCGGCCGGCTTCGAAGCTCTTGCGGTCGTGATACACATGCAGAATGCCGCGCCGTTCCAGGTCGAACGCTATGCCTTCTTCTTCGGCAATGCGGTAAAGATGTTCCCGGGCCTCGATCGCGAGCCGAGTGGTTTCCACGGTATTGCGGCGGTAATTGGGAACATTGCGCACGAATTCCATCATCCAGGAATACTTGTGCCAGCTAAAAGCGGGATTGACCAGCAAGGGCGCATCGCGGGTGAACATCCACCGTATTCCCTTGATCAGGGTCGCCGTATTGTTCCAGACTTCGGCGTTGCTGGCGGATAACTGGCCGCCATTGGCATAGGATGTCTCCATGCCGCAATAGCGCTGGCGATCGATGACAGTGACTTCATAGCCCAGTTTGCGCAGGGCGTAAGCGGACGTGACGCCGGTGATGCCGGCGCCGATAACGGCAATGTGGTGCATGAGAGCTCCAGGAATAGTGGGCCGACGCCTTATGGCGGCGACGCCCCATCTGTCTTGGTACCTGAGAGTTTCACCGGCGCGGCGCCGGTTCCCCTTCGGTGGGCCAGTCAAGGCCGCTCTCCAGATTGTCTGAATCATGCAGTCCTGCTGCCTGAGAGTTTCCGGGGCGGTTGCTCCGTCGGCGCCGGCTCGAAGCCGGACTCTTCTACATGATTTGCGATGACCCGCGAAGAATACCCGCAGCCACGAAGAACCGCAAGCCGGGGGCTTTCCCTATACCGGCGCGCCATGCCCTGCGACATGCTGCGCGGCACGTCGCGGCGCGACACGCTTTACGGCGTGCCGCCCGGGTCTATATACCCATCGCGCAGCCGTCCTTGCGATGGTCGGACGCGGCCAGGTAGCCGCCGCCATCCAGCCGCATGGCGAGTTGGGCGCAGCCGAATTCCAGGTCGAAACGCGGCCCGGCCTGGACATCGTGCCCGCGCTCGCGCAGGCCCTGGACTGTTTCGGCCGGCATATTCCATTCCACGCGCACCTGGCGGTTGTCGTCCGCCACGCGCCAGCGCGGCGCGTCGCTGGCCGACTGCGGGTTCTGCCCGAAATCCGCCAGGCGGCAAGCCATCTGCACATGGCCCTGGGCCTGGATGGACCCGCCCATCAGGCCGAAGCTGGCCAAAGGCAGGCCGCCGCGCATCATGAAACCGGGAATGATGGTGTGGAAAGGCCGCTTGCCCGGCCCTACCTGGTTGGGGTGGCCGGCGCGCGTGCTGAAGCCGCAGCCGCGGTTATGGAGCGCGATACCCGTGCCGGGCACCACCACGCCCGAACCAAAGCCTTTGAAATTGGACTGGATCAGGGACACCATCATGCCGTTCTTGTCGGCCGCGGTCAGGTAGACGGTGCCGCCCGAATGCGGATTGCCGGGGCCGGGATAAGCCGCCTTGCGCGGATCGATGTCACGCGCCCTGGACGCCAGGTAGTTGCGGTCCAGCAGCTTCTGCGCCATGCCGGGAGACATGGCGTCGGCGTCGCCGACATACTCGTGCAAGTCCGCGAACGCCAGCTTCATGGCTTCGAGCTGCAGATGCACGTAATCGGCCGAATCCACCGCCAGATGCGAGACATCCAGCGTGTCCAGCATGCCCAGCGCCATCAGCGCCCCGATGCCCTGCCCGTTGGGGCCGATTTCCACGACTTCCAGGTCGCGATACGCCATGCGTATGGGCTCCACCCAATCCGCGCGGTGCGCGGCCAGGTCGGCTTCCGTCATCAGGCCGCCGGTATTGCGCGCATGCGCGGCTATCGCGGCGGCCAGCTCGCCCTTGTAGAAGGCATCGCCCTTGCTGCGGGCGATTTTTTCCAGCGTGCCGGCCTGCCCGGGGCATACAAAGCGTTCGCCGGGCAAGGGCGCGCGTCCGCCGGGCGCAAAGGCGTCGGCAAACCCCGGCTGGCTGGACAATTCGGCGATCTGCGCCTGCCATTGCCTGTGCACCGTGGGCGACACCAGATAGCCGTCGCGCGCATAGCGCAACGCGGGCTCGAAATAATCCTCGAACGGCAGGCTGCCGAATTTTTCCGCCAGCGCCCGCCAACCGGCCACGGCGCCGGGCACCGTCACGCTATCCCAGCCGCGCAAGGGCATGGCGTTCAAGCCGCTGTAGCGATCGGGCGTCCACGCCGCCGGCGCGCGCCCGCTGGAATTCAGGCCATGCATGGCCGAGCCGTCCCAGACCAAAGCGAACAGATCGCCGCCGATGCCGTTCATGCAGGGCTCGACCACCGTCAGCGCGATCGCGGTCGCCAGCGCGGCGTCCATCGCGTTGCCGCCGCGCATGAACATCTGCAGGCCGGCCGCGCTGGCCAGCGGCTGCGACGTACTGACCACATTGTCGGCCAGCACCGGCATGCGCTGCGAAGTGTAAGGGAATGACCAGAAATCGGTAGCCTTGCTCATTTTTTGCCACATAAAAATTTAAAGAACCCGGCGGCAACCGGCGCCATGGCTTGCAAGGCGCCGGGCCGCTGGGCGTGCCTCGATCACTTAGCCGTTACGTTCGCCGATTTGACGACCCCGGCCCAATATTCATGTTCGTCTTCCACGACTTTTTGAAGATCGGGTCCCGGAGCATACATCAGCTGGACCGCCTGCGTGGCCAGCGACGCTTGCAGGTCCGGATCGGCCAGCGCGCGCTTCAATGCGGCGGACACGGTTTCGAGAATGTCCGGCGGCGTGCCCTTGGGGGCGAACAAGCCGAAGCGGTTATCCGGAATGACGTTCTCGATTCCCGCCTCGCCCAGCGTGGGAACATCCGGCAGCAAGGCCACGCGCGCCGGCGCAGCCACCGCCAGGTATCTCAGCTTGCCCCCTTTTGCCAAAGGCATGGAACCCGTCACGCTGTCGAACATCATGGTGGCGGTGCCGTTGGCCACATCGGGCAAGGCCTGCACACTGCCCTTATAGGGGATATGGGTAATCTTCAAGCCATAGCGCGCGGTGAACAGCTCGCCTTCCAGGTGCGACAGCGTGCCCACCCCCTGCGATGCATAGTTGTATTCGCCGGGAGCCGCCTTGATATAGTCGATGAGCTCGGCCACGCTCTTCACCGGCAGGCTGGCCGGCACCACCAGCGCGTGCGGCACATAGCCGATCAGCCCGATGGGTTCGAAATCCTTCGCCAGATGGGCCTGCTGATCTTTATAGATCGCCGCCGCGATCGCCTGATTGGTCGTGGCAGCCAGATACAGCACATAGCCATTGGGCGCGGCGCGCGCGCCGGCCATCAAGCCTATCGCCCCGCCCGCCCCCGGCTTGTTGTCCACCACCACGGATTGGCCCAGCTCGGTGGACAGCCGCTGCCCCACCGCGCGCGCCAAGACATCCGTCGCACCCGCCGGCGGAAAGGAAATAATCACCTGCACAGGCTTGTCCGGGTAAGCCGCCTGCGCCCCCATCGACAAGGCCAAACCCGCCGCCGCGGCCATGCCGCGCCACGATAGTGAGCGCCGCAACAGGCCGGACTGCGATGGGTTCGATAGGTCGGGCTGCGCCAATGCCATGCCCGCGTGCCGCGCGCCGCGCTTTGCCGCTCCGGCTGCTTCTTTGCCTACCGAGCCGGACAGTCCGAGCCATTCCCGCGTGCGGGCAACTAAAAACTTCATTGTGGTCTCCTCCAGGGCACGAACGCCCTGCGCGATTGATTATTGATTAGCCCATAGACCATACTCTTGTGGAATGGTTAAATCAATTTGACCTTTTAAACTGCTTATAAGAATAGTTTATGTATTGAAAGGTCATCCGCGCAGCGCCATGCTGCGTCCGGCGGGATCTCACAGCGCTTCCTGACTTGATTTCATGCTGCTGTACGGGTGGCGCTTCAAACCGCGCCTTGCCGGGAGTTATCAAGCTATACCGACGACCCACAACAACGTCCGCTCGACAGCGCGCATCCGCTCATCGTCCAGCCGACCTATTGTTTTACCGATCTTTGAACGCGACAAGGTAGCAATCTTGTCCACCATTACCTGAGACAGCGATTGCAAACCATTAGCCGGATTCGGCTCGATAATGACGCGAAAAGCGGCATCCCGTATATCGCTAGTGATCGGGCACACAATAACGCTCTGCATTTCAGCAAGCAGATCGGACTGGATAATCAATGCAGAGCGAGGCTTGCCGAAATCGCCTTGAATAGCCACAGTAACAAGACTACCCCGGCCGCTCATTGCCAGCCCTCGGTCGACCCGGCCGCATCGTCGGTAAATTTCAGAATTTCTTTTTCGGCGGGGTCGCCCTTCAGTTTGCGAACCTGCCGCTTTATCTGCTCCGCAAATTGAGCCTTGCGGGTATCAGGCACCCATATTTGGAAGGGACGCAAACCCTCCGCCCGTAGCCGGTTGCGATGGCGTATAACTTTTGCCGAGGTAGCCATAAAATTACCTGTTCATTTGTCATATTAAGTATCATGATACTCACATAGCAACCTCAGATCAAACTCCTGTGGCCGATGCCTTTCTCATGAGCCGTGATGAGTCCGCCTCGGACTCAGGCATGCGCGGCTAGCGCTGCGCCGCGCCCCGCGGCGTGCCTGCACAAAGCCCTCCGCCAGAAACGAAGAAGCCCGGCGCTTTACATGCCGGGCCTCTCGCAACGAACAAAAACAACAGCGGTTTTACGCCTTGTATACCGGCTCGGGCTGTTCCAGGAACGAGCGCAGGATGTGGTACACCATCATGTAGTTCTTCTGCTGGAAACTGGCATGCGCGATGCCGGGCATGATGGCGAAGTGCTTGTCGGTATTGGGCAGCTTCACATAGAAGTCCAGCAAGTCTTCCAGCGACGCGATGCCGTCGTATTCGCCGCGCATGACGATGGTGGGCGCCAGGATCTTGGCGGGATCGACTACCGGCAGGTTTTCGCACATATCGATGTAGGTGCCGTTGGGCATTTCGCTGTCCAGCGCCAGGATCTCGTCCGCGAAGCGGTCCACCACGCGCGGGTCGGCGGTGCCGGGATGGTCGCGCTCGAATATGGAATGGACGAACTTGCGGTCTATGGGCCGGGTGACGGAAGCCTTGAATTGCGGCAGCTTTTTGGTACGGTCGGCCAGCGTGGGGCTGCCCTGGCCGGTATAGACGAAGGCGTCCAGCGCCAGCCTGCCGACGCGTTCCGGATGATTCTGGGCGAACAGCGCCGCGCGCAGGGCGCCCGACGAAATGCCGTACAGATGCAGCGGGGTATTGCCGCGCACCGAAGCGATGTATTCGGCCGCCTGGGCGCAGTTGCGCGCGCCGGTGGCAATGTCGGAATTATTGCGGCGGTCTTTGGTGGACCGGCCATAGCCTTCCATGTCCACGCACCAGGTGTTGTAGCCCAGGCGCGCGAAATACTCCATGACGGACGAGTTCGGCCGGCCTTCCACCTGCAGGTCGAAGGTCGGCGTAGAGGCCATGGACGAACCGTGCACGAACAGGATGATGCCCTTGCTGTCGGCTGGGTTGCCTACGTACTTTTCGCGCAGGAACAGGCGGGTTCCGTCTTTGTCCGACCAGTGATCCTGGCTTTGCACGGCGGTTTCTTCAATTATTTGAGACACTGTTTACTCCTTTGTGGATACAGATACATAACCAATCAAATCGACGATCAGTTCCGCGCCGGGAACGAAGAGCGACGGATTCACCTGGACGGACGAAAACGGCAGCCCGACATCGCCGATCACCATGCGCCATTTTTCATAGGCATTGCTGAACGTCGACAAGTCGGTCTGGAAGTGCAGGGCGCGCACCACATTGTTCAGGTCGCTGCCCGCCGCCGCGAAAATCTTGCCCGCTTTTTCAAGGATGTCGGCCATTTGCGCGCCGGTGGAATCATCGAAATAAGGCGTGCCCGCGCTGATCCGCGCCGCGGGCGCCAAGCCGTCGCGGTCTATGGCCATCAGGCCCGCGCAGAACAGCAAGTCGTCGAAACGCCGCGCAGGCACCATGTTGCGGGAAATCAGCTCGACATCGCAGTCGATGTCCACCACCCGGTCGCGCGCGCTGGCATGCGCGGCGATGACATTCACCTCGAGCGTGGCATCGCGCGTACCGAAGGCCGGATGGCGGACCGGCACAATCGTGGTCGGCGGCGCCTTGCCGCCAAACGCCTGTTCCCAGACCTGCAAGAATGCGGGCAGGTCGGCTTCATGGCCAAGGTAGACCTGGGCCTTGAGTATCAGGCCCAATTCACTGCCGCCCGCTTCCAGGGCCGGCACCAGCCTTTCGCGGATCAGATAATCCGTTTCCAGTTTGATGCGGGTGCCTTTCCAGAGCTGGGTATCCGGCACGCGCGCCTCGGGGGCGATATTGCCGCTGCTGTCGCGCGCCAATTGGCCGGCGACAAAGATCAGGTCGCCCGCGCGCAGGCAGGGACTATAGCCGGATTCCTTCGGGGCGCCCAGCGTGGGCGAGGCCACCGGCCCCACCTCGAAACCGCTGTCTGCCGTGGCCGCCATTACCTGGATGTCCATGTCGGCATCCGTGTTCAGCAGGCCCTCCACCAGCACCGATGTGCTGGGCGACACCTTGCCCTTCATGGCCGCCTTGCGGGCGCAATGGTAAGGGTCCACCGCGGGCCAGTCCGGATAGTACTGATCCAGCCGCGCCACGCGCGATAAATCGCTGCCCGCCGCCTGCAACTGGCGCTGCATGGCGCTGAAAATATAGGCGGCCTCGCGTTCCGCCTTGGGCGGAGCATCCAGCGGCCGGCCCATGCGCAGAACCCCCTGGTCCAACTGGCCGGAGGCGTCCACGGCGCGCAAGCCCGTGCCGAAAACCCAATTCCCCGCGCGCACCACCGGCGCATGGACAATGCGCGCCGACCCATAGGTGGCGACCGAAAAACGCTCAATCGTCATAATCCCCCGCTTATCAAGCTGTTTGCCATGGCTGCCGGCCATCTTATTCAATGGTGGTGACCAGCTCGCCCAGCTTGTCGATGGTGACGCTGACCGTATCGCCCGCCTTCAGGAAACGCGGCGGGTTGAAGCCGATGCCCACCCCCACCGGCGTGCCCGTGGCGATGACGTCGCCCGGCTCCAGCGTGGCATAGGCGGCCAGCGTGGAGATGATCGTCGGCACGTCGAAAATCAAATCTTTCAATACGGCGGATTGGCGCACTTCGCCATTGACGCGCGTCTGCAGGCGGATTTCCCCCAGCGGGCCGACTTCGTCCGCCGTCACCACCCAAGGCCCGACCGGGCAGAAGTTGTCCAGGTTCTTGCCGATGAACCATTGGTTGTGCCGCTTCTGCAATTCGCGCGAAGTCAGGTCGTTGATGATGGTATAGCCGTACACGTAATCCATGGCCTCGTTCGCCGAAACGCCCTTGCAGCGCCGGCCGATGACCACGCCCAGTTCGCCTTCGTAGTCGATGGAATTGGTGGGATCCGATGCCGCTGCCACCGCCTGGCCGGGATTGGCCACCGTGGTGGACGCCTTAGTGAAGATGATGGGATGCTGGGGCAGGTCCAGCTTGTCCGTGTTGTCGAAACCGCTTTTCGCGAATTCGCGGGAATGGTCCACATAATTCTTGCCAACGCAGAAAATATTCTTGCGCAATGGACCAATCGGCGCCAGAAGCTGCTGGCCATCCAGTTTCATGCCCTGGCCGTCCGTAGCCAGCCTGGCTTGATGTTCGATTATGTCCACCAAGTCATTG